>Ga0315906_10005022_pt1 | contig 16735 bp, 12 predicted proteins | sample LakEriMetagenome_4_FD_203526 | JGI IMG/M metagenome (GOLD analysis project Ga0315906, IMG submission 203526) | Freshwater fungal communities from buoy surface, Lake Erie, Ohio, United States - Buoy 2 MA122 | ecosystem: Environmental > Aquatic > Freshwater > Lake > Lake biofilm | place: USA...
AAAACAAAGGAAATCACCCTCCGTTGAGCCAAAAAAAGAAGTTGGAAGTAATATAAAACTTATTGTACCTTTATCAAAGTTTTCATAGGGTACGGATTAAAAACGGGCCAGGGTGTCTACCCCGGCCCTTCTTTTTTATAGAGCTTTTAGTCGATGCGCTTAAACCCAAATCCCTTCTCTGAATAATATTTCAATACCGTAGGTAAAGCCTTTTCAAGTCGAGGCCAGGCTTTCAAACTGTCGTGGAATACCACAATAGACCCGGGTTTTCCGTTTTTGATGACATGGTCGATACATTTTTCTGCCGTTAACTGCTCGTCAAAATCTCCACTAAGAACATCCCATAAGATGATTCGATAACGATTTCCCTTCGTTTGAAGCTCTTCTGCTCCCTTCCCGGTAATACGACCGTAAGGCGGGCGAAACAGATCAGAATCTATTCTTTTGGATGCCTCCTTTACATCATCCACCCACAAACTATTACTTACTTTTCGGGCATTCAGATGCGATTGTGTATGGTTCCCCATTTTGTGGCCTTCTTCTAAAATGCGTTTATAAATGTCGGGGTATTGATCTACATTCTTCCCAATACAAAAAAATGTAGCACTTGCATTGTACTCCTTCAGACAGTCAAGTACAAATGGGGTAACAGTAGGATGTGGTCCGTCATCAAATGTGAGGTAAATATTTTTTTCTTTCCTTGGCATATGCCAGGTCATACCGGAAGGAAAAACCATCCTGAGCCACCACGGACTTGTTACGATATAAGGCATACAGATGCGAAGTTAATGCCCTGTTATTTGTATCAGGGTTCCTTTATAGAAAATACGCTTCCCCTTTTTGTCTAACTGCTCCTGCTGAGTGCTGGCTGAAAAAAGTTTGTTTGCGTAAATAGCTTCTTGCCTATGTGTAGTTTGAGGAGTTGCTCCACTTCTGACCGCTTCGAGGCAGTATTTTTCAAGCAGATTGGTGAGTACCTGGTAAAAAAGAGAGGGACTGATTAGTACATCTGCTCCCAACACCTTTTCGCCTGTTGAGGCAATGATGCCAACCGTGTTTCTGTCTGTCTTTTGAAGATTTTCAAGGAAAAAATTAAGGTAATCCTTTAAGGTGTCAGACATTTTTCTGTTATTGAAAACAGCCGCAAAAGAGGAGGAAGGCTCGTTACTTTCTTTCACCCATTTTCTGATTTCATTCCAGATGATGGTCTGGCTTGCCGAGCTGTCGATCAGCCATTGCAAACCGCTCGATGTATTTCCGCCGTATCCAAAGCGCTTTGCATACTTGCTCCACCTATTTTCTTCAATGCAGTAAACTGGAACGGTGTAAGGGGTGGAAGATGGGGGAAGGATGGTGTCTTTTGCAAACACCCGATCCTGGTAGCCGCCAATCACAATTTCCCCGCTTTTGATGTGAAGGTTCTGATTGCTTTTATTTTCGATGAGCAATACATTGATGTTGTCGACCATATAATTACCTCTCTCCTTCAATATGATATCACCTTTCCTCATTCCTCTCTTTAAAGTAAGAAAGGACCCGGATAAGCTGTCATCTTCCGGACTGCAAGGTTCCATTCTTTTTACAGGAATAATTTTTAGATTACGAAAAATCAGCGCACTATCGTATTGCACCTGCAACTGAGGATATGTGAACAAATCCTGCGCTTTCGTCTGTGAAAAAAATAAAATCGGCGATGAAAGTACAAAACATAGTAACGCCGCTATTTTTTTTACTTCTGTGAATGAAGTTATCATCTCGCACTAAAATAATATTTAAGATTAAGAAAGAAGAACATTCGTATTCTTTTTTAAAGATTCAAATCGCTTTCCTGCAACATCTGTTCGGGTGTATCTTTGCCTTATGAGTGTACGTGTTCGTTTCGCGCCAAGTCCGACAGGCGGTCTGCACCTGGGGGGTGTACGCACCTTACTTTACAATTATTTGTTTGCCCGTCATCATGGCGGTCAATTTGTTCTTAGAATCGAAGATACCGACCAAAGCAGATTTGTACAGGGTGCGGAGGAATACATTTTTGATTGCCTGAAATGGCTGCGACTAGAGCCTGATGAGAGTCCTTATCACGAAGGAGATTTTGGTCCATATCGACAAAGCGAAAGGAAGCCGCTTTATCGTGAATACGCCGACCGATTGGTACAGGCAGGGCATGCTTATTATGCATTTGACACACCTGAGGAGCTTGAAAAAATGCGTGAAGCAAATAAAACTGAAGAGAATCCTTCTCCGCAATACGATCATCGTATTAGAAAAAAAATGCGCAACAGTTTAACGCTGACTGATAGAGAAGTGGATGAACTGATAAAAAATAATACGCCTTTTGTGATCAGGATCAAGATGCCCGAAAACGAAATTGTTTCTTTCAGGGATGAAATCAGAGGCGAAATTTCATTTGAAACCGGATTGGTTGATGATAAGGTGTTGCTGAAAGCAGATGGTATGCCTACCTATCACCTTGCAGTTGTAGTGGATGATTATCTGATGAAAATCACGCATGCTTTTCGCGGAGAAGAATGGCTGCCCAGCGCACCTGTTCATTTACTGCTCTGGAGATACCTCGGCTGGGAGAAACAAATGCCCAAATGGGCACATCTGCCATTGATATTAGGCCCGTCAGGGAAGCTAAGCAAACGTGATGGTGCAAAGTATGGTTTCCCGGTGTATGCGATGAACTGGGCCGATCCAAGAAGCGGAGAGTTAACGGAAGGTTTTCGGGAAAAGGGATTCTTGCCGGAGGCATTCATCAATATGCTGGCCATGCTGGGCTGGAACAATGGTACGGAACAGGAATTGTTTTCACTTGACGAACTGGTGCAGTCTTTTGAACTTGAACGTGTACATAGAGGAAGTGCAAAATTTGATTATGAAAAAGCACGCTGGTTCAACCAAGAATGGATTAAAAAAACAAATGCTGCTACTTTACTTCCTTTGGTTAAACCTTTTTTGAATCAAGCAGGGATTGTCATTGAAGATGATGAGAAATTTAAAATCATTATTGATTTGGTGAAGGAACGTTGTGTATTGCTGTCTGATTTTGTGCAGCATGCAGGTTTCTTTTTCAGGGCACCTGCTGAGCATGATCTTTCTGCGATACAAGCAAAATGGACACCTGAGAAAAAAGATTTCTTTCAGCATTTTTGTCTGCGTCTCAGTAATCTGGAGGAATGGACAGTTCAGCATATCGAAACTTCCTTTAAAGAATTTGCAGAAGCCCGCAGCATAAAGCCGGGAGAGTTGCAACTACCCATGCGCATTATGCTGGTAGGAGGGAAGTTCGGACCTGCTGTATTTGAAATCGCAGGTTTAATTGGCAAAGAAGAAACGGTTCGTCGAATAGAACATGTGCTTTCTTTACTGTAGAACTTTGCTATTATAAATAAATGTGGTTTGTAGGGAGGACAAGACACCAACAACCAACAACCAACAACTAACAACTAACAACTAACAACTAATAACTAACAACATCTAACCCTGCTTTCTGATTTGCTCCATTAAAGTGAGGAAGCTTGTATTCCCCAGTTCCTCGATCATTTTTCTGTCTTCCTCTTTCAGTTTGAATAACCCCTTGGTATTAAGTGCCACGTGTTCGGGCGTACGTATTCCGGGTATTACAGTTGATACTTCTTCATAACTCAAAATATAACTAAGTGCCAGTTGTGTTTTAGTACATTGATATTGCTTGCACAATTCCCAAACAGGCGCTGTTGCTTTCAGACTTGCTTCGATGATTTCTTCTGTTAGGCGATTCCTGCGATGGTCGTTAGGCGAAAACGCAGCGCCCTGATCAAATTTACCGGTGAGTAATCCGAATTGCAGCGGCATTCTTGCAATGATACCATAGCCTTGCGAGGATGCCTTTCTTACAACAGGAAGCGCAATCTGGTTGATGATGTTCAGTACCAGCTGAAACCCTGTAGCAAGTTGACTGTTAATCAGAAAATTAGCCTCCGCCTCCGGTTCAAAGGTGTTGAGAGATAATCCCCAGTAACGTATTTTACCTTGCTGTTGCAATTGTTGCATGGCTTCAATGCAGCCACCTTCTTCTAAATGAGAGAGTCGTGCTGTATGAAGCTGGTAGTAGTCGATGTGTTCTCTGTTGAGTCTTTTAAGCGAAGCCTCACAAGCCTGAATAATGTAATCCTTTGTGTAATCAACGGTGAATTGATTGTTCCGCGATACATTTCCGACCTTGGTAGCAATAACTGCTTCTTTGTTTTTTCCAATGGTTTTACCTAATAACGACTCCGAATGTCCAAGCCCGTAAATATCTGCAGTATCAAAAAATGTGATACCTGCATCCAATGCTGCATGAATCGCTTTTATTGATGTGTTATCATCTGCATCTCCCCATCCGATTGCCGTTTCTCCAATCATAGCTCCCCCTCCAATGGCCCAGGCGCCGAAGCCAATTTCACTCACTGTTAAATCTGTATTCCCGAATTTTCTGTATTGCATCCCGTAATTTACAAAGGCTTGCCGGAAAGATCTTATTTTAGCACTTTAAATTGCTGTATGAACAGACCTATTCGTGTATTGGTTGCCAAAGTTGGGCTGGACGGACATGATCGCGGAGCCAAAGTGATTGCAACGGCCCTCCGGGATGCCGGAATGGAAGTGATTTATACCGGACTAAGACAAACTCCGGAGATGGTGGTGAATGCTGCCCTTCAGGAAGATGTCGATGCAATCGGTATCAGCATCCTGAGTGGTGCACATATGACAGTTTTTCCCAAAGTGATGGACTTCATGAAAGAAAAAGGAATGAATGATGTGTTACTGACAGGTGGTGGCATCATTCCGGATGAAGACATGCAGCAGCTAACCGAAATGGGAGTCGGGAAATTATTTCATCCCGGAACCAATACATCAGAGATAGCAGCATATATCAGAGAGTGGGTGAGTGTCAACCGTTCTTTTTAAACAGGCTTTTTTCTTTCTTAAAAAATATATCATGCGCATCTTCTATCTGTTATTGGCTATGCTTTCTTTTTTTTCTTATGTGGCAGAAGCTCAGAACAGTTCCGGTATAAATAAAAAATGGTATCGTTCAGATGCGGGTGACTTCTGTCTGTTTTCATTTAGTAATGTTTCAAGAGACGGAAATCAGTTAAAAAATATTCCACGTTTTATTTATTTGAACAGCACCTCTCATTTTAATAAAGACATTACTCAAAGTGTAGGTTTTTTCACCGGTTATTCTATCAACAATATCGGGATGATCTATGATGAAAACGATTCTGTTCGTTACAAGAGGCGTGTAATTACATTTGGGTTGTCTGCCGGTTTGAAATTTGGCAATATAAAAGAAGCAACATATTTTTTTCTTGAAGGCCAGTTGAATATGGCAGTCAACTATAAAGAAAAGCGTTTTGTGAACGACAAGAAAGTTGATAAAAGTAATACCTGGTTTGGGGAACAGACCCCACTGCTTATGCCCGCAGTCTCGGCCGGATTTCTATACAATCAGATTGGCATTAAGGCACAATATTTTCCAACTAATTTTTTCAACCCTGCTTACGTGAAAGATGGAGTTCAGCCATTCAAGGGAATGGAGGCACAAATACTTTCGGTTTCTATCACTTATGATTTTAAACGTTCTCAGAAAAGCAAAACAAAGAAAACAGGCTCGAGAATGGAATCAGGTGCATCTTCTGAAGAACAGTTATCTGAGCATTTGCCACATTAATATTCACTATTATATATTTTTTCAATTGATAAATCATAAGCAGGAAAGACTCTGATTACCAAGATAACCGACTCTTCTTCCCCTTATCTTTGCCGAAAAAATTGCCATGTCATTTGAAACCCTGCTAACAGAACAAAATAACGGCATACTTACCGTTACGATTAACCGACCCGATAAACTGAATGCGCTTAATAAAACCGTGATTAACGAATTGGGAATTGTATTTGATGATGTTTATGTAAATACATCAATCCATGGAGTCATTCTCACAGGAGCGGGACCTAAGGCTTTTGTTGCGGGTGCTGATATTTCAGAGTTTTTATTGCTCGATCAGAAAGCAGGAGCGGAGCTGGCTTCAAGAGGACAAGAGCTTGTGTTCAATAAAATTGAAAACTGTCCGAAACCCGTTATAGCAGCAGTGAATGGTTTTGCCCTGGGAGGCGGATGCGAACTAGCTATGGCCTGTCATTTTCGTTATGCTTCCGAAAATGCAAAATTCGGACAACCGGAAGTGAATCTTGGTTTAATACCCGGCTACGGAGGGACTCAGCGTTTGGTTCAGCTCGTCGGCAAAGGAAGAGCACTGGAATTATTGCTTACGGCAAATATGATTGATGCACAGGAAGCAAAAAGAACAGGACTCGTGAATGAGGTGCTTGCTGCTGATCAGCTTCTTGATTATGCAAGAAAAACACTGGAGTTGATTGCCGGGAAAGGACCCGATGCAGTTTCAAGCTGTATAGCAGCTGTGAATGCGGGATTCGATCACAATAAAAACGGATATGCGGAAGAGATTCGTTTATTCGGAGAATGTTTTGGAACTGAAGAAATGAAAGAAGGAGTGACCGCTTTCATGGAGAAACGAAAAGCAGCATTCAGAAATTAAAATCATTAATTACTCTCTTATAATTAATCAAGTATGCAGTACAGAATTGAAAAAGATACGATGGGCGAAGTGAAAGTACCCATGGATGCCTATTACGGAGCACAAACACAGAGAAGCATTGATAATTTTAAAATTGCGCAGGATATAAACCGAATGCCGAAAGAAATCATCCGTGCATTTGCTTATCTGAAACATGCAGCGGCTATCACAAATAGTGAAGCCGGCATATTGCCTAAAAAGAAAGCTGATTTAATTGGAAAGGTTTGTAAGGAAATTCTTGCAGGCAAGCTGGATGATTATTTCCCGCTTGTAGTTTGGCAAACAGGCAGTGGTACGCAAAGCAATATGAATGTGAATGAAGTTGTTGCTTATCGCGGACATGTATTGAATGGCGGTAAGTTGACAGATAAAGATAAATACCTGCATCCAAATGATGATGTCAATAAAAGCCAAAGCAGCAATGATACCTTTCCTACTGCCATGCATATCGCAGCGTATAAGATATTACTCGAGGTAACCATACCCGGAATTCAGAAGCTCAGAAATACGCTCGACAAAAAAGCAAAATCGTTCAAGAAAGTAGTGAAGATCGGACGTACGCATTTTATGGATGCTACACCATTAACATTAGGTCAGGAGTTCAGCGGGTATGTGAGTCAGTTAGATCATGGATTGAAAGCAATTAAAAATACACTGGCGCATCTGAGTGAGCTGGCTTTAGGCGGAACAGCTGTAGGAACAGGTATCAATACACCTCCGGGTTATGATGTGAATGTGGCGAAACATATTGCACGATTAACCGGACTTCCTTTTCGTACTGCTGAAAATAAATTTGAGGCACTGGCAGCGCATGATGCCATTGTAGAAGCACACGGTGCTTTGAAAACAGTTGCAGTAAGTTTGATGAAGATTGCAAATGATATCCGCATGCTTTCTTCCGGACCACGGAGTGGTATTGGCGAAATATTCATTCCTGATAATGAGCCGGGCTCTTCCATCATGCCGGGTAAAGTAAACCCGACTCAATGTGAAGCGCTTACTATGATTGCAGCTCAGGTGCTGGGTAATGATGTTGCAATCAACATAGGAGGTGCAACAGGCCATTTTGAATTAAATGTATTTAAGCCGGTGATGATTTATAACTTTTTACACAGCGCACGTTTAATCGGAGACGGCTGTGTAAGTTTTAATGATAAATGTGCTGAAGGCATTGAGCCAATCAAAGCCAATATTCAAAAGCATCTGGAAAATTCACTGATGCTTGTTACAGCATTGAATACAAAAATTGGTTATTACAAAGCAGCAGAGATTGCACAGAAAGCACACAAGGAGGGAACAACACTGAAGGAAATGGCTGTAAAACTGGGTTATGTTACACCTGCTCAGTTTGATGAATGGGTAGTGCCCGCACAAATGGTAGGGAAGATATAAGTTGAATCAATTGATCTGATAGAAAGGGGGAAATAAATTCCTCCTTTTTTTATTCATAGTTCCCATAGTATTCGGGTTCCTGTATGATGTATTGTTCTTTTACGGGCAAGGGTTTCCTTAGTTTCTGTGTTGAAAAAATAAGGCGATACATACGCGAGGGACGAACAGGTTGGTTTCTGTTTAATAAGAACAATAGTTCAAATTTGACAGCATTAAAAAAATCAACAAGTTTCGTGCCGGCTGTTTTCATTAATTGTAGTGGTACTGAAAGGATGTTCATGGTATTAGATTTAAGACTTTAAATTAATACACACTTCAGTACTTGCCAAAACTGAAATCTTAAAATAAGCATAAACCTTTAGGTGCTTCTAGTCACATTACCTGTGAGTCGTCGTTCACCTTTGCATTGGTTTCAACAGTTTGACCACTTTCGGTTTTTTCCTGAGGAAAAAATCTCTTCTGAAAAATGAAAATAGCAATGATGCCACATGAAATAGAAGCATCTGCAATATTAAAGATGGGTTGAAAAAAAGTAAATGGTTCGCCGCCAATAAAAGGCACCCAGGAAGGCATGATTTTATTTTCTATAATCGGGAAGTAAAGCATGTCTACCACTTTGCCATGAAAGAAGCCTGCATAGCCCTGATCGGGAAACATCGTTGCAAGTGGCGATCCCGGCTCACTTCCGGTAAAGATCATTCCGTAAAACATACTGTCGATCAGGTTGCCAAGTGCACCGGCATAAATCAGAGATGCACATAAAATAAATCCTTTGTGGTATTGTTGTTCAACTATTCTTTTTAAATACCAGGTACCTGCAATGACTGCTACAAAACGAAACAAAGTTAGAAGAAGCTTACCCCATTCTCCTCCGAATGACCATCCGTAGGCCATCCCTTCATTCTCGATAAAAAATAACCGAAACCAGTTGCCCGCAACTTTAAATTCTTCGTGGTAATACATTGTGGTCTTCACCCAAATTTTCAATGTTTGGTCTGCAACCAAAACCAGCAAAATCAGCAATACTACATTTCTAAGTTTCACTCTGTTTATTTTGGGTTCAAAGATAAAGAAAGCATCATTGTCTGATGCGGCACAAGGTTGTTTTAACAGATCATTCTTCGATATATACCCGTTTTACACGCTGACTAATACCCGTCATGATTTCATAGGGAATTGTATTTGCCTCGGAAGCAAGCATTGAAAGCGACCGGTCTTTTCCGAATACCACCACTTTATCTCCTTCCTTAACACCGGGAACATCAGTAATATCAAGCATCGTCATATCCATACAAACATTACCGATTACTGGTACTTCTTTTCCGTGAACGAGCATTTTCCCTTTCCCGTTGCTCAACTGTCGCGGATAACCATCGGCATAACCCACACGAATTGTGGCAATGACTGTTGGTCTGGTAATTTTCCCTTTTCGGTTATACCCGACCGTATCACCGGGCATCAGTTTTTTTATTTGTGCAATCGTGGTTCTCAAACTCATAACTTCATCCAACTGTAAAGCAATGCCTCCTCCTGCAAAACCATATAATGCAATACCGGCCCTCACCATATCATATTGCAGATGAGGATGCCTAATGATTCCGGATGAATTTGAAAGATGCCGAAGAAAATCTGTACTGATGTTTTTTCTTATGATCTCACATGCCTGATCAAATGCCTGTGCCTGTTGTTGTGTAAAATCATCTTCCAGTCTGTCTTCGGCAGCAGCGAGGTGACTGAAAACAGAACGTACATGAATGAGATCGGCTTTCAGTTTTTCAGACATGGCCTGCCATTCATGTTTTTCAAATCCAAGCCGATGCATCCCGGTATCAATTTTGATGTGTACAGGATACTGTGTGAATCCTTCTTTATCGAGATGTTGCAAAAAGGCATCCAGTATGGAGAAAGAATATAATTCAGGCTCAAGCAAATGATTGGTCAATACTTCAAAGCTACCCGGCTCTGCATTCATCACCATTATGGGTACGGTGATGCCTGCTTTTCTCAATGCCACACCTTCATCTGCAAAAGCAACAGTGAGATAATCTATGCCTTGTTCCTGCAAGAGGTTTGCGATTTCATAGCTGCCGGTGCCATAACCGAATGCTTTCACAACCGCCATTGTTTTTACACCGGGTTTCAATAATCCACGAATCTTTTTCATATTCTGAAGAAATGCATTCATGTTCACTTCAAGCACTGTCTCATGAATTTGTTGTTCCAGAAAAGGAATCAGTTTCTCCAGCTCAAATGTTCTTGCCCCTTTTATCAACACAGCTTCTCCTGAAAATGACAAGGAATAAATGTGATCAAGTAAATGGGTTGTATCATCGTAACACAGCAGCTCAATTTCTTTTGGCAACAATTGTGATAAATATGCAGGAGCTTCTGATCCAACCGCAATTACTTTCTGTACACCATAGGTACGGATCATTTTCGAGAGATGTTCGTAAGCGGATGCTGTTTCTTCTTTGGGCAATACAAGGTCGGACAGGATAACTGTCTTGCGTTTATGTTGACGTTGTTGATTCAGTAAACTAAAAGCAATGTCAAACGAAGTGAGATCGGCACTATAGCTGTCGTTGATGATGGTCGAATGCTGTTGTCCTCGTTTGATTTCCAGTCTGAGTCGAACAGGTTTCAGCTGGGAGGCTAGCATTGCAAGTTCCTCTTTCGGCACTCCAAGATGCAAACAGGTGCAACAACAGGTCAATGCGTTTTGTAACGAAGCTTCATCCTGAAATGGCAGGTGAATATCGAAAAGGTCACCGTTCCACGATAAAAAGAGGGTCGTTGTGCCGTTTGTTTCTTTTTTATTGAGTATACGCAGATTGCTTGCTTCTTCTTCGCCCCAGCAAATACATATTTTATTTGTAAGCGAAGGAAGTTGTTTATAAATGCTGTATGGAATAATAACGGTATCGGATGAACGAAAAAGCATTGCTTTTTCTTCAAGTTTTTCCTGAAGATCTTTAAATCCTTCCCTGTGGGCATCTCCAATACTTGTGAGAATGCTGATGTTAGGTTGAATCATTTTCTCAAGTATATCCATCTCACCTTTCTCCGATATGCCTGCTTCGAACAAAGCAAGTGTGTGTTTCTGCTCTATCTGCCAGATGCTCAGCGGAACGCCAATAGCAGAATTATAACTTTTAGGGCTTCTTACAATCGTATATTTCTGATGCAGGAGTTGATAAAGCCATTCCTTTACGATCGTTTTCCCGTTGCTTCCGGTGATACCAATTACAGGTAAAGCTTTATTGTTTGATGTTTCCTGAAATTGACTTCTGTGATAAGCAGCAAGTAATTGCAATGCAGATAGCGTATCCTTTACAAGAATAAAGTTGGCATCCTGAAAAATGGAAAGATCTGTTTTTTTATGTACAATAAAATGCCTTACTCCACGCTCGTAAGCCATTCTGATAAAACTGTGCCCGTCGCGATGATTTGTTTCAAGTGCAAAAAACAAACTGCCTTCAGCTTGTACAATACGGCGGCTGTCTGTGTACAAGTTCGTAATGATTGCATCAGGATGTTTTTCCTGAAGCCATTCGCCGTGTACGACTGTTTTAATTGTATGTAGGGGGTAAGCTCCCATATACCTGTAAAGTTAGGGAAGAGAATAGATGCGTCGTCTCCATAATGAGAAAGCAATGCCGCCGATAACAACAAGTAAAAGAGGAACAGCTACATTGATGATTTGCCAGAATAACTTTTGCTCTGCTAGTTTTGCTTTATCAAGCAATCGCACCCTGATTTCACGATTGCGAAGCGAGAGAATGTCTTTTAGCCCGGTCATGTATTCCAATGTATTTTCAAGAAACTGCTTATTGGAGAAGCTGGTTTCCTGAGAGCGGCTGAAGCCCATCGGCAATGCCGATTCTCTTGTGTAATCATTGAGTACCACATCGCCGTCGGCAACTACGAGCTGACATCCTTCAGGCCCCGATGTTGTTCGGAAATTGCCGTAATATTTTTTAAAAGAATCCTGAGTGGCCGCATCGGTGCGATATGTGTATAGGCTTTGAAACGAACCTTCCAGTAAAACAGCTGCAGGAATATTTTTTTTGGTGTAAAGCTCCGGACGTTCAACGGTTTTCAATTCTTCCAGACTGATCACTGCGGGCGTGTTCAAAGTTTTTGCATTCATGGAAGAGGTGAGCAAAATGGTTTTTTGTATGCCGTTGGCTTTTACGGTATCAATGGTATTGCAAAACTGAGCAAGTACGGGCTCCATATTTCTTGTAAGGGGATGTTTGGAAGAAGGTGTAAGCAAAGGATAATAGTTAAATGGCACATCGGCAAGTTGTGGCTTGTCGCCCGATACACCAACAACCATTTTGCTGAAATCACTTTGAAGATCCTGCAACAAATCGCGGTTGATTCTAACGCCATACTTGAAAAGAAGATCATCAATATTCAATCCCCGATCATAGGCCACGGTTTTTGCAGTGATGGCAAGGCTGTCTTTTTCTGCATAAAGCTGATCTACAAACCAAAGCACTTTTCCTCCTTGCATCACGTACTGATCAATTTTTCTTTTGGCAGAATCGCTGAATGGAATTGATGGCTTCAGAATAAGCAATGCAGATATCTGAGAAGGAATGAATGTGTTTTTATTGATGTCTACCAGCACGAATGAATAATCGTTACTGATTACTTCTACCAGTTTTTGGGTTTCAGGACCCATGGGTTCTCCGTTACCGATAAGGTAGCCGATAATGGGTTTAGCAGGTCTTGTGATTTTACTGATTGCGGAAGCGAATTTAAATTCAAGCAGGGCTTCCGCGTTGCCGATGCTACGTGCATCATCATTTACAAGACGACCTGTTAACGGATCTCGCGTATACTCTGTTTTGCCGCTTAGTAAATCAATTGAAATTGTTTTTCCCCCTGATGAAACGAGGGCAGCCGGGTACACAAGGCGCTGCGAAGAGCTTTCTTCGTTTTGCTGCACTTGTATGTTATAAGGCATGATACCCAGTTTTTTCAAAGAGTCGGATACAAACTCCTGTTTGAATGAGCTCACAAGTCCGGGTTGTGATTGCAGCAGGCTGTCTACAGGAATGCCGATGCTTCGAAGACTGTCGCGGAAATGAACCCAAGTTGCTTCCTGAAGAGCAGGAGGAATGAGTGAAGAAGCAGATACAAAACGCAGGCTGATGTTAGGGCCTGCGTATGCTTTCATTTCATTCAGCAGATCGGTGGTGCTTCCTTGAAGTTTTTTAAATACAGCAGGCAGGTCGCCGGTGAGTAGAATATCAATCTGAATAGGTTTATCAATTGATTTCAGCAAAGATTTGGTGGAAGGTGCAAGGGAGTAGCGCTGGTCGTCTGTAAGGTCTGCCTTTAGGCTGAAGAATGAAGCAAAGATGTTGATCAGGACAAGCAGAGCGAGTATAAAAAACTGTTTTTTGGAAGTTGTTGCCGACTGGTTTTTTGCGATTCTGCGAACAGTGAAGTAAATGAACAGGAAGATGAGTGAGAAGAAATAAATTAGGTCACTTAGTGACAGGATACCTTTTGAAATGGAACGGTAATGGTATTCGAGTCCGGCTTGCTGGATATAAAAATCTGCGCCGGTTTGAAAAAAGGGTAGGCTGCTTAAAGCATCAAATCCCTGATAAAAAACAAAGCATCCCAGAGCGCCGGTGAGAAAAGCTACCACAGAGTTTTGGGTAAAACTGCCGGCGAGTAGGCTGATGGCACAAAACACACCGCAAAGCAGGAAGAGACCTAGGTAGGAGCCGAGCCATGCACCTTTGTCGAGAATGGTTTCAGCGGCAGAAAGGAGGCTGATTGAAAGGGCATAGGTGAAAGTTGGGAGGATGGCTATTGCTGTTACCAGCAGCGCGGCGAGGTATTTGCCGCCAATGATTTGCAGGTTGTTGAGCGGGCCTGTTTGCAGCAGTTCCATCGTGCCGCTTTTCCATTCATCGCTGATTTGCCGCATGGTGATGGCCGGGATCAGAATCAGCAGTACGTAGGGGGCAAGGGTGAAATAATTATCGAGACTGGCATAGCCGTAATCGAGGATGTTGAAGCTCGAAAAGAAGAAGAGAAACAGGCCGTTTAGCAATAAAAAAAGCCCAATGGCGAGGTATCCTGTCAGGTTGCTAAAAAACTGCCGGAATTCTTTTTTACAGAGTGACCACATCGATCGCAAAAATACGTGGAAAACAACAGTCATTAGGGTGCTTTTGATAAAAGTTAAACAACTAACGAATGTGAGGGGTAAAATGAGTATAATTGTATGATAATCTGTGATATGCAGATCCGCTTGTTCGGGTTTGCGATCCGATTTTGAATTTTTTTAACAACTGCCATTAGGGCTGGCTTAAGCTGGCTTAATTATTTTAATAATCGATTGAAATGCATAAATACATGAGAATTATTGCTTATAAGTTTTCAATATTCTTTTTATTTCTTTGCTTTAATCAGAAATTACATGCGCAAGGAGTATTTGGAAGTAAGGTAGCAGTCATGGATGGCTCCTCGGCTGTAATATGGTGGAATACTAATTCGCTAACTTGTGATGGCGAAGGAACAGGAAATTTATCAACTTCTAACGCCACTACCTATAATGCATTCTTAGGGGATAGATTTTATATGGGAGGTAATGTACTTACGTTTGGATTTCCAGCAACAAATGATGGCGCGTTCTTACAATGGAGATATTATGTTGTTGGTGGTATTGCTCCAGCTTGGAGTTCAGCACTAAATCTACCTTATGCAAATAATACGGTGTGTGGAGGCGGAACAAATAAAAAGTATGAATACTTGCCTGTTTTTGGTTCAAATATTGTTCAATGTACAGAAGTAGGTAATTACCGTTTAGATGTAAATCTTGTAGGATATCAAAATTCAAACAATTATTCTTCATTTGTATCAGGTAATTATATACCTTTTTCTGTCTCCGCTCTTGGTAATCCTACTACCCCGTCCGCTTCATGTGGAGCTGCGGCCAGACAGATTGGGCTTTCATGGACAAAATGGAATAACAGAGACGTTGTAATCATTCGCAACACTACTGGAACATTTACCGGCTGCGAACCAGTAAATGGAACAACCTATAATTCCGGCAATACGATTGGAACAGGTGCAAATCAGACTACGGTTGTTTACCGCGGAGGTGCGACAAACTTTACCGATACAGATCTTAGCGCAGGTACGACATATTATTATAAAATCTATTCTGAGAATTATAGTTACTATTCTTCAGGCACTACTACAACATTGAATGCCACTACTTTTGGATTGTGGACGGGAGCGACCAGTACCGACTGGCATACAACTACCAACTGGAGTTGTAATACTGTGCCTACCAGTGCCATAGATGTAGTAATTCCATCAGGTGCACCCCGTTATCCCGTTATTAGCAATGCTGATGCTTTAGCGAAGAGTATTTCAATAAATGCATCAGGTGCTTCTTTGTCAATGAACTCATCAAAAAAATTGACAATTTCAGGGGATTTATCTTTAGTAGCAGGAAGTAGCTTTGATGCAGGAGACGGAACTGTTATTTTCAACACCGCTGCAACGATAACAGGCACAGTAACTTTTTTTAAGGTTGAGATCGGTGGCGGGGGTGTCGCTTTCAATTCTAACTGCACTATAGGTAATGGCACAAATGCTGCATCGCTTACCATTAATCCAGGTGGTTTTGTAAGTTCGGTTTGTCCCATTTATGCTTCTGCTTCGACTTTAATTTATAATACAGGAGCCAGTACTTTTAACAGAGGCTTTGAGTGGACTGGCAATGAAAATAATCTACCATTTCATGTTACAGTAAATGCAGGTTCGACACTTAATCTCGATGTTACGGCTTCCTACGATTTTGAAACTAGAACAATGCGCGGAGACCTTGATTTATACGGAACGCTGACAATGGGGGGGGATATAGGTTCTATGGCCGAGGATTTAGTAGTGAGAGGCGGCGTTACTATAAGAAACACAGGTTCGCTTATACTTGGTTGTCAAAAACCTTTTGAATCTAAAATTGGGGATATTCAGCTTGGGGGCAACTGGGTTCACTTCAGCCCCGGCACTTTTAATCCAAGCAGAAGGGCAGTTATCTTCAACGGTTCAGCAACCTCAGAACAGACAGTTTCATATGACGGAGGAACAGAAGCTTTCGCTTATTTTGTTGTCAATAAGTCTAATAACGGAATAGTAAAGATGTTGTGCGACTCAAGAGTTTACGGTACAAATCAGGAGAATCTTTTCCAGATTCTTAATGGCAATCTTGATTTGAACGGGAAGACAATGACGCTGGAAACTTTTGATGTAATCAATAATGTTGAACAGAATATTCTAATTGATGGTAGTGGAACAGGTGAGTCATTGGTTAGAAATGTTATTAATACTAATAATTCTACACCCGCTATATTTAAAATTACACATACAAACGGTTCTCAAAGGGTAACACGTGTAAAAAGACCACCAACCAGTACTGCTATATCTACGCTATCTTTTGGGACCAACGTTATAGTAGTTATAGAGGGTTCTGGTAATGCGAATATTGGCGTTGACTTCGGATTAAATATGACGACCATCAAAGGTACTCTGCGAATTAATCCAGGGGGATTTGTAAGTACCAATCCCCCTACTTACGCAGCTCCTCCCGTTGCCAGCTCACTTCTTCAATATAACGTAGCAGGAAATTACAGGCGAAGTGTTGAATGGAGTACGGCTACAGGACCCGGTTATCCGTTTAA
>Ga0315906_10005023_pt1 | contig 16732 bp, 10 predicted proteins | sample LakEriMetagenome_4_FD_203526 | JGI IMG/M metagenome (GOLD analysis project Ga0315906, IMG submission 203526) | Freshwater fungal communities from buoy surface, Lake Erie, Ohio, United States - Buoy 2 MA122 | ecosystem: Environmental > Aquatic > Freshwater > Lake > Lake biofilm | place: USA...
GCCGAGCAGATCGAGATTGATGCCCGCTATGCCGGTTATGTGCGCCGGCAGCAGGCGCATATCGACCGCGCGGGGCAGATGGAGTCGTGGCAGATTCCCGAGCGGTTCGACTACCTGGCGGTGCCGCAATTGCGGGCCGAGGCCCGGCAGAAGTTCGGGCGCGTGAAACCCCGCAACCTGGGGCAGGCGGGCAGGATCAGTGGGATCACTCCCGCCGACATTGCCATCCTGATGCTGTATGTCAGGCCGGGTGGGCCAACTGAGGCGATTAGCGAGGATAACGCATATTGACCGGTTTCGGGGAATGGATACAATCGGCACCCGCGGCAAGGCCGGTAAAGTCGGCACAACGGCTACAACCGGCAAACTCGGGCCGCGGAAGTGAGTTGTCCCCTGGGCACGGCGTGAGCCTGGGGGGAACGGACCGCTGGAAAGGACTCCCAGCTGTCACGCGTGGCGTGGCAGTGGACCTCGGACAAGAGGACCGACCGAAAAGGATGTTCGCATGAGCAACGCAAAGACTGTCTACACGACCGGTGAGGCCGCCCGGATCTGCAAGGTGTCACAGCAGACGATCATTCGCTGCTTTGACTCGGGGCAGTTGAAGGGGTTCCGGGTCCCGGGTTCCAAATTTCGTCGCATCCCCCGCGAGATTCTCTACAAGTTCATGAAGGAGAACGGGATTCCGACGGACGCTCTCGAGAGCGGCAAGCGGAAGGCCCTGTTGGTGGATGACGATCTCGAACTGGTGGAACTGATCCGCGACCACCTCGAGGCCGATGGCCGTTTCGAGGTGCGGGTCGCCAACAACGGGTTCGAGGCCGGAATGATGGTCAAGGAATACCACCCCGACGTGGTGGTCCTCGACGTCATGCTGCCCGACATCAATGGCCGCGAAGTCTGCCAGCGGATTCGGGGCGACGAGAGCCTCAGCGATGTCCGCGTGGTCTGCATCAGCGGGATGGTCGAGGAAGACAAAATTTCCGACCTGATGGCGGCGGGGGCCAATGAGTTCCTGCAGAAGCCCTTCGAACTCGACACCCTGGTCGACGTGATGTGTCGGCAGCTGGATGTCGAACCAGCCCACGCCCGCTAGATTCGCGGAACGCCAGCATGCTTCCTGAACCTGACCAGCCCGGTGGAGCGAATCCACCGGGCTGGCTGCGTTGCAGGTCTCGCGTTGCTCCGTGGCCCTTTGGCCGCAGGTCAACGCCGGGCAGTGGCCAGTTACCCACGGGTTCTCTCCGGAGGGGGGACTGATGGCTGGCTTGGACGATGAACTCACGAACCGAAAACTCCGGGCCCTGGCGGAGCTGGCTGCCGGAGCGGGGCACGAGATCAACAATCCCGTGGCAACAATCTCGGGGTATGTGCAGCAGCTGCTGGCTGGCGAGACCGACCCCGATCGGATCTTGGCGCTCGAGACAATTGGCGCGCAGGCGTTGCGAATTCGTGACATGATCGGCGACCTGATGCTGTTCGCCCGTCCTCCGCAGCCCCGGCCGGTTCCCTGCGACCTGGTCGCCGCGGCTCACGAGGTGCGGACGGCGCTATCGGATCGCGCTTCTGACCAGCAGGTTGACCTGCGGTTGGTTCAGGGACCCGCGACCTTGCCGATTGTTGCCGATGCGACTCAATTGCGGGTTTTGCTGTCGGCCCTGGTAAGCAATGCGGTCGAAGCGACTCCCGCCGGAGGGCGGGTTGTGCTGGAGGTTGGGCAATTTGTCGATGGCGGGGCTCGGCAGGCCCGATTCACTGTGACCGACACCGGTCGCGGGCTGTCGGATCTCGAACGGGAACATCTGTTCGACCCCTTCTTCTCGGGTCGGCAGGCCGGACGAGGCCTGGGCTTTGGATTGGCGAAAGCCTGGCGAATCGCGACACTGCATGCGGCCAGCTTGCGGGTGGCGACTCCTCCGGGTGGAGGGGTTGTCTGGACCCTGCTGTGGCCCCTCCAAGGCGATCTCCATGACCAGCTCACAACAGCGACTGACCGGCATCTTCACCCCCAACCTCGTGCCGCTGGATTCAGCGGGTGAGATCAACGAAGGGGAACTGCGGCGGTATGTCGACTGGCTGATCGAACGGGGCGTGCATGGGCTCTATCCCAACGGTTCAACGGGCGAGTTCACCCGGTTCACCGTCGAGGAACGCCGGCGGATTATCGAGATTGTCGCCGACCAGACCCGCGGTCGGGTACCGATCCTCGCCGGGGCGGCGGAAGCCAACGTGCGGGAAACCCTGCGGGCCTGCGAGTATTACCACCGGCTGGGGGTCAGGGCGGTCGCGATTGTCGCCCCCTTTTACTACAAGCTCAGCCCGGCGTCGGTGTACGCCTATTTCGCCGAGATCGGGCGAAACACCCCCATTGATGTCACCCTGTACAACATTCCACTCTTTGCCAGCCCGATCGACGTCCCGACGGTCCAGAAGCTGAGCGAGAATTTCCCGAAGATTGTTGCAATCAAGGACAGTTCGGGAGACATCCCGCACATGATCCGGATGATCAAGTCGGTCCGACCCAATCGACCCGAGTTCAGCTTCCTGACCGGGTGGGACGCGGCCCTGATGCCCCTGCTGCTGATTGGCTGCGATGGCGGAACCAACGCCACCTCCGGGGTCGTGCCTGAAATCACCCGCAAGCTCTACGATCTGACCCTCGCCGGCCGACTGGAAGAAGCCCGCCGGGTCCAGTACGACCTGGTGACCCTGTTCGACACCATGATCTACTCAGCCGAGTTCCCCAATGGGTTCCGGGCGGCGGCCAGCCTGCGCGGTTTCCAGCTGGGCGAAGGGCGGCAGCCCATGTCCCCCGAGCAGAAAACCGACCTCGTGGCCCTCAGCAAGACGCTGCAGTGCCTGTTGTCCGAACATGGCTTCACCGATCAACCAGTCGGTGGCTGCCCGGTCGGTCGCTCAGCGGTGTCGGGCTCCGATCGCGTCGAAATCGACGCCATCGTGCGAAACGTCGTCGCCGAACTGAAACGCCGCGGTCTCGCCTGATCCGGGCCACTTCCGGTTTGGCGGCGTGGCGCGGCTGCTCCATCGCGCGGTCTGGACTTTCCCCGGGGTCTCAACGTCCGCGAGAGCCCCGTGACGGACCCAATCGGGCACAGTCCCTGCCCGGTCTGCCCTGCAGGCTGCCGAAGTCGCCACCAGGTGGCCGACCCAGCCTGAGCGAATCGGATGGTTCGGCGTTTTGCAGCCGCTGTGCACATTGGGCGAAATGTCGCAACGACAGGTCGCCCTGCGCTCGGGACGTACCCTGTCAGCCGGCGGCGTTGGCGGCCGCGGGATCTGCTGGGGCCTCGCTCGAGGCCGGTTCGCCACTGGCCGCCTTGGCTCCCTTGCTCGAACGTTTCGCCCGAGGCGTACGGGGTGTCTTGGGACGGGGCTGAACACCAGCGGCCTCGTCTTCCGCGATCTCCTTCAGTTCCGTCACTTCGTCCCGCAGGTCGAGAATTCCCTCGGGGCCAAAGTGGACCGTGATGATTTCGGCGGTGTCGTCGCACAGTCGCTTGATGCGCGCCTCGGTCTGTTTGTCCCGCTGATCGCGAGCCAGCTTCAGGGCCGGGGAGCGAATGGTGTTCAACTCGGCCAGCAGGGCCGGTGGCTTGGCTCCTTCCTCAACACGCTTGATCAGTTCCTCGGCTCCCGCGAAATCCTTGTCTCCCGCGCGCTTGCGGGCGGTCGCCATCTGCACCGCCCGCTGGGCCGCCAGGTCGACCAGCCGGGCCTGCAGCAGGGCAATGTCCCCCTCGACCTGCAGCCGCAGGGAATCATCGGAGAGTTCAAGTTCCTCGTGCTCACGGAGACCGGGCACCATGGGGACCCGGCCCAGGAGTTGCGACCCGCTGTAGACGAACAGCCAGACCGCCTTGCCCGGAGCGGTGACCGAAGTGGGGAGTCGAAACTCGCCCCGTCGATCGGACACCAGCCGGGCCAGGGGTGGGGGAGGGCTCTGCCCCTCGGCGGGCGGGGGAACATAGCGTTCCGCCTGCACCAGCACCTCGACGCCCACAATCGGACGCCGGGCGGGAGGACGGGTGCGGAGTCGCACCGTGGTCGAATCGGCTCCAATTGGAACCCCCAGTGCGACCGCCTCAATGCGCCGTCGGCGGGCCGAAATGGCGGTGCGGAGCCCCGAGACCGGGGCGGCCCCGGCGGTCCCCCGGTCGGGATCCTGCTCGCCACACACGAGGTACGTCCACGGAATCCGCTGGACGCGATCGACCAGTCGCTCTTTGGTCAGGTACCGGTAGTACGGTTCAAAGACGGTCCCGGTCGAGAGTGGAGCCCAGGCGGGATCATGCGGCGGAGTGTGGGTGCCGCGACCATGCAGGGTGATGACCCCTTCCTTGGTCTGCTCGACCACGGCGACCGGTCGAAAGACGGCCCGCAGGCACCCCACCAGGGTGGCTGCGACTTCGGCATCGGCGGGAGTCGACCGCGAGACCAGTGGGCCGATGCCGCGGGTGGTGGCATCCCATTCCCGTGCCCGACAGACCGTCTGTCCCAGCTCACGATCGACCGAGGCGAGCAGGATCTTGTCGAATTCGCCCGCCTGGAACGGGACGAACTGCTCGCTGGAGAGTCGGTCGAGATCGCCCGCGGACGAGACCAGCCGTTCGGTCGCAGCCGCTTCGCTGACCTCGAGAAAACGCCCCACCTGCCCGCGAAGCAGGACCAGGATCTCGTCGCGGAGACGGGCCTCGGCGGTCGCCGAATGCCCGGCTCCCAGGTCGATTCGCAAATCAATGCGGACGCGATACGGGCGCATCTCCGGTGGGGGCGGCAGAGGAGGGGCCGGTGGTCGAACAGGTGTCTCGCTCCCCGCGGGAGCCCCTGCCGTGCCTGACCCTGCCGTTGCTGCCTCGGGCGTGGCTGGCGTCGTGGAGACGGCGGTTCCCGATGCTGGCGACTGAGGAGGTGCGTCACCTGCCTGGGCCGCTGGTGCGGAGGCTGTCGCCTCGCCCGTCTCTCCCGCCTGGGTGGCGGCCGGCGCCTCTGCAGCGGGAGCCTGTGCAGCGGGAGCCTGTGCGGCGGGAGCCTGTGCGGCATTCGGACGACCAGCCGGTGGAGGCGTGCCGGGTGGCCCAGCCTCTTGTCCGCGAACTCCCCACCCCACCGTCAGCAAGCACGCAGTGAGCATGCCGGTAAGCCACCTCAGTCCACGTCCCGTTCGAGTCGCGTGATCGACGGGGTGTGAGCCGGGCGACCGGGACTGAGTGGGGTCGGACGCGGTACCATGCGAAGGCTCGGGAAACAACAGCGGGCTCATGGTGCGTTGTCCCTCGGATACCACGGGTCCAGCTTCCAGCGGTCCACCTGCTGGTAGCAGCGGATGGGCTGCTCGGGCATGTTGCGGATATTGCGTCGGCACAAGAACCGATCGTCCAGTTCCCACAGGGGAATCATCGAGACCTCGGCCCACAACTGGCGATGCAGTCGCTGCATGATCTGCGTGATGCTGTTCCAGTCGCCCGCCCGGTCGAGCTCCAGCAGATCGCGCCGCAGCCAGGCGGGAAGCTGACCGTACGACTCGATCGACGTCGAGTTCGACAGGGTCAGCAGCGGCCCAAGTTCGGCGGCGGGTTCGGCCAGCGTCTCGGTCCGGTACACCAGGTCCCAGGCATCGCTCTCGACTGCGGGCAACGGCTGGTCGGGACCCGGGGAGTGGACGGTGCACGTGACCCCAATCCGTTTCCACGCGGTCGCCAGGGCCTGGCAGGCGGCGACGATTTCCGGGTCGGCCGCGCACCACAGTTTCAGCTCGGGAAGCTCGGCATCCAGTTCCCGCTCGGCGGTCCGGGCCAGCGAAAATCCCAACGCCGTATCGTACTGATGCGGTGCGACGGTCCCCGCGTACGCGTAACTCTTCGTTGGCCACGGGGCCGAGGTCAGTCGCCCCAGTTCCCCCACCGGTTCCTTCAGGAAGACCTCTTCGAGGATCCGCGTTCGGGGCAGACCGTAGACCAGGGCCCGCCGCAGGGTCCGCAGCCGCAGTGCAGGCTGCCGGGGATTCATCAGCAGCATGTGCGTGGTGGGCAAGCCGTAGGTCTGCACAAAGTACTCTTTGCGGGGCTCCAGTTGGCGGATGGTCGACAGGGGGACGGTCGGCAGCATCGAGACTTCCCCGCGGAAGAGTCCCTGCAGGGCGGCCGCCGTGTCGGGATAGAACCGCTCGACCACCTCGGCCAGGTGGTACTCGGTCTGACCGTCGGGCTGGGCATAGGCTCGCTGGTAGCGAAACTCGCTTTCCGATTGCTGGGTGACGGTCATGGGAAAGCTGCTCTGCGTGGGAGTGGTGGTCGCCGCCTCCACTGGGGCGTCCCCCTCGGTGACTGGGGCCAGGGGCCGATCTTCCACGGGAATCGCCAGCCAGACCTCGGGCCGCAACGGGACCTGCGCCAGTTCCAGTTCCAGCTCGAACGGCCCCCGCACCTGGACCCGCTCCACCATCGCGGCCAAACGGGCGTCGTACCGGGGACCCCCGGGCAGGATCCGCTCGGCCAAGAGTCGCGAGAGTTCGAAGGCCGACAGCGCCGGTTGAGAATCGGCGGTCGAGCGATAGGGCTTCAGCCGCAGCAGCAGGCTGTGTCCCAATTCGCGTGGCTCCCAGTCGGTCAGGAACCGGGAGCGGAACCTGACGATCCGGTCTTCAAAGCGGACGGGTTGGAAGAGTTCACCGCGCAGCAACTGCTGACGGCGAATTTCACCGGGCGAGCGGAGCAGGGGGGACTCGACCGGAGCCCCGCGGGGCAGGTCGGTGACACCCACTCGCAGTCGCTGCCAGCGATTCGAGATGCGGGCAAAGGGAGTCACCAGTTCGGGAAGCCCAGGCCACACGCGGGAGGCCTGTTCGGCGAGATCAAGGGCCTGTATTCGCTCCCCCCGTTGTTCAGCCTGCTGGGCCTGCTCGAGCAGCGAGCGGGAAGACTGCGTGAGCTTCTCGGTTGCCTCGATCAGCACGGGGTGTTCGGGCAGGGTGCGTTGCCCCCGCTTCAGAAAAAACCGCGCCTCGCGGAATGCCGACCGCTCGACGGCGGGGTTGATCAGGCTGCCCATCACCTTCCCGAACAGATCGGCCAACCCGGGGTACGACGCATTCTGGCCGTGCAGCGATTCGAGCAGGGCCAGCGCGTGCTCGGGCTGCTGTTTTTCCAGCTTGATCCGCGCGTCGGCGAACAGCAGTTTTTCCCGACGCTGCACCAGCCCCGGCCACTGCGCATCGCGTTCCTCAAGCATCACGAGCAACTCGTACGCCTTGCGGATCAGCCCTTCGCCGATCAGCCGATCGATCTCCTCGAGGATCATGTCCTCGTGGTACACAATGCCGCGCAGGTACTTGACGTGGACGGTGTATTCCCGGTCCTCGCCTTCCAGCAGGGTCACGGGCAACTGGAACAGCGACAGGCGCTTGCGCTTGGCCGCCTCGGTCTCGGCCTGGCCCGCCTTGGGCGCGGCTTTCTTCACCTGTTCGTTGATCTGCTCGACCGTGCGCGGACGGGGCAACACCGGCTCGACCCGCAAGACTCGCTCCTGGTTGAACAGCAGCCAGTCCACCGGAGGGCCGGCCATCAACTCTTCAAACTGCGGTTTCTTCAATTCCTCCAGCTTGGGCAGATCACTGAACTCATCGCTGGCGGCGTCGTTGACGGGAGTCCCCTCCTCGGCGGCAGGGGCCTCACCTTCGGCGGGAGGGGTCGCTGCGGGTGGATTCGAAGGAGGAGGATCGCTGGCGGGCTGCTCTTGGGCCCGCACGGCAGTGAATGCGCAGACCATCCAGGCCAGCAGCCCGAACCAGGCCACTCGGAAAGTCCTGATTCCGCGCGACGCACCCCTGGCACCGGGTCCGGCCTTCCACGCTTCGGTCGGCCTCCCGATAGGGCTCTCGTCCCGAGTTCGCAGCAGGATCCATGCGGTGGCCCAAGATGCGGCCTGAGGACTCCCACCGCAGATCGGCGCGGTCGGGTTGACGACGGCTGGCTCACGGTGACGCGGGGGCTTCATGGCGCCGCTCCCGAAAGTTCGACACGGCCCTCTGCCAGGGGGAGTGACAGCAGGGCGCCGTCACGTGTCCCCAACAGCAGTCGGTTCTTCCACAGCTTGGGACCATACGTCAACTGCTCGTACAGTCGCCCCTCGGCGGCCACCTTTCCCGTCGCGGGATCGACGCGCTGCAAAACGCCGTCGGTGCGGGCCAGCAGCCACTCGCCCCCCAATTCCGCCGCCCCGACCACAGTCGCCCCCTCCAGGGGCAGTTGCCAGAGAGGCTTGAGTCCCTCGGCGGCATCGAGGCAGACCAGCCGCTGGCGATCTTCATCGAGCAGCACCCGGGTGCCAACCACCACCGCAGGCCGCGTCGCCGGGCGGGCGAGCGTGTATTCTCCCTGGGGCTCGAGCGACCGCAGCGCGAGCGCCACCACCCGCCCGTTCACTCCCGTCACAATCGCCCGCTCGCCCGCGACCGCCAGGGGGAGTTCCACGGCAGCCCCCAGGTCCCAGCTGGTCACCTCGGCCAGGTGAGGCTGCGGACTCTTCCGCAACTGAACCTGCAGCAACCGGCCATCTGACAGCAGCGCCGCCAGGCTCGTTTCATCAATCGTCGCGGTCCCCCGCCAGCCGGCTACTGGGCCGTTCTGCACCGGGGCGGTCCAATCCTGGGCGGCGGCGACCGTGCTGTTGCGGGGGAGCAGCCGCAGAAGGCCCGGCAACGGGAGGACCAGCCCATCGGCCAGTCGGGCCGGTGGCGACTGCAACGGAAACTCCAGCCGGCTTTCCCGCGGTGCCGCCTCGTTGCTCACAATCCACATGCGGGCCGCTTCACCTCCCGACCAGACGGCGATCCGGCCATCGGCCTGTCGGGCCGCCTGCACGGGGACGGTCGCCTTTTCATCGATCGGCAGAATCGTGGTTGGTTGCAGCTCGAAGCCCCCCGCGGTCAACTTCGATTCGTTGATCTGGAACACGTCTCCAGTCGCGGTGACCGCCAGCGCACCCTGCTCAGGTCCGGCGGGATCGGTGATTTCCAGCACCTGGGAACCGAGCACTGTCTGCCAGTCGAGAACCATCTTCTGGCGGTCGGCGTTGGCCAGCAGCACCGCGCGGCTGTAGGGAGTGCGGCGTCCGAGGAACAGCGCGTCACCCGCCACCGACAGCGGTTGGCTGCTGATGCCAACCGCCACCTGTTCCTTGTCGGGCACAATGCTGTCGACCTTGATGTCGAACCGCCGCAGGGCGGTGCTGCACATCCAGAACTGATCATCAGGCCCCAGCAACAGGTGCATGGGCGTCGCCTGCGGGGCGGGAACCTGGTAGGTGGCGATGCGGGTCAGCGATTGCGCATCTCCCGTCTCCGCGACCACAAACGCCGTCACCCGCTCGGGAGGAGAGGCAATCACCACCTGCTTTCCGCGGACAATCGGGACCGAGGTGACCGGCCCTGGCATTTCCGACGTTGCAATCAGGCGCGGCTGCTTCGGGTCGCGGCTGGTGTCCAACAGGCGCACCTGGCTCTTCTCATTGCCCCCGTTCTCCACCAGCATCAGGTAGTCCCGCAGCATCAGCAGGGGGGCCTGGATGGACCCCGCCGCATGCCCCAGCCACACCACCTTCTCCGCCGCGAGGGGCCGCCTGGTCAGCACATACAGCACCGACTCGCGACCTGGCACATACAGCCGCGATCCATCCCCCGACACAGCCGGGGGGCCCACCAGGGGCTGTGACACGGCGAGGCGGGTGGCCAGCGTACCGGTCTGCAGGTCGCACTGCACCAGGGCCGGGGCGGCGGTGGTCAGGTACACCTGCCCCTCGTAGACCAGCGGGGGACCGGTCGGCCGGTCGGGCAGGGGGGTCTGCCAGATCGGCTCTCCGGTCCGTTCGGCGAGACAAATCAACTCTCGTCGGGCTTCGTCGTACACCAGCCAACCGGCCGCCGAAGATTGCACGAGCACTGGGGCGAAGGGGCTGTCCGCTCCGACACCGCGGCGAAACAGCGGGTCACCCGTCACGGTATCAACGGCGAACATCGTCCCCTCGGACAGTGCAGCCGTGGTGGTGCCCACGGAGGTCACATCGGTTCGGGCCCGCACACGACGGGTCAGCCCGAGGGTCGCGACCGACAGCCGTTTGGGGCTCGGGTTCCCCTCGGCCGGGGCTCCTTCGGGCAGTCGGGTGAGGGCGGCGCGATCGGCTTCGAGCGCTGCCTGCAGCTGCGACTGAATCAGCTTGTCGCTGGGGGCATTGGGGTAGCGGTCGAGCAGCGTCCCATACGCCGAGAGCGCGGCGAGTGGCGTGCCCGCCTTAATCGCCCCCTCCATCGTGCTGATTGTCGCGTCGTAGGTCTCCTGCTGCAAAATCGCCGATTCGGCGGCCTTATAGGAACTGGCGATCGCCGCCAGCCGTTCTGCAGGCTTGTCTTCGAGGGTGTGCAACTCGAGCAGCGACCGGGCGTCGGTCGAAACTCCCAACAACGACCGCTTGCGCGTCGTTTTTGCTGTTTCCGCCGCGCCGACCGCAATTCGATCGGCGGCTTGCAGGGCGAACTGCCGCAGCGGACCATCCGCCGGCCGAAAGTCTTCCGAGTCGCGATACTCGTTGACAAAATCTGTGAGGGTCTTGAGCCCGGCTTCCCAGTCGGGGATCGCACCATTCAGGGAATTCCCCACCCGCGCCCGCCCCACGTTCACCAGCGCCTCTTTGGCCATGGGGGTCTTGGGATAATCGGCGGCGAAGCTGAGGAACCCCTCGATCGCCTGCGTGAACTGGCCCCCTTCCAACTGCTGTTTGGCTGTGTCAAACCGGCGGTTCATATGCTGGCGACCCAGCACGAACCAGAGCGTTCCCGCGATGAGGGCCAGTGCCAGCATGCCAATGCTCAGGCCGACAACCAGCCGCGACTGATAGAGCGATTGCTCCCCCGGCCGACGGGGCGTGCCCTTCAGCGATTTGAGCCGCTCTTTCAGGCTGGGACCTGCCTGGGCCGGCGCGGTCCCCGCATCGGGGCCACCGCGGGTCAGCATCGGCCGATGCCGCTTTTCGCCTGTCTCGACTTCCGCAAGCGCCCGCGCCGTGCGGTCGTCCAGTCGCTCCTTGGGCGAACTGCGCGCCGATTCATCCCTTGAAAGGGGGATGTCGAGCGGTTCGTCCACCAGGCTGTCATCGCCCAAGGGAATGCGGCGGGCCGCGCCAGATCGCTCTGAGTCGCGACCCCGTTCGCGTTCACCCCGCTGCCCCCGTTCACTGCGGTCGCCCCGCTCATTGCGGTCGCCGCCGGTTCCACTGTCCGAATCCTCCTCACGGCCACGCTGGGATCGGGACTCGCGGGATCCCCGCTCGGCAGACCCGCCCGGGCGTTCGCGCTCCCGGTTTCCCGGAGGGGCTGGTTTGCGGGAGTCGGGCCCCTCCTCAACCAGCATGTACGAGGGAACCTCGGGCTCGGAATCGAGCTTCAATCGGACCTCGTCCCCCGTGCCGCCCGTTTTTCCCGCCGCGGGGACCGCCTGCTCTCGAAAGTGAATTTCGACGTCGGCGATCCGCACCACCGCGGGCTCCCGCAGCCGGATCTTCTGCACCACCTCACCATTCAGCCGGGTCCCGGCCGGGTTGTTGGTGGCCAGCACAAACTCTCCCTTGACCCCGGTGATCCGGCACTCGATCGGGAGGATTCCCTCCGAGTCGAGTCGCACGTCGGCGGCGGGTGAGGCCCCGATGGTCAATTGGCCGCGCGGATCAAGTTCCCGGCGTTCGAGGGAACCGTCGCGTTTTCGAATCTCAAGATGAGGCATGGTGTGGGCTAGTCGCGGGGAGAGGCCGTCATGCGGATTTTCTGCACGCCAATCTCATTGGCGGCATCGATCACGGCCACCACGGTGTCGTGCAGGGCGGCGTCGTCGGCGGTCAGCAGCAGTTCGTTCTTCTGGGCCGAGAAGCGCTGCTTCAGGGCGTCACTCAACCGCTGCGACGGGGGCAGCGGTTCATCGTCGATGAAAATCGCGTTCTTGTCGTCAATCCGCACGGCGATCGAAGAGTCGGCCAGGTCGTCGATCGATTGGATGGTCTGGGTGGCCCCCTTCTTGTCCGACGAGGGGGGGGGAACCTCCATCGACTTCTGGATGCTGAAGGAGGCGGTGATCATGAAGAAAATCAGCAGCAGAAAGGTCATGTCCACCATCGGAGTCAGGTCCATTTCCTCCTGATCCAACGGCCGGCCCATGCCCAGGCTGAAGCCCCCACTGTCGGCGGCAGGGCGTCGGGGCTTGGCCGGTCCACTCGGTGCCGCCGGACCAGCAGGCAAGGAATCGGTTCCCTCCGCGAGTGACGCGGCGGCTCCCCCCGGGCCTGGCGTCGCCGCTCCCCGGCCCGCCGTTCCCTGGCCAAGAGCTTCGTTGCCCGACTGCTCACCGAAAGCTTCCGCGGCTGCCTGGGGCCGATCAAGCCGCTCGGGCATGACGGGGGCCGGTCCCCGCTGGGGAGGCCCGGTTGGGATCCGCACGGGAGCCCCGCAAGTCTCGCACTCGACCGAGCCACCGGCCGCCGAGTCGGGGGCGGTCAGCGACTCACCGCACGCGTTGCATTTGAAGCGGATCGTCATCGGTCAGCGGTCCTTGACGCCCACGTAGAAGCGGACCCCTTCGATTTCGTTGACGCCTCGCGCCACCTCCTGCACGGTGCCGTGCGACAGCCCCCGCTCGGCCTTGATGACCACGTCGGGAAGCCCCTGGCCCACCTTTTGCCGCACCTGCTGCTGCACTGTCGCCATGTCCACGGGGTTGACCAGGTCGGGATCAAGGAACATCTGCCAGCTCCCCGCTCCGCTCCCCACAACCGTCCGCACCGTGATCACGGTGGATTTCTGGGTTTCGACTCCCACTCCCGTCTGGGCCGGGGGGAGGTTTGCCTCGGTCTGCCCCGACATGTTCGAGGCGACCATGAAGAAAATCAGCAACTGGAAGACGCAGTCGATCATCGGGGTGATATCCATCTCCCCGTCCGCGACCGGCTTCTTCGTCCCACCAATGCGGGGCGTGTCATCATCGAACAGGCCAGCCATCGGTCAGCTGTTGCCCCCGGGATTGCGTTGCGCTTCGAAGTCTTCCAGGAACACCGCCGTGTACTGCTGCACGTGATCCAGCAACCGACCCATCCGCACCTGGATGAACGACATCGCCAGGATCAGCGGAATCGACACCAGCAGCCCAATCGCCGTCGTCACCAGCGCGAAACTGATGTCGCTCGCGAGGTCTTTCGGGTCGACACCCGTCTTGGTCGACGCGGCGATCTTGCCGAACGCCTCGATCATCCCCAGCACGGTCCCCAGCAGCCCCAGCATGGGCTCCGACTTGATCACCGTGTTGATCCAGCTCAGGCGATACTGCAGGTCTGACAGCACCTCCCGGTCGAAACTTTCCCCCAGCAACCGCCGGATCGTCGGCAGGTCGCGATCCTGGTTCGCCAGCGCCACCAGGATCAGTTGAGGCACCGCTTTCGCCCAGTGCGCCGGGGTGTCGCACAACGCGGCGACCCCTTCGAGGTTGCCCTTCTGCACTTCCTCGTGCACATCCTCCATAAACTTGTCGGCGGCCTTGCCGCTCGAGAACTGCTTCGACCGCAGTCGCTGCAGCACCAAGATCACCTGGAACGCTCCGTACAGGGCCAGCGCCCCCTGTGCCGGGTAGACCGAGTTGTTCGCGAAGTAGATCAGGTACTCAATGCCGGTCTGCAGATCCATGGTCGGCCTGTGAAGGGTTTCCAGCGGGGAGATCGCCGGGACACGGGAGAAAATCGGGGAAGTCAGCAAAGACAACAGCGGGGTCGCGAACTGCGGTCAGTTCCGCTCTTTCGCTTATCCCCCCTGGGGCCACTCTCAGGTCGAGCAGTCGATGCCCCTTCAGCTGGTTCATCAATCCATCGTCGTCCATCGCGGCTCGAGGCTGGTTCAGTCTCGAGGTCCCTCCCGGTGGCGGAGAGGGTCACTTGGTGTACGTTTGCCGGACCACCTCGAAGTTGTATCCCGACTTGGCGGCAACGACTTCGAAAAAGGTGCGGCGAATCTCACTGGCCTTTCGCTTGCGGTAGAGGTACTCGAGTTGCGCGAGGGCATCCTCGGTCGCCTTGGGGTAGAAGTGCAGCAGCGGCGCATTCCCGACGTCGATCCCCGCTTTGCGGAACAGGGCCACATCCTGGGCTTTGCGGGCTCCCCCCTGCCAGGTGAAGTAGAGCCGGGTTTCATCCTTCCCCTGCGCGACCGTTCGCACGGCGGGGACACCATTCGACAGTTTCGAGATGTACGTCAGCTTGCCATTCAGCACCGTCCCCAGTTCGATGCCGAAGTAGTCGAGTTGCTTGGCGTACTCGTCGGGGCCCGAGGCGGAACCGAACCTGACGAACCAGCGGTCTTCGCGGGGAAAGCCCCCCTTGCCATTCCCCCGCCCCAATGGCCGCCGGCCCGTGCCCGAGGCACTCCCCGGCTTCCCCGTGTTTTGCACCCCCACATCGAATTGGGCTTCGGTCTGGGCGACCGCCTGTTCGGCCAGTTCCAGCACATTTTCGAGCGACTGCTCGACATCCCGCTCTTCGGCCTCTACCTCGGCTGGGCTGGCGTCGCTGACTTCGGGCATCGGGGCGTCGACCCGCAGGGTTTCGTCGGGAGACCCATCCTCCGAACCACCGGGGTCCTCGACCAGCTCAATGGCGACGGGCGGGCGAAACTCCTTCGGTTGTGACCCGAACCACGCCAAGGCCAAAAACATCGTGAACATCGCCAGCGCACCGACGATCGACCACAGCGCTGAACTCGCCTGCTCCAGCGAGGTCGTCCGCATGTACGGTCGCTGCACCTTCAAACGCTGCCCCGGCGGACTTGTCGCCCCCGGAACCGTCTTGGGCCGGTCGGATGTCGGCTTCGCAGGAGCTGTGCTCACGGCTTCGCCTCCGTCGAGTCTTGCAGGTCATCCCGCTCGGCATAGGGGCGAACCTGCAGCCACCAGTCCCGGGCCTGCTTCGCCAGCGTCGCCAGTTCTTCGGGGGCTGGGTTCTCAGACAGTTCGAGAAAATCGGTCTTTCGCGTCATGAACCGCAACGCGTTCCGTGCCTCGACAATCACCGACAGGTCGACATCCTCAAGGCGGGCCAACAGATCGGGAACCACCGACAGGTCGTTGGTTCTGCCGAGGCCCCAGACAGCGGTGCGGCGAATCTCCACCTTCCGGTCGCGCGACAGTTGTTGCAGTCGGGCTTTCTGCCCCACCAGCGCCTCGGGGTCCTCGGTCAGAATTGTGTCGACAATCGCCTCCTGGAACGCTTCCAGCTCGCTGCCATCCAGTTTCTCGAGTTCGCCCAGCAATTGATCGACCGCCCCCTTGACCTTGCGTGGTTTGACCTGGGCTCCGGTCTGCAGCTTGGAGAGATCATCCGGCAGCCCGCGAGCCCCCACCAGCACCCCGCCCGCCAGCTTCGGATCGCGGCGCTTCCGCGGAGTCGTCTTCAGGGTCTTCGCCGTCGCCTTCACCAGGAACATCAGCCCAAACGCTGTATCCGCCGCCGGCCCGGCCGAATCGACGCTCCAGCCCCCGTCGGCCGCCTGCCGACTGACCCAGAAACTCGCCCCGTCCGCATACCAGTCGTGCCCACCGATCTCCGCCACCCCGGCCAGCGCTGCCAGTCGCTCGAGGCCGTACAGGTAGTAGCAGTTCCACTGGTTGGAGGTCGTGTTCGACGTGTCGATGCGGTAATCGGCGGTCAGCCAGCGCAGGCCCCGCAGAATTGAGTTGTTCAGGTTGTTAAGCTTCGCATTTCCCTTGTAGCCCGCCTCTTCCGCAGCTTTCTGCTTGGCCTCCTCGGCGGCCTGCTCCTCGGCCTCGGCGGTCTCGGCTGCGGCCGGCAGCAGAATTCCATACTTGATGCCCGCCTTCCGCTTCCTCGTCGCCTGGGCTCCCTTTTCGGCCGCTGGTTCCTCCGCAATTTCCTCGGTCGGCAACTCTTTCGCGTCCGGGTACAGCATCAGCCGCGCCAGCAGCATGCTGGCCGTGCCGGCGGTCGTCATCGAGTGCGTCATCTGCGGGTTCGCCACGAACGGATTGGGCTGGTAGCAGAAGCCCCCGTCGCGCAACTGCGTCTTCATGTGCCAGGCGGCGGCGTTGTCCCACACCCGCTTGGGCACATTCACCCCATGCCGACTCGCCTCCCACAGACCCAGCATCGCGTACTGCGTGATGCTGGTATCGCCCGCATTCCCACCTCCGGGCAGCGTCCCCGCTCCGGTCCCGGCCGGGTAGTGCCAACCGCCGTGCGCTTCTTGCGCTTCGATGAGGTACCTGGCAATCGCCTCGATCTGTGGCTTGTATCCGACGGGGTCGGCGGTCCCGAACGCCATCAGGGCCACGCCGGCCTCATAGCGGTGGTGGTCGACCGGCGTGTAGACGCCGTTGGCGACCTGGGCTGCCATCGCCGTCAGACCAGCCTTGACCTCGGGACTGTCGGCGGGAACGCCAGCCTTCAACAGGGCCAGCACCATGAGGGAGAGGTGTCCCCCGCGCTGCGAAGTGACTGCCCCTTTCAAATAACCCACCGCCCGAGTGATCGACGCCTGAATCTGCTCGTCGGTGGCGCCGCGGACAGGCGCTGACCCCAGGCCGAGCCAGACACTGGCCAAGAGGGCCAGACACCTCAGCGATCTGAGACTCTGCATGGTCGACCCGAGTGCGTGGGACAGTCGAACGAGAGTGAAGCC
>Ga0315906_10005025_pt1 | contig 16730 bp, 17 predicted proteins | sample LakEriMetagenome_4_FD_203526 | JGI IMG/M metagenome (GOLD analysis project Ga0315906, IMG submission 203526) | Freshwater fungal communities from buoy surface, Lake Erie, Ohio, United States - Buoy 2 MA122 | ecosystem: Environmental > Aquatic > Freshwater > Lake > Lake biofilm | place: USA...
CGAGCAGCAAGTTTGTATTTAGTTACAGAATCTGCATATACCTGCGGTTGTTCTAATTTTTGTTTCTGACGTGTCTTTACGGTTGAGTTGCTGGTGCGGTAGTAATTTGTCTTAAATAATGCTTCAAGGGCGGCACCCTCATCGCCTGCTTTGAATAAAGCGTATACATTCTTTAGTTCTGGGTAGGTAGCAAGCAACGCTTCGCTAATACCATACGATGCTGCGGTTTGAAGACCATCTGCCATTACACACCCCTACTGTTTTTGTCTAGCCATGAATTGAAGTTAATTCTTGATGCAACGTCAACCTCTTCTGGGTACAACTCTTTAATCTTTTCTTCAATTGAAATCTTGGCTGTTTCTTGGCTCATGCCAGGAGTTACCGTAGTAACGTTTTCCAATTTTCCAGTCTTTGGATTCTTAACCTTTTTAACCTCTGTTAATGTTCCACCCTCTAGTTTTGGAAGAAACTCTTTTACCAAAGCATCAATTTGTTCTTTGTTGCCCTTTTTCATGGCCACTTTCTCAAATACGCTACTTATCACATTACCAAATGCTTCTGGGTCAACCTTTGAGATAGTCCTTGATGGTAGAGTTGGCTCATCCGTTGTTACATTCACTGGAGTGTAATCTCTTAAAAGAGCATCTCTAATACCAATAAATCCACCAGCCTGGTTATTTTTAACAATTACACTTACTATTGGGTCATCTGCTAAAATTGATAAAATAGTCGCTTTTGAATTTCTGGTTGTATATCCTATTTTATCAAGAACTTTTCCAAGCGCAAGAATATTAGCATCTGATTTGGCTAGGTCTAATAATACATCATATTGAATTTGGGGAGTTATTGTAAGCCCACCAAATCTATTGCCAAGTACTTTATCAAGGCCGGACACGCTATTAGGGTTTAATGCTGGGGTAGCAACAGGAGTTTGTGTTGGCCTAACAATCGGACCTGGTGTATACTTTCCTGGACCAACTGGATTTGTAGTTGACATTATTTTACCTATTCCCTAGTGATGTGCTGAAAGTTATCATTCTCTAAATATCTGTCGTAATATTTTCCAAAATTAACATCTTCTTTACGTAACTGAAGTACAAAGTCATTTGCTTCAGCCTTTAAATCAGATGCTGCTTTTGAGTCAATTGTGACACCACGTTTATCTAATCTATCTTTCATATAGTATCTAAAATTTAAATACTCTACAATAGTATGCCACTTGGCTTGCTTCAATAAATCTGGACCAAGTTTTTTATCGTTAACCGCTATAGTCAATACATCAATAATATTATTTAACTTAGAACTAGTATCTCTATCTGCTTTGTCGCTCAACCATATTGGATTCTTAGTTTCCATTTCCTTAAGAAATGCCTCTTTATAACCATCCAATATTGCTGCACCAAAACCTTTAGTTGCGCTGTACGGTGGGTCATTCTGTTCAATTGCTTGAGTTACTGCTTCTTTTAATATCGTCCAGTCTTTCCAACCTTTGTTGACGACTGATGAGCGAGTATTTTCAAGAGCAGATTGCTGGTCTTTAAATTTCTTTTTTGTATTAGGAATAGTATTGGTAGTTAACCAGGCCTGAGCACTACTAGAGAAAGCATAGTCATCATCATTAAATACTGCGCCTAATACCTTTAAATCAGCATCATCACCAAGGTATGTTACCATACGCTCTACCACGGGAAGATTACGTTGAACTAAGTTTACAGATGTTCTGTCTGAATTAAGACCAGACAATGGGTCAGAGATTCTATCCATTAACATAAAGTAATCTGGATAATCCTCAATGAATTTATCGGTTCCATCATTTTGTCCAAGTTCATCTGTGTATTTTTTTAATACATCTGCGTATGTTTGCCAAGGGCTTACATATCGTGGCTGCTTTGGCAGGAGACCTGCTCCAACTGCTCTAATCCATCCTAAGGCTATAGCATCCAGTTTAGCATCATTATTCATTTGGGTTAATTCATTTTGACTTGGCTGTCTATTATTGTTCTGGAAGAAATCATAATGTTTCTGAGTCAATAACATTGCAATATCTCTATTTAACTGCGCTGGATTTTCTGCTAAAATTGCCCCAAACGCTTGTCCAATTCTACGTATTGTAGTTGGTAGAAGAATGTTCGCACTATTAGACTGTACGCCAAACGGAAGAACAGCCTCTTCTATCCACTTAGGTAATTCTTTATTTGCACCCTTTAAGATTTCATTTGTTAACGCAGATACCGCTGGGCTGGTAGAAATTATATAACCACCAGTAGGGTTAAATGGGTTAAACCAGTCTGTAGAGAATCTTGCTTTTACATCTGGGAATAATGGAAGACCAACTTCAACATACTCTTGTCCAGATTCATCAATTTTAACATCGCTCATTTTTTGAGGTATGGTAATCATCTGAGCAGCCTTGTATGGAAACTCTGGATTCTCCATAGCAATTCTACCGTATACTCTAAATTGCTCCACAATTGCTGGGAAGAAAGAGAATAGATAATTAAATATTGCAGGATAGTTCATGTCACGGTTAAAACCGTTAATCTTAGAACGTAATTCTTTTATGCCGTATGCTCTTGCTGTAGCATCAAAACTTTTAATCTCACGAACAGATAAAACTCTTCCTTGAGCACCTGCCATAGCAACCATACCCTGAAGTTTTTCTTCATATCTAGTTCTAAAATATGGGTTGAATATCAACTTGCTAGTAGGTGCTGTTGCCATCCAGGCTACGGCATCTCTAGTAACTTTATTTAAATTTTTAACTACGTTGCTTTGAGCCAATAAATCTAAGGCAAGGTCGCTGTTTACGCCAGGACGCTTTGTTACATCTGGAAACATTTTTTCAAGTGATACTGCGTTTACTTTTCCTTCTGCAACCATCTTTTGTAATCTCAAGTCTGGAGCAAATTGATTTACAGCGGCACTTACTCTTTCGTAAATGTATTTTGCGTCGTTTCTTCTTATGTCACGCTTTAGTTGTGGGGTGTAGCCAAACCTATCAACATAGGTACCTAGTTCTTCACTCTTAATAAGTTTTAAGACTTGAGCCTTAGGAGTGCCCTTCATAATTGCCATTGCTACAGGGTCATTGGGTAGGATGTTAACTAATACGTTTTCCCAAGCCTTAATGTGAATCTCTTTATTTTCTAAAGTAGGAACAATCCATTGACCGCCTTCACGGCCTCTCTTTAGGTCAGCAATAGCCAATTCTTTGTCAGAGGCTAATAATGCACGAATGTCATCTTTGCCACGAATTTTTTGCATAGTCATTCTACCATATGGTCCGCCAAAGGCGCCATCAAAGGCATAATCGCTAATAACAAAAGTTTTATTGCCAACAACTTTTGCTGGAATCTTGCCAAGTAATTGTTGTTCGTACATCAATAATGTGTCTACGTTTCTTTTTACTTGGTTGCGAGTATCCAACATTCTTTGGACATCTGCCTTTACCTTTTTTGGAGGATTGGCAACATCGTAACCAGCATTTTTAAGATTTTTTTCTATATCTATTAATATTTTTGCTCTAAGATTAAGTTCTTTTTTAACCTCTGAAATTTTGTTGTCTTTATTTATGACGCCTTTTGTCCAGCGATTAATTTTTCCAACGCTATTGTTGACGCTAGTAAAATCTTCAATTGTTTCTTTGCCGAGGTTTTTAATTACATTAAAGAACTGTCCATCAGCGGCAACACGGAAAGTAGAGTCACGGATAATGTTAATTGGGTAACCAGTACGATAAAGAGTAAACATTCTCCAAAGAGAGTTTAACTCATCATATCCAACCTTTAATTTTACACCAGTATCTTTTAACCATGGGTTGGCATCATTTTGACGTTTTGCAAAACGAGCAAATGCTTTATCAATTAATATAATATCTGGAAGATAAGCGCCATTGGCTAGTTGAGATATTAACTGAGCATCCTCTATAACTTCACCAGCGGTGTCTATCATATACGCTCTATTGTTGTCTGATGCGTTTTTTGCTTTATCCCTAGTCGACTTCATTAAATAAACATAGTTATTTAAAATTAAGTCTTTACTAACACCATCTATATTATATTTTTTAGCAACAGCATTAAATACTGATTCAGTCAAGTCATCTATAATACTTAATTTTTGAGCCTCTGAACGGGCATTTAAAAATTGATTATAGATTACATCTGCTTGCTCAGGTGTGAACAGTTGTCGCTCAGTACCGGCACGCAGTGATGTTCTCATACGTGTAGATGACTGTATTACATCATTAAAGTTAACCGTGCTGTGTGGGGCATCATCTGAATATCTTTCAATAATGCGAATTGTCGCACCAAGCGGATTACTCTGCCATACTTTTTGTTTAATTGTACCAATGTAGGTATCTCTTGGTACATCATCAATTTTATTAAATCCTAATTTATTTGCAGTTCTTTGCTTGGCTATATCATTTCTTAACTTTTCAACCATAGGAATAATTGATACGGTTCGCTCTTGAAGAGCACTGTCTAGTTTTAAAATGTTATCTAATTCTGAATATTGTTTTCTTAGGCTCTCAAGTTCGTTGTCTAGAACCTTAACCTTGTCTATTGCCTTGGTTTTTAATACCTTACTTTGCGGAGTAAGAGATTTGTTATAATTTGGGAATTGTGATAGTCCTGCTTCGGCTGTAGTTAATTTACCTTCTGCTCTTAACACTTGGGCATATACATCAGCATGCTTTATCGCTAATTCATCTACAGCGGAAACGTCACCTCTGCCAACTCTAAGAATAAGGGAAATTTGTTCATAACTTTTACCAGCCAAAAGAGCGGCACCAGAATTTGCGTTATCATCTCCAAGTCTAAATTCTGTTCGGCTCTTTACTGTTGCAATATTTGATTTATTTAAAAACTCAAACATTGGTGTGTAAACAGTTTTTTCTCCAGCAGCAGTACGCTTAAGCAAATCTACATCTGCTTCAAGACGGTCTGCTTTATTCATTGGTGTATCAATAATGCTTTGAAGTTTATCGCCGATTATACCTTGGCTCTTTGCGGTGACGCCACCAGATACTGCAGCCTTTGTTGTCTTGCCGGCAATTTGCAATCCTTTAATTTCAGGTGCTTGTGTTCCTTCAAAAAACACATTAATAACACCAGATGTTATAGCACCAATACCTTTATCTGTTTCTTCTAGTGTTTTAATTCCGGATATTTTACCAGCAAATCTAGTTGTATCTCTTCCAAAATTATATTTTTCTTGACCTTCTTTAGACTGGGCTGCTTCCGCCGCTTCTTTTAACTCTTGCCCCAGAATACCTTTTTCGGCCATTACTCTAGATTGTTTTCCGCCCAGGTATGCGCCCAATGTTGCTCCTGCTGCAGTAATTCCGCCAACAACTGTTCCGGCTCCAGGTATAATAGAACCTGCTGCTGCTCCAGTAATTCCTGCCGCTATTGTTGCTCCGATGGCTGCTCCACCAACTTGTTGCAATCCAGCAAGTAATCCTAATGCTAAACTAGCGTCTGCTGATTCACGAATGTATGCGTAGTTAGAACGTAAACCTTTTGACCCGCTCATTAAAGCGTTAATTAATCTACCATCAGAGGCTTTATCTAACGCAGAAATTCCATATGTAGTACCAGCGATAGCACCACCAGCAAGAGCACCGCCGACTGCACCTGGTATTGCACCAACGCCGCCAAATACAGCGCCTCCTGCTGCTCCTAATGCCGCTCCAGTAGCGGGTAATGTTTTAAGACCTTGTGTAGTACCAAGATTTTCTGAAACACCAGTTAATGCTGCAACTCTTGTTTTTTCAATTTGGTCATTAAATCTTGGTCCTGCAATATTATTTTTTGCATTGTTTAATGCGTCTTTAGCGTCATTGATTATAAAGTTGATTGAACCTGGATACACTGGAATTTTTTTAGCAATATCAAGAGCCACACCAAATTTAACCCAGCCATTTTGATTGTGAGTAGGTGTGTCCGTAACATCTGGTTTTTTCTTAAAGATGTTTTGGATATTTGCTATTGTATCCCAAACGGCCATTAAATAATTGTTCCTACATAATTGATTAAATCGGCTGTTGCCCTAGTTGTACCTGGCATACTAGCCCATGCTTGCATCATTGGATATTGGTCAATAATGATGTCAATGTCTGGGTCACCAGATGGATTCTTAGGTAAGCCAGGAATTGAGTTTGCTCCTGGGCCTGTTGGCGCACCATCAAAAATACTTTGACCTGGTAATTGAGTCTCTGCAGTAATTGGGGTTAATGCTGTGGTTTCCATTTGTGGAGTTCTAGAACCACTAATACTAGAAACTGCTGCGTTACCTGCAACTCTTGATTCATTCAATGCTTTATTTTGTCCGTAAGCAAAACCTGAATAATCTCCATTGGTACCATTGCCACCTAACAAATTAACATTTGCTGGATTGTACTGTGGTCCTCCATTAGGACCTCCGCTACCTACTCCGCCCATGATTCCTCCTACTTAATTTTTCTAGGTTGTTCTTTTGATATGTATGGTCCTGCAGTAAAAGCATTTAGTTTAGATGCAATTTCCATTGCCTCATATGCATCTGCACCAGCATGAATAGCACCAAGTGCGTATGCTGCTCCTGAGCCTGCAGCGTATACTCCATCTGCAGATTTACTTATAGATAGTTCTTGGTCAACATCAAATATTTCTCCACCAACAGCAATTATAAACTGAAAGCGAGTTTCCTTAGTATCTTCATCAAAGTTATAACCATTATCTGTCATACACTTACGAAGAGAAGGCATTGCCTTTGTAATCATAAAATGATATAAATCTTCTCGGTCTTGTTTGCTTGGAACTGGTGGCTCCCAAACATGCTGTGCTATATCGCAAGGCAATGTCTCGCCTGAGCCAGCAATTAAAAACATTCCGTTTTCTGAAATTTTTTTTACTTCAGGATGGCTATAGATTCTTCCATCATTATCTGTAGTTCTACTATCGGCAACTATAAAGCAGCGGTCTTGATGCTCAATACCTATAATGGTTGTCATTGTCCCCTACCTAGTTAACCTCTCGTGACTACTCTTGCGTTTGCTTTTCCACTACCGGTTAGACTTGATAGGACTGATTGAATATCTACTGGGGGTTGAGATTCCATTCCCATTGGAGAAGGACCTCCTACTGGGGCACCAGCGGGAGCAGGGGACATTTGCTCAACCATAGGATTAGAAGCGCCAGTAGGAGGAACCTGTTGTTGCGGTGCAAAGGTTGCCTCTATAGCATCTTCTAATGCTTGTCCCTTTTGGCGAGCCTTGATAACCGCAGCAATCTTTCGTACAACATCAGAGGCGTCTTGTCCTTGTGTTGCCATTTGCGGTATTGCTTGTGTGTAAGCAGTTAATGAACCTAGTAACGCTGTCCGCATATCTTCAATTTCAATTTTTTCTAATTCTTGAGTTACGTTAACTGTAAATGGTAACTCACGCATAGCCATATCCTTAGAGATTAATTTGCCTCCAAGTGCTTGTAGCATAAAGATAAGACCTTGGGCTGGGTTAAGACCTGCAAGCATTCCATAACGTACATCGGCTGAATAATCAGACTTAATATCTTTAGTTGGCTTGTATGTAATTTCATATGGTGAGCCAGAGTCTACACCACGGATTGTCTTCTCATCCGGATAGATTGATTCATCAACTTCAAAACAGATACTGATTACATCACGAAGTGCTGCAGCAAAAATAGCCTGTGCTGATTTAACCTGTGTATCAAATGCTCCCATAAGAGCCTGTACACCTTGACCAGTAACGATAGATGCATCAATGTTACCAGTACGAGATTCTGGATAACGAGCACCAACTCGAAGTTCTTGATTTAATAATTGTTGTTCTGTAAATGCGCCCTGTGGTAGAGTAAGTTCTACTCGGCGTACACCTGCTGGGTTAGCGGTACGAATAACAGCGTCGCCACCAAGTTGTAACTCTTGTACATCTTGTGGAAGTACGATTGGGGCTTGTACAGATTTCTCTGCAGCCTCCATTGCCAGTAAAGCAAAACGGTTACGAAGTAATTGAATACCAAGTACATCATCAAATTGTCCACGTAGTTCGCTATCAATAGATGGCTTGCGTGCAACAATTACCATCATTTTGCCAAGAGGATTCTTGGCCTGTGATAGGATTAAATTATCTCTTGATGGGATGTATACAACTGACTGGTCTTTATCGTAATAACGAATCATTTCGATTGTACCATTTAGGTCTTGCTTGTATCCCATGCCGCCAAGAAGAATATTATCAAACTCTGGGAACTGGCTTACTAACTCACCAAGGGTTAGTGTGTATCTCTTAGCAAATGCTACGCATCGACCATAACGGTCAAACTCTGGATAAGCACCAATTGGATTCTCAATACGGATACGAGGAAGTTTAGCCTCATCATCTAGTTCAACAACAAATGGAACAAAACCGTAGGTTAGGTACCAGTCTGCTCCTGAGTACATTTGGACCGAGAGGTCAGAGTGTGAAAAATAATTGCTAGCAATACGAGTACGCTTATCGGCAAAAGAACGAGCACGGTCAGAGACTTGATTAGCGGCTGAGCAGTTAACCGCCGGAAGAGGTGCCATGACCTCAGAAAGGTCCCTGGCAACGATATCAATAAAATTTGCAACGACATTAGCATCTACACCATCTGGAAAGAAGTCAGGATAGACTTCGGAAATTTTACCCTTGCGGACAGCAAGAACGTCTAGGTTGCGAGCATCTCTCTCGCTATTACGATAACGGAGCGATTGTACTCGTGCCGCTATCTGTTCAATTGTTAATATCACTAATTGCCTCTTTTAATTCTATTTTTCATAAGGGCTATTTTTTCTTTGCTTGCACGAGACGCAACTTCTTGAGCACTTGGTTTAGGAGATAAACCCATAGCCGCTCTAGCCTTGGCTGCACCCTCTGCGTTAATCTGTGCTTGGGTTTTTGTTACCTTAACTGAATTGCTCTGAATTTTATCTGTCATATTTTTGTAGACTGGATTTACAGACTTAGAACCTGCGCCAACAATTCCGCCAGTTGTTCTTGTTGCTTTTGCTGCAGAAATAACCCTTAAAGCGGCTAGTGCTGCTGGACCTAATGGTAGTGGCATGTTATATCCTAACTGTAAGTTTCTTGCCATTGCTCTGCAAAGGCCTCATCTAAATTAAGTGAACCTCTATGAGACTTCTGTGCTCTAGTGGCCCATCTATTATTCTGGTACTGTCCAACTCTGCTTGAAGTCTGCATAAGTTCTCTACATCTAATGATAGCAAACCATAGTGCCATTACACAGTCGGTAGGGTTCTTAGTGTCTGGCTTCCAAATGATAAGTTGCTGTATTAAAGACTTAAGTCCTTCTGAGCCTTCATTGCTTGGAAACTCTATTAGGTTGTTATCTTGGAATCGTCCATCCTTGGCTGAACCAAAGAGGCTTGCCATAGATGCTACACCAAATCCAACATCCCATTTATTCTTACCAGTAAAGTGTGAGTTAAGTTGACATCCATAGGATGCAAGGTACTCACGTAGTTCTGTATCCATAGCATAGTACTTCTGGTGGGCGTTGATTTCAACCCGGAACTCTTGTGGCTTAAATCTTTCTACCCACTCCTTGATAAGAGCATTCTCTTTTTGAGGGGAAGGGTCAACCATGTTGACGCAATCTAAAACATATATACGACCATCGGCACGATTATAAGATACTGCTACGAAAGCAGAACGTCCTGTTACGGCTGGGTCGAATCCAATAATGGTGTAGGTTGATTGTGTGTCTTTGGGGTGGCCTGCTGTACCTTGTTTAAGCGGTCCACGCTTTCGCATACCGTTAACACATCCAGCAACAATTGTTGGCGAGAAGATAGAGTCGGACTGGACGTCTTCTTGCTGGTAGACCATAGCCCAGACTGACGGAGCGACCTCAGAGCGTCTAGTAAATAACGAGGGTCCATCCCACTTGGGATATAGCCCTTGCTCGTTAGGTTCATCTGCATCACCTTCTGCTCTGTCTGTCCAAGGCCAGAGTGTTTTCCAATTCTTAGGGTCTTCATCAAATTCTAATACTGATGGCATGGCCATGTATGTGAAAGGAGATTTCCCGCCAGTCCATTGGTCGGGGTCTCTAATCATTTTATATAAATCTATAGGTGCGACACGGGTTCCTACTATAAGCAGTTTGCCATGTCGCCCTAGGCGGGTGATGACTTCTTTTTGAAGCCATTCAATTTGCTTCTCCCACTCATGGGCATTTGCATTCATCACCACATCGTCAAGGATAATCAGGTCGGCTCTTGCACCGTAAATCTGTGACCCGAATCCTAATGCTTGTACTGTAGGGTCCTTCTCGCCCGAGTCTCGTCCTGCACCCAGGTAAATCATGTCAGCAGACCAGGTTGGTGAATCTGCTTTATAGCCACCGTTAGGTCCGAAGGATACTTGCATCTTGGTCCAGTTAGGATGGCTTAATCTTGTCTTAATCGCAGATAGGAACTTGCGTGCCATACCTTGCGTCTTTGATACAATAATGATTCTTATGTTAGGGTCTATAGAAAGACGGTAGGTAACATAGTTGATGGTAAGCACTGTAGACTTAGCATGCTCTGGTGGTACGTTAATTAAGATACGATTGGTTGCTGCTTGCTCATAGGTCATACTAGGGTGGATGAACCTTGGCTCTTTACCCTCTACCAAATCAATCCAGGACTTATGATGGTCAAACAACCTAGTCTCTAGGAATTGCTCTGAGAAATCCTCAAAGGAGATATCCTTTAGGTTGGCTAGGTCTGCTTTGATGCCTTTACCAGATAGGCGGGCCTTGTCCGCTTTATCTTTAAACTCTGGGTCTGCCATGGACCATTGCCGGAAGGTAACATCGTTCCTACCTACAGCCTTCATAGCATCTACTACGGTTGAGCCTTGGCTCAGTAACTCTAGCACCTGCAGTTGGGCGGCATCCTTAGGGATGTTTTGTACCCCTGGTCTACGACCCACGATTGCCCCCTATAAACGGTTATTTAACGGTCCCTATAAACGGGCAGAATATCCCCATTATAATTATAAATTATTAATAATACTATAGGAGGAGCGGAGTCTTAAACGGAGCGACTCCGTATATTATATATATACTATAGATAACCTGTTCAAACAGGTAAAAGCGAACAGATAGGTGATAATCACGCTCATTCTGAGCGTATATATACCCCCCTATATTATATAACAGTAATTTTTTATGGGATACTATAGTAGTAGATTCCTTCGGAATTAATAAACCCCCCCTCAAAACTGTCGTTTTGTTCCCCCCCTTTAGACTATTCGTTGCCGTCTAATTGATATTGGCTAATTGTTAGCGGTTTACTATCTCCCATAGATATTTAACGGGGCTACTAATAAAGGATTTTCTACGGGCTATTAATAAATAAATAATTGTTAAGCGATTACACCTAACCCAATCGGTAAGACTTAACCGCATGGATAACCGCATGAATAAATACTTAATAAGATTTGATTTGCCTATCTGGAATAATTGGCTCATGAATAAATAAATGAATAAAGAATAAATCGGTGGAATAAGCCATAAATAAAAACATGCCAAAAACCCCTATAAAAAGAGCTTCTTTTTTGGGTGGCTGCTAAATCTATGCCACCAACACAAACCCGCTTAAAGCCCGCTGTATAATACAGTGAGCAAAAAACCCCATAAAACCCGCATAAAACGCTGGTTGTTTTAATGTTGCATAAACCCCGAATAAATGGGAGAATTCTCTTACTAGGCAATAACGCCTAGTTCCGATAAAAAAGGTGGTAAAGAAAATGGCTAAAGCCAAAAAAGCAAAAGATACAAAAAAGACCGAAGCAGTAAAGCAAAATCTAGTAATACAAAATGATTACCAAAATGTAATTGATTTTGGAAAATCAAATAACCAAATGAACCAAAAGTTTCTTTTTGTGGTTGGTAATGAGATGCAAAACGGAACTACCCAAAAAGAAGCAGAAGCGAGCATGAAGGCGTTGTTAAAAGATGTGAACATTCGCCCAATAGTTTTGCCAAATCATGTTCCAGCAATTCCAACCGCATGTTTAATCATGCAAAAGTTCGAGGCTGAACTTGCAACGCTAAAAACTAGCGAGATTTTGAGCCTAGCCGTTCGAACTCTTTATGATGTAAAAGCATCAGGCGTAAAATCTGCAATCGCTGGTTGCAAAACTTTTGCCGAACTCGACGAGAAAATTCTTACTAAAAAAGAGAGCCAAAATCGGGATGCTGGAAACAAGGTAAAGACCGACACTAAAACACTTGCTAAAAACATCACACTGGAAGCAGTAGTGGATAATCTTCGAGATTATCTGAAAGCATGTGGCAATCTAAAAGACAAGAAAACCGCAGAGCCTCAAAAACTAAATGAGGTAATTGGTATTCTTTACACCATCTACCAAAACAGCAAGACCGAAGCGCCAGTAAAAGCAAGCAAGTAAAGCAAGATAACCCTCACCGAGAAATCGGTGGGGGTTATTTTTTTGCCCAAAAATTTTTCCAACACAAACCGACACAAACTAGTGAGGAGATGCGGAAAGTTCGGAAGTCTGCCGACCCCTCAATTTTTTTCAACACAAACTGGGATGAGGCGGATTTGGTGAGGCGGTGGGGGTGGTGGCGTGGTGTCGCTGTATAATACAGCAAATAGTTTTAGACTTGACCTAGCCCCAAATAGCGAGTAAAATACTGCTAACGGGAAAAAACCACCTGTGCCTCGCTGTATAATACAGCAGGCTAGATAAATGGAAGGTAGCAAAATGGATATAGCAATAGGTAATACTTTGCTGGCTCTTATAGAGCGCAACGAAGTACGCAAGAATATCGAAGCCGAAGCGCAACGCAAGGCTGAGATTAAAGCAAAAACTGCTAATGCTATGGATAGGGCATCTAATGAGTGGCGATGATATTGCATTAGATTTCATGACCGAGCATGAGATAGCCGAGATTATGGCGACTGAGGATATATTCCAAGTGGATATGACTAACCTTGATGATTTACTTGAGGATGTTGCTTCGGACTCGGACTACGAATAGCAACTGGACAGCCCACGCTGGTGTATAAGAGCAGGTTCGATTCCTGCGGTGGGCACGAGTGTATTGGTATGCGTAGTCAATCAGCAGGGAAACCTGAAATGATGTTGCGATAGGTCGCCACTTGCCGTACCATAGTGGATACCAATACACTTCCACGCTGGCTGTATAATACAGCAAGCACTAAACACGAAGGAGAAACATGTACATAGAGATAACAGATACGATAGCAATTATTATCGCATTAACTACTAGCACCACGCTGGTAATTACTACTGCGATTAGAAATGCTAAATTAACTCGTGCCTTGCGTGAGTTAAGTGTTAAGTAAGGTATATGGAAATACCATGATGAGCATAGGTATTTGGTTCATCAAGCGTGGTGAAAACTACGCTGAGTGGTACTCGGCAGATGATGTCGAGCAATATATCAAAGGATATGATATAGGATATGGCAAAAAGCGTGTCCGCTAACAATGTAGATTATGCCAATGAGATTATCCTTACTCTTTCTAGAGATGAACTAGAAACAGTAAGGGAATCTCTTAGGCAATTCTCCATAAATAATACAAGGCAGGGCTTTACGGCTCGTGCTAAGTATGCTGATGACCTGCGTGATAAAATCGTGAATGTTATTCTCGATAGTGTTCAGCGTAGGATTGACAAGGCTAAGGAATTAGTCTAAAATAGTATCACCAGCGAGAGAGATACTTTCGCTGTATTATACAGTAAGGAATAGCATGGATACTGTTGATGAGGTAGAGATTAAGTACAAATGTACTGTCTGCACCTCTGAGTTAGATGATGTAATCAAAACTCGTTATGATGTTATGGTCTGCAACGATTGCGTAGTGATATGCCGTCGCTGTGATGATATATTATCTACCAATGATGAGTTCAATGATGTAGAAGGTGATACATGGTGTCAAAGTTGCACCTCAGATAGTGCTCATTGGTGCGACATGTGTGAAAACTATTTCACAGGTTATACCTATGGTGCAGATGATACTAGCGATTGCATGTGTGAGAGATGTTATGAGAATAACACCACTTACTGTGAGGATTGTGATGCTACCTATGTAAATGGTTGCGAGTACAACCATGATGATGAGGCAGATGGTAGGGTGATACATGATTATTCGTATCGACCTGACCCTATCTTCCATAGTTCCGAGGACGAACAGACACGACTATACTTTGGTATAGAAGTTGAGACAGAAGTCCGAAATCAAAACTATACCCAGCGTAGAATATCTGCTGAGTATGCTAGTATCATATTAGAAAGTGAGAATCTAGCCTACCTTAAATCCGACGGCTCTCTTGCGTGTGGCTTTGAGATAGTAACGCACCCATTATCCCATAGTTATTTTATGAATGACGCTGGGACTTTATGGGACACCATTACCAAACTTAAATCCGATTATGACATGATGGCTTGGGGTACTCAGACCTGCGGTTTGCATATCCATATCTCTCGTAATGGATTTAGTGGTGGTTCACATCAACATAGATTCTTGCAATTAGTCTACAATAACAAGGACTTCTATGAGGTTATGGCAGGTAGGTCATCTAGTCATTGGGCTAAGTTTGATGACAATGTTGACCCTAATACTGGTCAGAAATCCTTTAAGCATAAGTTTGACCGACATGGTAGCGATAGATACTCTGCGGTCAATACTAACAATAGAAATACTTTAGAGATGCGAATCTTTAGAGGTAGTCTGAATCAAAACTATATCAAAGCATGTATTGACTTAGCGCATGCCAGCGTTGAGTTCACTCGGGTGATGAGTGTACCTGAGATTCGTAATCATAAGTTAGATTGTATCAACCTGATACAATACATCCGAGACAGGAACGAATTGTATCCTGCCCTCAATGCACGACTAGATAGATTATCTAGCGTGATATCTAGGATAGAGAGGAAAGAGAATGTGTCTATTAGTAGTAAGTTCCCCGAATAGCACACCACGCAAGAAGGATTTAGATAATGCTTCTTGTAATAATCCGCATGGCTTTGGCTATGCCGTAATTGCTGGCAATAAAATTATTACTGGCAAGGGTATGTCCGCCAAGAAGGTAATCAAAGAATTCTTAGCGGTACGCAAGCAATACCCAAATAGTTATGCTATGTATCATGCTAGATTTGCTACGCATGGTGTTAAGAATGAGGAGAATTGTCATCCATTCAAGGTGGGTGGTAGCGACCTTACATATCTTGCACACAATGGTATTCTAGATGTACATATCGAGCCTACTGACAAGCGTAGCGATACCCGTATCTTTGCTGAGGATATCCTGCCGTCAATGGGTGGTATTACTGCATTAGATAATCCAAATCTATACGGCATGATAGAAAAGTGGTCTGTCGGTAGCAAGATTGCTATCTTCACGCTTGACCCTAATGCCGAGTATGACTGCTATATTGTCAACGAAGACTTAGGCTCTTGGGACAATCATGGCAACTGGTGGTCTAATGATTCATACAAGTCAACCTACTATGGCAAATACTGGAACTGGGGTACTACTGATGACCCTACCGCTTGCGGTGCTGGTTTAGAGGATGACGAACAAGCCATATGTTATATCTGCGGTGAGATGAGTGATGGTAATCCATACTACTGCTTCGAGTGTGGCGGTTGCTATGAATGTGCCATGGTAGTAAATGATGGTTGCCTATGCTGGACACCTGAGCGAGATAGGTGGACTTCCGACCAACACAAACAAACGACGGGAGCATATGATGGACAGTATGACTTTGGCTTCTAGGGAAGAAGTCAGAAAAGTAATTATAGAGTTAATCTCTATCGCCAATTTGACTGACGAAAGAGATGACGCTATAATTGCTAATGCAAGACTACTACTACAAAAACTATACGCTGTATAATACAGCAGAAAAGGATAGATATGAAAAAAGTAAAAGTGCATGACCCAAGAGGTGATGTGATGGCAGATGTGTATGATTATGCTGCTGCTGCATTACTAATGAGCCTATATGGTAATGGCTCTACAATACGCTACAAGAATAGAATACTATGGCTTGAAGGTGCTGATGGTGAAGGTGCTGAAAGTTATGATACAACTGCCATAACAGTAATAAAGCGACTAGACGAAGCGGGGATAAAATGACGGGTGAAGTATCGGTAATGGAACTGTTAGATAAATATATGATATCATCTGATGGCAAGACTAGTACTGGTTTTACTAAATCTATCATACTAAATGATGGGACTAATCAGTACTCGGGTAGGCTTCATTGGGATTCTAATGATGGCTACACTATGGCATGGGATACAAAACCTGCGCCCGAAGCAGACCGACCTGAGTTTGAGTATTCACTAGACTCTATAACAGAGATGGATAACCAATGAGTAACTTCTATGAAGATATGGAAGAAAAGAATATCGCATGGCAAGCAACTGTTAGATATTCTGATATCCCAAATATGAATGATGAAGAGAGAAATCTATTCATCAATACACTAGGCATAGCCGTACAAAAAGTATGCTGGGACTTTGGGGTGCACAACTAATGAGTGAGCCAATGTATCTAATGGGGGATGAGTATGCACTCAAGGGAACTGAGGATGATGTAGATGAGAATGACGATAGTGGGCTACCTGACCGCATGTGGGAGGATGACGAATGATTAATGGCAACTGTACTGGCGACGCTAACCCTGATTGGTGGTT
>Ga0315906_10005028_pt1 | contig 16723 bp, 12 predicted proteins | sample LakEriMetagenome_4_FD_203526 | JGI IMG/M metagenome (GOLD analysis project Ga0315906, IMG submission 203526) | Freshwater fungal communities from buoy surface, Lake Erie, Ohio, United States - Buoy 2 MA122 | ecosystem: Environmental > Aquatic > Freshwater > Lake > Lake biofilm | place: USA...
ACCTGACGAGCGCCTCACCCGCCTGCACGGGTTCATCGCCGAACTGCCCGAGACCGATCGGGCGCTCGTCCTGCTCCACCTCGATGGGCACCGCCACGAGGTGATCGCCGAGATGATGGGGATCTCCGAATCCAACGTGGCGACCCGTATGCATCGCATCAAACAGCGCCTGCGCGCCAAGGTCTGACATGACAGTGAAGCTCAACACCGACGAATGGGATCTCGACGCGCTGCGCGCCGACTGGCAGGCGCAGGACGCCCGCCTCGACGCCACGCTCCGCCTCGATACGGCCCGCGTGCGCGAGCGGCTTACCCGACGGGTGGCCTCGCGCCTGCGCCGGCTCTGGTGGGGCGCCACGCTGGGGCTGCTGACGCTGGTCCCGCTGCTCCTCGCGCTCGGCGCCTTCATCGGGGAGCATCGGGCCGAGCCGCGGTTCCTCGCGCCGGCCGTACTGCTCCTCCTCGCGAGCATCGCGTCGGGCGTGACGCTGGCCCGCCAACTCGTCATCCAGACCGCACTTTCCCCCGACGCGCCGGTCGTCTCGTTGCAGTCGCGCCTCGCGACGCTGCGCCTCGAACGGCTGCGCGCCGCAATCGTGGCCCTCGCGGTGGGGCCGCTGCTCTGGGTGCCGGCGCTGATCGTGCTGCTGCGGGGCTGGCTCGCCGTGGACCTGTACGCCGTGGCCAGCGGGGCATGGATGGTGGCCAACCTCGCGTTCGGCCTCCTCGTGATCGCCGGCGCGGCGCTCGTCGCGCGTCACTACCGTCGTGCGGGCACGACGCCGCCCAACGCGCTGCTCGCGCTCCTCGCCGGGCACACCATGGGTGAGGCCGAGCGTTTCCTCGATGAACTCGCCGCCCTCGACGCGGACGTCCCCACCCCCCGCGCCCGCTGAATCAGCGCGTGGGGTCCCGGGGGGGCGGGCGTGTCCCGCTAAGTTGTTGGCATGCGTTCCCCATCCCCTCTCTGTCCCATGCGCCGTCATCGCCCGGGGCTCGCCGCTGTCGTTTTCAGCGCGTCCCTGCTGCTCCAACCACTCCTCGCCGTTTCACCGCTCGACGCCCAGCGTCGCCCCGGGGTGGGGATGGGCTTCTACACGTTCACCGGGTTGCTGTCGGCGGAGGTGGAGGGGGGGAGCGTCGTCTCGTCGGCCGCGCTGGCCGAGGCGCCCACGGTCGCGATTTCGGGCATGGGCACCGTGCCGCTGCTTCGTGGTCGCAAGAAGGCGTGGATCGCGTCGGCGCGTGCCACGCCGCTCAACCTCGGCAACCGCGGGACGTGCGTGGTGACCCCGGAGACGGTCGGGTGCCAGGACGTGCGCTACGAGGAGCGCGCGTCGGTGATGACCGGGGCGGCGTTCGACATTCGCTCCGCGTTGCTGCGGGGCATGGTGGGGGCCGCCGTGGTAAGCGTGGAGGGGCGGGGCGCCCGCTACGGCCCGATCGTGCGCATCGACTTCACCGCCCCGCGCCAGGGCGCCTCGTCGCCCACGCTCTTTCTCACCCGCACCTTCCTCGGACGCGAGCGCACGGAGTCCATGGGGCTCACCACCGTGGGCGCCGGCTTCCGCTGGTCGCGCAAGAAGTAGCGCCGACCCGCGCTCTCAGCGCAGGGTCTGCAGCAGCGCGGCCGCTTCGCGCTTGCGCACGTCGTCCCCCGGTTCCTGCTCCGGCATCGCGGCCACCTGCTGCAGCACGGCGCGCGCGTCCGCCGTGCGGTCGTTCGCGGCGAGCGCCCGGGCATAGTCGAGATGGAACATCACGAACCCCGGCCGCAACTCGGTGGCACGCTTGAGCAGCGTCACGGCCTCGGCGGCGTTGCCGAAGCCCAACCCCAGCGGCATGCGCAGGGGACGCGGGGTCTCCGACAGCTTGAGGTGCGTGCGGCCGAGGATGTAGTGCGCCGAGGCGAGCGTGGGCGCCGGCACGCCGCGCATGGCGATGACCTTCTCGGCGTCTTCCTTCGCCTGGATGACGTAGTCGGCGGCGTCGAGCACCCCGGAGAACAGCGCCACCTTGCCGTTGGCCGCGGCGCGACGGAGGTAGCCGTCGGGAGCCGCGCCGTTCGCCTTGATCGCCCGCTCGGCGAGGGCGAGCGCGTCGCGATAGAAGCGGTCCTGCGCCTTGCTCTTCTCCGGCTGCGCGTCGCCCTGCAGCAGCCGCACACGCGAGGCCCGCCAGAGGACCTCGTAGTCGCGGGGCGCGGCCGACAGCGCCTGATCCACGATCGCCGCGGCGGGTGCGACCTGACTGGCGGCGAGCAGGGTGTCGACCCGTGCGACGGACTGCGCCGGCAGGAACCCGGGGACGAGGAGTACAGCCGAAATGACGAAACGGCGCATGAACGGGGTGGTTGAGCGTGAGATGAGTTCGCCGATAGATTCACTCATAATTCCGCCTGAGTCTGGCAGCATCCGTTTCACCCCGCAAGCACCCTCGCCCCGCCTGCCATGTTGCGCCTCCCCTCCCGTGGCCACGCTCTCCTCGCCGTCGCCGTCGCCGCGCTGTGCGGCACGGCACTCCCCGCCTCGCTCGAGGCGCAGCGCGAGCGCGTGGTGGTGCGCGCCGAATCGTTCGGGGCCACCGACATCGTGACCCCGTCCGGCACGAGCGCGCGTGAGCCGTACACGCAGCAGGCGATGCAGGTAACGCTGGCTCATCGCCTGGTGCGTGACCAGGGGAATACCATCGTGCTGCTGGGCGGTCAGTGGCGCGGCGTGCAGGCCGCGCTGCCGCGCACGCGCCGCACCGGTACCACCCCCGACGTGACCACGCTGCACGTGGCGGCGGCGGAGCTCATGATGCTGCGCACCATCGGCGAGCGGCACACGCTCGTCGGCGTGCTGCGCCCGGGGCTCTACGGCAACGACGTGCGCGCCGAGGGGGCGGCCTTCGTGGATCGTATCGTGTCGCCGCGCACGACGCTGGGCGTGGGGCTCTCGTATGCGTCGAGCTTCGGCAAGCTCCTCCCCATCCCGGTCGTGCACGTGGTGTCGCGACCCTCGAAGCGCGTGCTCGTGGACGCGCTGCTGCCGGCGCGTGGCGATGTGTGGTGGATGCCGCGCAAGGGACTCGATCTTGGCGTGAACGCATCACTCGCGGGCGCGAACTATGGCCTCGCAGCGGAACAGCAGGTGGCCGGTGCCGATGCCCTCTGGCTCGCGAATGCCACCGTGGGGCCGCAGGTGCGCTGGGCCCCGCGCGGCGGGAAGTGGCAGCTCAGCGCCGACGCCGGCTACACCGTGCTGCGTCGCCTCGAGTATGCGCGTGGCAGCCGGTCGATCACCGACCTCGCGCCAGGCAACGTGCCGTACGCCCGGCTCGGTCTGCAGCGGCTCTTCTGAGCACGCTGATCGTGCAGGAGACCACGCGGCTCAGCGGAAGATCGCGATCTCCTCGAGCGGTTTGCGTGTGAGCGCCGGGACCTGCGCGTCCGCCGCCGGATAGCCCACCGGCATCACGAGAAACGCCTTCTCGTTGGGCGGGCGCTCCAGCAGCTCGCCCAGAAACCCCATGGGGCTCGGCGTGTGCGTGAGCGTCACGAGTCCCATCGTGTGCACGGCGGTGATGAACAGTCCGGCGGCGATACCGCAGCTCTCCTGCGTGTAGTAGAACGTCCGCCGGTCGCCGCCGGCGTCGAGTCCGTAGCTGTGCCGGAAGAGTACCACGACCCACGGCGCATCGGTGAGATGCGTCTTGATCGCATCGGTGCCGAGGGGTTCGAGTGCTGCGCGCCATTCGTCGGTGATGCGTTCGGCGTAGAAGCGCCGCTCCTCCTCTTCGGCGGCGTCGCGCAGCTGCTGCTTGAGCGTCGGGTCACCCACCGCCACGAACGTCCACGGCTGCTGGTGGGCGCCACTGGGGGCCGTGCCGGCGGCGCGGATGGCCTGCTCGATCCAGCTCTGCGGCACCGGTTCCGTGGAGAAGTGCCGGGTGGTGCGCCGGGTGTCCATATGCGCGGCGAATTCGGTACCCCGGCGGGCCGAGTCCGCCGCCGTGAGCCGTTGGTGCACGAGGGGAACGAAGGGAGGCATCTCCGATGATACCACGCGCGCGGCGGGGATGGGACGTGGGGGACGTGCCGCCCCCACCCACTCAGTCGGCGAGCTGATCCTTGAAGTCCAGATCCGGCAGCGCGTGCTCGTCGAGCTCGAGGTGCGCGCGGAAGTACCGCCGCGTGAGCAGCGCGTTCTCGGCATGATCGACGTACACGAGCGAATCGGCCTTGTGGCGACGCGGCGTCATGAGGCGCGCCTGATGCATGCCGTCCCAGACCGGTGTGAGGTCCGTGGCTGCGCCCTGCCACTCGCTCGTCTTGCTGCCGCTCAGCTGAAAGGTCTCCGCCGAGCAGGCGTACTGCAGACACAACAGCACACCGGACAGGATCCGCGCCGCGTCGCGCGACGTCGTGCGGACGCTCCAGATCGCCGTGGTGCCGTCACGCTCCACGATGAGATCTTCCGCCCCCGTCAGCTCCACGAACAGCGCATCGTCGGCAATGCGGATGTCGGCGGCGATGAAGTGGGCGGGATACGCCGGGGTGCACGCCTGGAGCCATGAGCGAACGAGCTGCGTGGCCGTGGACCACTCGGCGGCCGTCGCTGCGCGGCTCATGGTGAAGACGACTTCGTAGGTCATGCGATGGCGAGAGCGTGTCGGTACGGGGACGGGGTGCGGAGAAACATTCCCGCGGAAGCCCCAGCTGGCAATTGGCGCGATGGCACCCGCCTGTGTCCCGGTGCCGAGATCAGACGGACTCGGCCGTTGTCGCAGTCGTCGTCGCGGTCGCCACGCCCGCCGCCATCCCCGCGGCGCGTCCGGTCACCCAGGCCCACAGGAAGTTGTAGCCACCGATCGGCCCGAACGCATCGAGCACCTCACCGCAGAGAAAGAGGCCCGCGTGACGGCGGCTCTCCATGCGACGCGGATCGATTTCGGAGAGCGCGACGCCGCCACCGGTCACTTCGGCCTTCTTGTACCCCTCGTCACCGTGCCACGGCAGCGGTCCGCGCACGAGTGTGTCCACGAGCCGGCGGCGTTCGTCGCGCGTGAGTTCGCCCAGCTTGCGCGTGGGCTCCACCTGCGCCTGCGCCAGCAGGACGTCGGCGAGACGATCGGGCAATTCGTGTCGCACCACCGATGCCACCTGCCGCGACCCGCCCGCCTGCAGCAGCGCCGTCCACGCTGTCTCGTCGTGCGGCGTCCACTGCACGCGCAGGTCGGCGGCCTCCGCCGTGGCGGTAGTGGCGGCGGTGGCCGTGGCGGTGGCATGTGCGCGGCTACTGTCGTGTCGCGCCCGTACCGCCACGTGCGACACGTTGAGGACCGAGGGGCCGCTGTAACCTTGGTGCGTGAACAGGAAGCCGCCCGCCGCGCTCGCTGACCGGACGGCCGAGGTGGCGGTGAGCGCGACCCGCAGCGAGATGCCGGAGAGTTCGCTGAACGCACTGGCCGGCGCGGTCACCGGCGTGAGCGCGGCGTAGGTGGGGTGCATGGTGTGTCCCAGCGCGGCGAGCATGCCGAGCCCGGCGCCGTCGCTGCCCGTGTTGGGTACCGAGAGCCCGCCGGTCGCCACGATCACGGCATCGGCGGCGATCGCCGCGTCGCCGGCGAGCCCCACCATCCACTGCGTCCCCTCGCGCGTCAGCGACGTGACGTGGCTCTCGAATCGCAGCTGCGCGCCGGAGCGGCGGGCCAAGGCGAGCAGCCCGTCGCGCACGTCGCGCGCCTTGTGCGAGGCCGGGAACAGCTTCGCCGACTCGGTCTCCTCCTCGAGTCGCACCCCCACCTCCTGCTCGAAGAACGCGACCTGCTCGGCGAGCGGCCAGCTTCGCACGATCTTGCGCAGCGTGTTGGGCGACGAGTCGGTCACGAACCGCGACTCGTCGAGTCGTGACGGCAGCACGTTGCAGCGCCCGCCGCCGCTGATGAGAATCTTGCGGCCGCCATCGCGGGTGCGCTCGAGCAGCGTCACCTGCGCGCCGGTGCGCGCCGCAAAGATCGCCGCCATCGTACCGGCCGCGCCGGCCCCGATCACCACCACATGTCGCATCTGTTCATCCGGCTACGGGAATCCGTTCCGCAGCGGAGGACCGCGACGAAGTTGGGGGAGCTGAATGAACTATCGCCGGAGAGGCGACACGGCGGAATCCATCGCCGCCATTTGCGCGCCCGATCTTCACGGGCACGCCCCGGCGCGCCTACGTTTGTCGGCATGAGTCCCACGGCCATCGATCCCCGTCCCGCCGCGCCGGACGCCGGCCCCAACGCCGACGTGTCGCCGGAGGCGGCCGCCGCCCGCAAGCGCCTCCTCACGGTGCTCTTCGTGGGGGTGTTCATGGCCGCGCTCGATGCGGCGGTCATCGCACCGGCGATCCCCGCGCTGCGCAGTGCGTTCGGCGTGGACAACCGGCAGATCGCCCTCGTGACCATCGTGTTCAGTCTGTGTTCGCTCACCAGCACGGCGCTCATGGCGGCGCTCAGCGACCGGTTCGGGCGACGGACGATCTACCTCATGGATATCGCGGGGTTCGCGCTGGGGTCGCTGATCATCGCCACGTCGTCGAGCTTCGGCGTGCTGCTGCTCGGCCGGGCGATCCAGGGGCTGAGTGCCGGCGGCATCACCCCCACGGCAAGCGCGGTGGTGGGCGATACGTTTCCGCCGGATCAGCGGGGGCGCATCCTGGGGCTCATCGGGGCGACGTTCGGCATGGCGTTCCTCTTCGGGCCGATTCTCGCGTCGATCCTGCTCGTCGTGGCCACGTGGCACTGGATCTTCCTCGTGAACCTGCCCTTCGCGGCCATCGTGTTCGCGATGGGCTATCGCGCCCTCCCCCGCGTCGCGCGGCCGCCGCAGCTGCCGCCCTTCGACCATCTCGGCATCACGCTGCTCGCGCTTGCGCTCGCGAGCCTCACGCTGGGCATCAACCGCGCCGTGGACACGCTCACCGGCCTCACGCTGTGGCCGTGGCTGCTCATGGCGGTCGCCGTCGCGGTTCCGCTCCTCGTGGCCGTCGAGCGCCGCGCGGCGCAGCCGATCGTGCCGCTGTCGCTCTTCGGCACGACGCAGCTGCGCACCACGTGGGTGCTGTGCACCGGGGCCGGGTTCGGCATGGGGAGCGTGATCTTCATTTCTTCAGTGGCCGTGGCCGCCTTCGGGACGCTGCCGAGCAAGGCCGGGCTGCTGCTGTTGCCACTCGTGCTCTGCTCGTCGGTGGCGTCGGCGGTGTTCGGCCGACTGCAGAACGCGCTCGGGCCGCGCACCATCATGCTGAGCGGCTTCGGCACGCTGGCCATCGGGTCGCTGCTCATCGCTCTCGCGGCGCCCGTGTTCTGGGCGTTCATCGTGGCCACGCTCTTCATCGGCGCCGGCGTCGGCATCGTGGTGGGGGGCACCCTGCGCACGGTGGTGCTCGACGAAGTGGATGCCGCGCAGCGCACCTCGGCCCAGGCACTGGTGAACATCGGCATCTCGATCGGCAACCTCATGGTCGTCGCGATGCTCAGCGCGCTGGCCGATCAGGCGGGCGGCGGGCTGCCGGGGCTGCAAACGGCGTACCTCGCCGCCACGGTCGTGATGGTCGTGATGATGTTCGTGAGCCTGCGCCTCAAGCCGTCACGCGTGACGGCGACCCCGGCGCCGGCCGTGGCCTGATCGGCGCACCTAGGGCCCGAGCGGCAGGAAACGGTCGGTGTAGCGTTCCTTCGCCGTCTGCTTCTGGAGACGCCAGGGCGGGTTCTTCGCCCCGCCGTACGCGTGCTCGCGCAGCCATGCCTGTTCGGCGACGACGTCGGCTTCGTCGAGGTCCCGATACCAGGTCTTCTCCATGGCTCGGCTGCCGGGGAACCACTTGTAGCCGCGCGCCTTGAGCAGTTCCTTCGTGTCGATCGGGGTGCCGACGGCCCAGATGCGCACCGTCGTGCGCAGCGCCTGTTCGCGCAGCAGGGTGAGCGGGGTGACGTCGCCATCGCGCGGCATGGCCAGCACGTGCAGTGTGGCGAGGCAATCGTCGCCGGCGCGGTGTCCCGTGTGGAAGGCGCTGCACAGCTGAAAGAGCAGGTAGTCGAGCTTCGCCCCGCGGCAGCCGAAGCGCGCCCAGGGGACTTCCTTCAGGGAGCAGCCCCAGTGCCGCGTGGCGAACGCGGGGAAGCGGCGCTCCAGCATGGGGCGGTCGAAGCTGGCGTTGTGTGCGATGATGAGGTTCGCCCGCTCGATTTCGGCGAGCACCGCCTCGTCGTCGATGCGCTGGCCGCGCACCATGTCGTCGGTGATGCCCGTGATGTCCACGGCTTCTGCGGGGATCGGGATGCCGGGGTCCTCGAACCACTCGCGCTTGGGCTCCACGCCGTACACGATCCCGGCCGCATCGAACTCGAAGGCCACGAGCCCCAATTCGATGATGCGGTCGGTGGTGGTGTCGAGGCCTGTGCTTTCCACGTCCACGACGAGCCCGCGGCGCAGGGCGGCCCCCGCAGCCGGTGTGGCGTACCGCGCCCGCGGTTCGAAGCGACGCAGCACGCGGTAGTCGCCGGTGGCCTCGAGCCGCTGCGCCATGGCTTCGAGGTCGTAGGGGGCCACCGAATCCGTTATTATTGCCGACATGAACGCTTCCGTTTCTCCTGCTGCCGTGACCGACGCCGAATTCTCGGCGCGGGTCCTCCAGTCGCCGGTGCCGGTGCTGGTGGACGTGTGGGCGTCCTGGTGTCAGCCGTGCCTGACCCTCAAGCCGGTGATGCAGCGCCTGGCCGAAAGCTACAGCGGACGCATGACAGTGCTGACGCTCGATGCCGACCACAACCTCGAGACCGTCACGGCGTTCGACGTGCGGGCGCTGCCCACGGTGCTGCTCTTCGACCGGGGCGCCCTCGTGGCCCGGCAATCGGGGGCGCAGTCGCTCGCCACGTACGTCGGGGTGCTCGATGCGCATCTCGCGGCTCGCGAGGCGGGGGCATCATCCGCCCCGCTCCCGGCCGCCGCGCCCGAGCCAGCGCGTGAGGCCGATGCGTCCCCGGCCATGCAGGAAGCCCGGGCCCTGGCGGCAGCCGGCACCCCCACCGTGCTCTTCAAGCACAGCGCCACCTGCTCGATCTCCATCGACGTGAAGCGCCAGTACGACGCGTTCGTGCGCGCCCACCCCGAGGTGCCCACGCGCCTCGTGGTGGTGCAGCACGAGCGCTCCCTCTCGAACGCCATTGCCGACGTGCTCCGCGTGCGACACGAGTCCCCGCAGGCCCTCGTGGTGAAGGATGGCCACGTGGTCTGGCACGGGTCGCACCACCGGATCACGCAGGAACGGCTGGCAGCGGCCGTAGCCATGGCCTGACCCGTCCGGTTGAAAGGGCAGCGTCGTTGATCGGATCAACGACGCTGCCCCCGTGATTGTCGTGATCGGGGCGATCGCGTGGGGTCGGCCCGTTGCTGGCGGACACGAGCCGGAGGTAGCGTTCGGGGTCCCTTACCCCGACCATCCATGCGTCTTTCCCTCCGCGGATCCGCCACCGTGGCGATGGTGATCCTCACGCCGGCTGCCGCTCCGCTCGCCCTGTCGGCGCAGGCACCCCGGGCGCCACAAGCGGCCGCCGAGACCGGCGCGCCGCCGCGGGCGATCCGCCGCGACATCCCCATGACGAGTGCGATCCGGCGCGCCATGGCCGCCGGCACGCGTGACTCCACCGGACGCCCGACCGCCAGATACTGGCAGTTGCGCACGGATTACGACATCGACGTCTCGCTCGATCCGGCCACGGCGAAGCTCACGGGGACGGCGCGCATCACCGTGCACAACACGAGCCTGGACCCCATGCGGGAGATCGGGCTGCGCCTGCATCCGAACCACTTCATCGGTACCGCGCCGCACGCTGCGCCGTGGGTGCCCGCCGAGGTGACCGACGGGATCGCCCTGTCCCGCATGACGGTCGATGGGGCCCCCGTGAACATCGCCTCGAATGCAGCTCCCAATGCCGTTGCCGCCGAGGGGGCCCGGGCCATCCAGAACGCCCAGCAGGCCGCCGCCAACGCCGCGGGGGGGAACACGCTCCTCAACGGGCGCGCCACCAACGCCCGCGTGCGCCTCGCCACGCCCATCGCCCCGGGCGCCACGGCACGTCTCGAAATCGCCTGGTCGCACAAGCTGCCGGGCGGGCCCGGCACCGGTCACCGCATGACGCAGCGCTGGGCCGATACGCTCTTCCAGCCCACGCAGTGGTTCCCGCGTGTCGCCATGTACGACGACCTGCGTGGCTGGGATCCCGAGCTCTACCTGGGGCCGAGCGAGTTCTACAATGCCTTCGGGCGCTACGACGTGCGCATCGACGTGCCGGCCGGCTGGATCGTGAGCGGCACCGGACTGCTGCAGAACCCGCAGCAGGTGCTCACCGACAAGGCGCGCGCGCAGCTCGCCAAGGTCACGCAGAGCGACGACATCACGACCATCGTGGGCGCCGACGAGACGGGACCGGGGCGCTCGACGGCCGCGAGCAGCACCGGGCGGCTCACCTGGCACTACGTCGCGGACAACGTGAACGACTTCGCGTGGGCTACCGCCAAGTCGTACGTCTGGCAGGCGACGCGTGCCACCATCCCCGGCAAGGGGACGGTGCCCGTCCACATGGTGTACCTGCCGGGTCGCGCCAGTCTCTACGCGAAGGCAGGCCCGGTGTCGCGGCACGCCCTCGAGTTCTACTCCCGGCTCTGGTTCCCCTACCAGTTCCCGCAGCTCACGCTGCAGGACGGCCCCAGCGCCGGCATGGAGTACCCCATGGTGATCAACTCCAATGTGGGCGCCGCCGACCACGAGACGGGGCACATGTGGTGGCCCATGGTCGTCGCCAACAACGAAACGTGGTACGGCTGGATGGACGAGGGGTTCAACCAGTACATGAACATCCTCTCCGATGCGGACGCCGAGGGGAAGGCACCCGTGCTCGATGGGCTGGGGCAGAGCTACGGCCGCACGGCGAACAATGAGGCCGAGCCGCCGATGATGTGGAACGCCAACTACGCGGGGCCGCAGTTCTACGGCTTCACCACGTACAGCAAGACGCCACTCATGCTCTCGGCGCTCGGCGGCATCGTGGGCGACAGCGCGGTGCAGCGCGCGCAGCGCGAGTTCGGCACCACGTGGATGTTCAAGCACCCGTCACCGTGGGACTGGATGTTCTTCATGCAGCGCGCCCTCGGACGGGACCTCGGGTGGTTCTGGAACGCCTGGCTCTTCGGCACCGAGAGCGTGGACCATCGGCTCGCCGGCGTGACCACGCAGGGGATCCGCACCCGCGTGACGGTGGCGCACGACGGCCAGATGCCCGCGCCGATCGTGCTCGATGTGAAGTTCGCGGCGGCCGGGCCGACCATCCGTCCCATGAAGAACGCCGTGATGCTCGACGCGATCACGGCCCGGGTCACGGTGCCGGTGGAGGTCTGGTTCGACGGGCGCCGCCGGCACACCCTCGATCTGGTGTTCGGCGGCCGCAAGATCGAGCAGGTCACGCTCGATGCCCAGGGGCGCTTCCCCGATCGCACGCCGGCCGACAACGTGTGGCCGCGCCCGTGAATGGGGCGGCAGGCGTGCCCGCCTCGGACCCGCCGTCCGAGCGCGGTGCGCGCCAGGTGGGGCGACCGTGACAGGGCGACGAAGGGGTGCGTCTTGTCGCCCTCAAGTTCGGCTCGTCCCAGCCGATACTGGAAAATCATAGTGCGCCGGGAAGCATTCCCGGCGCGCATTCGGATGTCGGCGATGTCGCCGCGTACGAGCCGAACGCCGTGCCCCCCCATCGCATGTTCGAATTCCGCACCATCCGCGCGCGTTTGCGCGCGGTGGCCTTCCTCGGTGCCGTCGGGATCTTCGCCGTCGCCGCGGCCGGGCAGGCCGCCCTCGGCGTGGCCCGCACGGCGACGGCTGATCTGGTTGCCAACAACGCCGCGCAGCGCGACCAGATGGACAGCGACATGATGCACGACGCCATGCGTGGCGACGTGCTGGAGGCACTGGTCGCCGCCCAGCGGGGCGACACGGCCGGCGTGCAGGCCTCGCGCGAGGCGCTGCGCGAGCACGCCGCCCGCTTCATGTCGTCGCTCAACGCGGCGGACACGTTGCTGGCGAATACGCCGAGCGCGCAGAAGATGCCGGCGCTCCGCAAGAGCGTCTCCGAGTACGCGACCGCCGCTGCGGCGGTGCAGGAGCTGGTCTTCGCGGATCCGGCCAAGGCCGCTGAGGCCTACCAGCGCTTCCTCGAAAGCTTCACGGCCGTCGAGGAGGGCATGGAGGCGTTCGGCGACGACATCCAGACCATGAGCACGACCGTCCAGGCGAGCACCTCGGCGCTGTTCACCAAGGCCACGTGGTTCATCTGGGGCATCTTCGCGGTCTTCTTCGCCCTCGGGCTGTCGTACGCGTGGCGTCTGGCCTCCTCGATCGGGCGCCGGCTCGACGCAATGACGCGCCAGGTGCGCGAGCTGCAGACGCACGGCGTCGAAGCGGTCGCCACCTCGCTCGGGGCGCTGGCCCGTGGTGACGCGGTGCACGTGCCCACGCACCGCTTCCGCAAGCTCGCCGACGGCAGCCGTGACGAACTGGGCGTGGTGTGCGAAGCGATCGATCGCATGACCGATGAATGCGACCGCTCGCTGACCGCCTGCGATGCGGCGCAGCATGCCGTGGGCCATGCGGTCGAGGAAATCGAGCGGCTCGCCGCGTCCGCGCAGGCGGGCGAGTTCGGCGCCCGGGCGTCGGTGGGGCAGCTGGAGGGGCGCTATGCACACGTCCTCCATGGGGTCGAGGGCGTGATGCGCGCGGTCGAAACGCCGCTCGCCGAGGCGCGCGGCGTGCTCGAGGAGGTCGCCAGCCGCAATCTCGAGGTGCGCATGGAGGGCAGCTACCAAGGGGAGTTCGCGCGCATGCAGGAGGCGCTGAACGTGGCCCTCGACCAGCTGTCGACGACCATCGGGCAGGTCCGTGCCGCGGCGTTCCAGGTCGACGACGCCTCCAAGCAGCTGAACGAGGGGAGCCAGCAGCTCGCCCATGGCGCTTCCACCCAGGCGGCCAACGCCGAGGAGATCAGCGCGTCGCTGGCCGAACTCACCACCCTCGCCGCCAAGGCGGCCACCCAAGCGACCGAGGTGAAGGCCGGGGCGGCCCTCGCCACGGTGAGCGTGCAGAAGGGCACGGACGCCATGCTGGCGCTGCAGCAGGACATGGAGCGCATCAAGCAGTCGGCCGACGCCACCCAGCGGATCGTGCGCACCATCGACGAAATCGCCTTCCAGACCAACCTGCTGGCGCTCAACGCCGCCGTCGAGGCCGCCCGCGCCGGCGACGCCGGACGTGGCTTCGCGGTGGTCGCGGAGGAAGTACGGGCGTTGGCCATCCGCTCCGCTGACGCAGCCAAGCAGACGGCGGCGCTGATCGAGCAGGAAATCCAGAACGTGGATGGCGGCGTGGCCCGCGAGGAGCAGGTGCGGGAACAGCTGCAGTCGGCCCGCGATCAGGTGGAGCGCATGGCGATCACGATCGACGAGATCGTGAAGGGGGCCGATCTGCAGGCGCAAGGGATCCGGGAAATCGGACGCGGCGTCGACGTGATGAGTGAGGTGACGCAGCAGGTCGCCGCCAACGCGGAGGAATCCGCAGCCGCGGCCGAGGAGCTGCACGGGCAGTCCACGCACATGGCGGAGGTGGTGCGCGGCTTCAAGACCCGCGACACCGACGCGCGCCTGCCCGACCGGAGCTCGGTGAACGCCCGCCGGCGTCGCGTGGCCTGAGCAGGTGGCCTGAGAAGGTCGCCTGAGCGCCCCGTCGCGCTCATCGTATGGGGCTCGGGTTACGTCGGCGACGGATTCGCCGCCGACCCTGTCGGGGCGCCGTGTGCTGCCCACATAATCCAGCGGCCGTGGGCGACCGCGGATTCCCACGCCGGGATCCGCGCCGTCCTCGGCGGCCTCCGGAATGTGCCCTTCGACGCGACCGCCACGCATGACGTCTCCTGAACTGGTTACCGGCGCGAGCGCATCGCCCGACCTCCCCGAATCCCGCACGCTCGCCATCTGTGCGATCGGGGCGAGCGCGGGCGGTCTGGAGGCGTTGCAGCAGTTCTTCGACAACGCCGATCCGAATCGCGGCATCTCCTACGTGGTCGTGCAGCATCTTTCGCCCGATCACAAGTCGCTGATGGTCGAGCTGCTGCGCCGGCATACGACGCTGCGCGTCATCCGCGCCGAGGACGGCATGCGGATCGAGCCGGACACGGTGTACCTCAATCCGCCCAAGACCAATCTCACGATCGACGCCGGCGTGTTGCGGTTGTCGGGGCAGCCGAGTGGCCATGGGTTGCATCTGCCGATCGACTCCTTCTTCGCCTCGCTGGCGGCGGCGCAGGGCGAATTCGCGGTGGGGGTGGTGCTGTCGGGCACCGGCAGCGACGGCACCCGCGGCGCGCGCGAGCTCAAGGCCGAGGGCGGTCTGGTGCTCGTGCAGGATCCCACCGAGGCGCAGTTCGACGGCATGCCGCGCAGCGTCGTGGCCACGGGGCTCGCCGACCAGGTGCTGCCGGTCGCGGACATTCCGGGAACCGTCGCGCAGTTCTTTCTGCGCCGCGGCGGCGTGCGCGCGTACAGCAGCAACGACCAGGCCGCCGGTACCGCCTCGCAGGTGCAGCGGGTCCTCGGGCTTCTGCGCGACCGCCTCGGCACCGACTTCACCGGGTACAAGCCCAACACGATCATCCGCCGCATCGAGCGCCGTGTGCTCATGCACCCCGGGCTCGGCTGGGACGATTACGTCCGGCTGATCGAGGACTCCAAGCCCGAGCTGGTGCAGCTGCACCGCGACCTGCTTATCAACGTCACGCGCTTCTTCCGGGACGAGGAGGCCTTCCGCCTGCTGGAGCAGCGCGTGATCCCCCAGCTGGTGTCCGACACGCCGCCCGACGGCGAACTGCGCGTGTGGATACCGGCCTGCTCAACCGGAGAGGAAGCCTATTCGGTCGTGATCCTCATTCTCGAGGAACTCGAGCGACAGAAGCTCAGCCGCAACGTGCGCGTGTTCGCCACCGATGTGGATCAGGACGCGGTGGAGTTCGCGGCGGCGGGGCGCTACGGCGACTCCATTGCCGCCGACATGACCCCCGATCGGCTCTCGCGGTGGTTCGTGGCCGACGGTGACGGGTACAAGGTGAGTCGCGCCCTGCGCGACCGCGTCATCTTCGCGCGGCACAACCTGCTCAAGGATCCGCCGCTCACGCGCATGGACTTCGTGTCCTGCCGCAACATGCTCATCTATCTGGGCACGGACCTGCAGCGCCGGGTCATCGCCCTGCTCGCGTATGCGTTGCGCGCCCGCGGGTTCCTGTTCCTCGGGTCGAGCGAGACGGTCGGGGCGCTCTCCACGCTCTTCGACGTGGTGGACCAGAAGTGGAAGCTGTTCCAGGCGCTGCAGCCGGGACGCCACACGCTCGCCGAGGCGCTGCCGACGCGCCCGCGTCGTCCGCTCATGCAGTCGTTCTCGGTCACGACGGCTGCCGAGCAGGCGGTGCTGGCCACGCGCGGCACCAGCGTCCGCACGGCCTCGGAAGACGGTCTGCTGGAGCGGGTGTTCCAGGAGCTCACCGATGTGCTCAAGCTGCGCTGCGTGGTGCTCGACGCCGACTTCCAGCTGCTGCACACGTTCGGTGACGTGTCCACGCTGCTCAAGGTGCCGGCGGGGCGCTCGACACTCGAGATCTTCAAGCTGCTGCCGCGCCCCCTCAGCTCGGCGCTGCGCGCGGCGCTCGGCCGCGTGGCCAAGGAACACCGCGAAATCCTCTACGAGGGCATCGAGGTGGAGCCGGACCAGCCCACGGTGCGGATGCACGTGCGGCCGCTCGACGTGGGCCCCGATCGCAGCCGCGCGTACGTGATCTTCTTCGAGAGCGGCCCCAAGCCGCTCGCCGGCGGCATCGCGGACAGCTTCGCCGTCGACGACAGCTCGGCGCTGCGCCTGTCGCAGCTCGAGCACGAGCTGCAGTACACCAAGGAGAACCTGCAGGCCACCATCGAGGAGCTCGAAACCTCGAACGAGGAGCTTCAGGCCACCAACGAGGAACTGCTGGCGTCGAACGAGGAGCTCCAGAGCACCAACGAGGAGCTGCAGTCGGTCAATGAGGAGTTGCAGACGGTCAACGCCGAATATCAGGAGAAGATCGCGGAGCTGATCAGTCTCAACAACGACATCGAGAATCTGCTGCGCACCACGGGTGTGGGTACGCTGTTCGTCGATGCCTCCCTGCGCATCCGCAAGTTCACCGACGCCGCCCTGCGTCTGCTCAACGTGATGCCGCAGGACATCGGGCGACCGCTCGAGCACATCGCCGCCAAGATTCCGGGCGTCGACCTCGTGGCCATGTGCCGCCGCGTGATGAGTGCGCACGGCCCGGAGTCCCACGAGGTGCAGGCGCCGGACGGCTCGCATCTGCACGTGAAGGTACTGCCATACCTCACCGGCGAGATGGGCGTGCACGGGGTCATCGTGAGCGTCATCGACGTGACCGAGGTGAAGCGGGGCGAGGAGCGGCTGCAGCACATCCTCGACTCCATCCCCTCGTCGATCGCGGTGCTGGGCGCCGACGGCATCATCGTGCAGACCAACGCGGAGTGGAAGCGCTTCGCGCACGCCAACGATGCACCGCCGGCGCTCGTCTCCGGTATCGGGCTCAACTACGTCGCGACGTGCATGACGGCCGCCGACGATGC
>Ga0315906_10005032_pt1 | contig 16712 bp, 16 predicted proteins | sample LakEriMetagenome_4_FD_203526 | JGI IMG/M metagenome (GOLD analysis project Ga0315906, IMG submission 203526) | Freshwater fungal communities from buoy surface, Lake Erie, Ohio, United States - Buoy 2 MA122 | ecosystem: Environmental > Aquatic > Freshwater > Lake > Lake biofilm | place: USA...
GCGAGATCCCGCTGACCGGTGACCCGGTCAAGGCCGTGGAGGTGCTGGCCAACCGCTACACGCTCAACGACACCGAGCGGGCAGGGGTGCTGCGGCATCTCATCGTCGAAGGCGATCTCACCGCCTACGGCCTGGTCAACGCCGTCACCCACTACTCGCAGGAGGTGACGGACTACGACCGGGCGACCGACTTCGAGGCACTGGGAGGCAAGCTCATCGAGCTGCCGGCCGGTGACTGGAGGGAGGTGGTGACGGCGGGGTGAGGAGGACTCCCGGTGGGCTGGCCGATGGGCTGGCTTGACGGGAACTTCTCGGTCAGATGTCTGTCTTTTCGCCCGGTGCAGCCTCACGGCTGGCCGGGCGATTATTTTTCGGGGCTGGTCAGACGTTTCGAATGTTGCGGCTGTCGAATGTTTCGAATGGACTCGATGTTCTCCTTCTGCCCGAGTACCCACATGACCCCGTCCCCAGTACTGGAGACCCGGCTGCCCGTCGAGCGCGAAGTCGCCGCCGCCGTGGAGAGCCGGCGGGCGCTTGCGGCCTACCTGAGCACGCGCTTCGAGACGCAGCGGATCACGATCTTCGATGAGAAGAACCATGGTCATGCGGTCGAGCTGCCGACCGCCGCCCTGCGCCTCCTTGTGGACATCCTGGCTGAGTTGGCCGACGGCAACGCGGTCAAGGTGGTGCCCGTTCGCGCCGGGTTGACGACGCAGGATGCGGCAGACATGCTGAACGTGTCGCGCCCGCACCTCGTGAAACTACTGGAGAGCGGTGCGCTCCCGTTTCACAAGGCAGGCAAGCACCGCCGCGTTCGCTTTGCCGATCTGATGGCGTTCAAGGCCGGACGCGACCGCGCGAGCAGCCTGGCCATGGAGGAACTGGCGCGGCTGGTCCAGGAACAGTGCCTGGAGTACGAGTGACGAGTTCACCGTTCACCGCGGTCTACGACGCCTGCGTCCTGTACCCCGCGCCGCTGCGGGATTTCCTCATGTGGCTCGGTTTGTCCGGGCGTTTCCGGGCGCGCTGGAGCGCTCGGATCCACAACGAGTGGAAGCGCAACCTCTCGATCAACCGCCCCGATCTCAGCGCCGAGCAATTGGACCGCACGTCCGACTTGATGGAATCGGCTCATGTTTGTCTTGCGATTCAGCGTCGAACGACTTGTCGAGACTGGCTGCTGCCGGTAGCGCTCAGGCGGCGAACGTCGGCGGCCGCAAGAAGCTGACCTCCACCCTTGCATCAGCTGGTTGGCACCTTCACCCAGGAAGCCGCCCTTCACCCTCCGCATGAAGGACGAGAGCATCTGCGCGTCGACCGCCGCCCGCTATGACTGCTCCCTCTGCAGACGACCGCCGGCACTCGACCCATACCAGCCGATCGACGCGCTCCGAAGCTGTCGGATGACCGACCCGGCTCCTTCACGTTCCGCATATATGAAGCAGCCGTTCGTGGCCACCGGCAGTCGGCCAGGACCAGACGCTCGTCGACCCCAACCTCAACGTCAGCTCAGGCGATCAAAGCTGTCAGTGAAACGGCGGCCGGCGTTGCGCGCCGCAGAATCGACGGCCTCAGCGCCCGCGATGGCGTCGGGAAGAGGTCTGCGTGACAGGTTGGCTGAGCGCCATTTGCGACCGTGGGACGCCTGCAGCGCGCGCCCAGTCCTCGGCTTCGTGCGGCGCGCAGTCCCAGTCTTTGCCGAACAGCGCCGGGCCCTGCTCGCACATCCAGAGGGCGTAACGCGCCGAAGCTGGGTGGCCCGTATTCGCTAGATCGATGAATCGCCCGTAGGCTTCCGGGAAGCGACCCTGCCGAAATGACTCCACCGCTCTAGCGTGCATACGTTCGGCATATGTGCCCGGTGCTGCGGCAGCAGGCGCGGCACTGCACGCGAGTACCAGCGGCAGCAAGGCCATGCGGCGCAAGGGCTTGTTGGTCTTCACGGTTGGCTGCGAGCAGCTGCAGGTCGCAGGTGCGCTTCGGGGTTGGTCCTGTTGACGCGTGCGGAGGCTCGCACGATGAAGCTCGAGCAGCCGGAACAGATTGACCGGCAGCAGCACGGCGTGAAGCGCCAGCACGGGCCAGGTCGACGATCCAGCGCCATAGGTGATGAAGGCTACGCTGGCCGCGAGCGAAGCACACCGCAGCAGGCGAACGTCGCGCGAGGTGAAAGCCAGCAGCGTCAGCGCCGCCGCCACCCAGCCGATGAGGTCGATGGAGGTCATGGTTAGTCACCCGATCAGAACGGCCAGCCGCGGTGCGCCGCGATCAGCGACACCGTGACGGCACACATAGAGGCATTGCTTAGGTTGACGGCCACCGCTCGACTCATACGCTGGCCGTTGGACTCGTACAGCCATGCGGCCATGGTCGCGTTCGCACCCAGCCAGGTACACCAGGTCCACAGCGAGTGCTGACTCGAGTCGCCGCTCTGAATAATCGCCCAGATCGTCGGCAGATAAGCCAGCATGCGCACCGAGTTGAACAACGTGAATGCCCAGGTCAGCACCCGAAGGTAGGCCACCCGGGCGGTGATGGGGCCTGGGCCGTCACCGGCAGCGGCGGCGTTCGAAATGTCCATGGACGCTTCCTCTTAGAGGTGGGCCAGGCGCCAGTCGTCGACGGCGCGGGCAAGGTCGAAGATGGGTGTATCGGTGCCCAGCACCACATGGCTCGTGCCGAACAGCGCTTGTGATGCCCGGATGCCTACCGGGCCGAGCGAAGCGGTGTCCACGATGACCTGTGCCAGCAGGCCGGAGCGCCGCGACGACAACTGCGCGTCGTCTTCTGCCATGCGCTGAAACCGCTCCAAGGCAGCCAGGAAGCTGCCGCCTCCGTTGGCAAACTGCACCGTGACGTCAGGGAATGTCGCCAGCCAGCCTTCCTGGCACAAGGTGAGCATCGCAAGCCCGATCTGGTGCTGAGGCTCCAAGCCCAGATGGCGATGCATGCGAGGTCGCCCGAGCCCATCGACGTTTCCTCGGCTGCCAGGCAGCCGACCAGGGTGGACGAATACGCGCAGGCGGAGCTCCTGCGCAGCGTCGAACAACGGCGCCGTCGCGTCCGCCTGCGCGGCGTCGCACAAACTCCATGCAGGCAACACGAAACCTTCGAGGCCGAGCGCGGCGGCGCGGCGTAACTCCGAGAGCGCCATGTCCACATCGGACAGTGGCACGACCGCCATGCCGCGATAGCTGCTGCCGTTGGCCTGCGCCGCCGTGGCGTCGTTGAACGCGCGCGCGATGGGCAAAGCCTCATCGGTCGACAGGGCATCGAGGTTCCAAAGCGGCGACCACGACAGCACCTGCTTGTCGATGCCGAGCGAAGCTAGCTGCCTTGCGCGGTGATCGAGGTCATGCGCTGTACGGTCGAGCGGGCGTGGCTGGATCGCAGCCTGAAAGACCCACTGGCCGCCGTCGCGCCATGCCCGGGGCGGCTCGTTGCGATAGCTGAGCTGCACGAGCACGGCTTCCGGCAGCCAGTGTGCGTGATGGTCGATCAGCATGGCCAACGCTTGCCGGCTCATCTCGCGCCGCCGAAGACGGCAGCACGCAGACGGTCGCTCTCGGCCGCGAAGTCGCGCACGTACTTCGCGGTGGTCTCGATGTCGAACGGCGTCGGATCAGCGCCCAGCGCCTGCATCTTCTCGTGCACAGGGGTTTGTCGCGCGGCGGTCACCAATGCGGAGTTCAGTCGCTGGATAGCGGCGGCCGGCGTCGCGCCCGGCGCCCAAAGGCACAACCCTCCGTTGAAGCGGTATCCCGACAGTCCGGCCTGCTCGGCAGTGGGCACGTCGGGCAGCGCCCCCAGGCGTTCCGCCGACAACACTGCCAGCGCCCTGAGGCGCCCGCTCTTGACCAGGGGGACGGCCGCAGCCGACGGCAGGACCGCGTACCCCAGCCGGCCGCCGACGAGATCGTTGATGGGGCTGTCCTTGTATGGAACGTGCAGGGACTTGAAGCCCAGTGCACGCGCCAGCCGCTCGGCCTGCAGATGCGGCGTGCTGCCCTCGCCCTGCGAGGGGTAGGCCACGGGTACGGCGGCGGCCTTCGCCTTGCGTGCGAGGTCCGACAGCGAGGCCACGTCGCTGCTGGAGGGCACCAGCAAGAGCCAGTGGTCCAGCAGTAGCCGCCCTACCGGCGTGAGGTCCTTGAAGAGCGCCAGCGGTGTCCGACCCTGGCTGACGAAGGCGTGGGTGATGGAATCACCCGAGCAACCGCTGACGTTGAGCGTGTGTCCATCGGCCGCCGCGGCGGCCACGGCTGCGGTGGCGATCGTGCCGCCCGCGCCAGGGCGGTTCTCAACCACCACCGGCTGTCCCAGCGAGGAGGCCATAGCTTCGCTCAGCAACCGCGTCACGACGTCTGGAGAAGAGCCCGGTGGCGCGCCGATGAGCACGCGCACGGGCTGAGTCGGGAATGAGGCCGCTGCAATCGACGTTGCCAACAGAGTAAGGGTGAGACCCCATCGAACTGACTGGGAGAGACGACGTCGGGCATGGGGAACGGAACGCATGGTGTGAGTCCTGAATTTGGGTTGGCCAATGCTGCGGGCTATGGCCATGAATGGCAATGCTTACTTCTGTTAATCTAACTTCAGCAATTTGCTGAAGGCGTGAAAGTGCGCGATGGGCATCCACAAGCTGCGCGGTCTTGAGTACCTGGTGGCGGCGGTCGACAGCGGCAGCTTCAGCGCCGCGGCCCGTCGCCTCGGGGTGGCGACACCTTCGGTCCACCGCCTAGTGCAGGCCCTGGAGGCCGAACTTGGCGTCTCACTGATTGATCGCTCTGGGCAGCCCTTGCGACCGACCCCCTACGCCGCGGCCTACGTTGACCGTGCGCGCGTGCTGCTGTCCGATCTGCGCGAACTCGACGCGAGCCTGCACGACCAGAGCAGCGCGCCCCAAGGCACCATCTCGTTAGCGGCCGACAGTATGGTGCGGGAGTACCTGATGCCCGACATGTTGGCGGCATTCCACGTGCGCTTTCCCGACATCGAGGTGCAGGTACTGGAGGCTGGCTCGGTGCGAGACCTTGCACGCCTCGGCACGGACCTGCTGATGCAGTCGGGCTGGCCGCCGCACCAGGATGCGGTGCTGCGTACGTTGACAGAGACCCGCTGGCTGATCGTCGCCACACCGGCTTACTGGGCTCGCCAAGGTCAGCCGAAGCTGCCATCGGATCTGGCCCGTCATGGCTGCGCGCTCTACCGCACCCCTTCTGGCGAGGTGCTCAGGCGCTGGGTGTTCGAGCGCGACGGCCAGAAGCAGGCGGTGGACGTGGAAGGTTGGCTCGTCAGCGACAGCCGCAGAGTGCTCGATGGGCCGCTTCTGGCTGGACAGGTGGTGGCGCGGGTCAACGATCTGTCGATACGTCGCGAACTCACTGAAGGCGGCTTGCAACCGGTGCTGTTGGACTGGACCGGCCTGCATGCGCCGCCCATCAGCCTGGTCGCCAAGCGTTCGCTGACGCGCCAGCCCCGCGTCCGCGCCTGGATCGACTTCGCGGCGGAGTACACCGCAGAGCTGGCCCGCGAGCGGCTTCCTGGAGGTCTGCCGACCGTACGGCCTTCGGAACGGCCCGAATGGTGGAAGCGACGCGTGTCTGCCGGTCCCCGAAGTACCCGCTCGTAGCCTCGCGCAGCACGAAGGGAGGCATGTTGCTGGCATCCGTCCGACCAAACCCGAATGGCTGCTTTGTGTCGTTCCCGTCAATGGAACAAAGGACGGCTTGGGGTCGGTCGCGGCGTCGAACGACCGCTCACCAGCGCCACCGCCGAACGACTCTTTCTGGCCGGGAGTGTGAGTAGCTACCTGAGCCAGTAAGCGGTCCGTCGGCCCGGTCCACGATGGGGTTAGGGTTGACCCAGGGAAAGGCCCCCGATGGGGAGTCGGCGCATCTTGTGTGGCCCTCAACTCGATGGGAGACCATCATGGGCAACACAGGCGTCAACGCTCTTCGCGAGCCGTGGAACAAGGGCAAGATCGTCGGGCAGAAGGCCCCGTTCAAGCTCAAGGACATCTGGGCGCTCCGCGTCCGTTTCCAGATGGAGCACCGGGTGCGCGAGCTCGCACTTTTGAACCCGGGCATCGACAGCAAGCTGCGTGGGTGCGATCTCGTCGCCTTGAAGGTCCGAGATGTTTGTCATGGGGACCAGGTTGCCACGCGCGCTATCGTCCTGCAGCACAAGACCCAGCCCCCGGTCCAGTTCGAGATCACGCCGGCCACCCGGGAAGCCTTGCAGGCGTGGATCAAGCAGGCTGGCCTGAAGTCGGATGACTTCATCTTCCCCAGCCGGCTCCATGACTCACCTCACCTCGGCACCCGCCAGTACGCCCGGATTCTCGGGCACTGGGTCGTCGAGCTGGGTCTGGACCGCGCCGACTACGGTACGCACTCGATGCGCAGGACGAAGGCGACTCTGATCTACCGACGCACCAAGAACCTGCGCGCCGTGCAGCTGCTGCTGGGGCGTTCCAAGCTGGACTATCTCCCGCGCCGAACTATGTCCCGTAGTTGCTCGATGCTGTGATTTTCCGGGGGCAAGCCACTCCTTCACTGGACATTGCAATGCTTCTTGCCGGGCAATTCCGCCTGCAAGGAGATCATCTTGGAGCCTTCCTACGAGAGAGCCGACGCGCGGGTCCGCGCGATCGGCGGTTCGTCTGCTGAGCACCTCAGCTCATTTGTCAGTTGGTTGGGCAACCAGCAATACTCGGCGGGTTATGCCTGCATCGTGGCGAGACACGCATTGGCCTTCACCAGATGGTTCGAAGGGCGCGGTATCGAGGCTGGCGCGCTGACTGACGGCGACATTGAGCGATTCCAGCGCAGTCGCGCGCGGCGCCGCTGTCGACGCCCGGAGACACGCCGCCAGGAACGACAGGCATTGGCGTTGCTGCTCATCTTCCTGCGCGAGCATGGGATTTGCGCGGCAGCCGCTTCATGCGTGACGGCTGTTGACAGCGTCGCCGCAGACTTCGCGGAACACCTGCAGCGCAACCACGCGCTGGCGACTGCCAGCGTCGACACCTACACCAGGGTGGCCAAGCAGTTCCTGACCTGGCGCTTTGGGCAGGCAGAGGTCTGCCTCCGCGACCTTCGCCCGAGTGACGCCATCGCGTTCGTTCGACAAGAGTCCAAGCGCATGGCACCTCCAGCCGTGAAGGGTGTTGCCAACGCGCTGCGGTCCTTCCTGCGCTTCGGCGAATTCCGAGGTGAGGTGCTTGCCGGCCTCGCCGTCGGCGTGCCGTCCGTCGCCACCTGGACGACCACGCCGCCGGTCCCCAAGGCGATCGCTGCCGAGCACGCTCGGCGCGCCATCGACAGCTGCGACCGATCGACTGCAGTTGGCCGACGTGATCGTGCCGTGCTGCTGCTTCTGGCGCGCCTGGGACTGCGCGCATGCGAGGTCATCAGGCTGGCGTTGGACGACATCGACTGGGACCGGGCGCAACTGTGCGTTCGTGGCAAGGGTGGACGGCAGAGTCTGCTGCCACTGCCCGCGGATGTTGGCGCTGCCATCGCCGCGTATCTACAGAGCGGTCGGCCAACCTGCGAGGACCGGCACGTCTTCCTTCGCTCAATGGCGCCAGTCCGCGGACTGCTGGACGGATCGGACGGTGTCGGTTCCATCGTGCGCTACGCGCTCGCGCGGGCCAAGGTGGATGCACCACATCGTGGATCGCATCAGTTCCGGCATGCCTTGGCCGCTCACATGTTGCGTCAAGGGGCGTCGCTGCCCGAGATCGGCCAGGTGCTGCGTCACCGCAGCCCGCAGACCACCAGCATCTACGCCAAGGTGGATCTGGACGCCCTGCGAACCGTGGCGATCGCCTGGCCCGGGAGTGCGCGATGAACACCTTGCGTGAAGCCCTGCAGGAGTACATCGATCTGCGGCGGGGGCTTGGCTACAAGATGCATTGCGAGGGACTGCTGTTGCCACGGTTCGTCAGCTTCATGGAGGAGCACCACACCGAGCACATCAGCGCCAGATTGGCGCTCGAGTGGGCTCAGGGTGCGTCGGTACAACCCGCCGAGTGGGCCAGGCGGCTTTGCTTCGTGCGCGGCTTCGCCCGCCACCGCAGCGCCACCGACAACCGCACTGAGATACCGCCACTCGGCCTGTTGCCGCACCGATCTACTCGCGCCAAGCCACACCTGTACACCGAGGACGAGATAAGACGGCTGTTGCACGCGGCGTTGGAACTGCCCATGACCTGGCCGTCGACGACACTGCGCCCGTGGGTGTTCCACGGCCTGATCGGCCTGCTCAGCGTGACGGGCATGCGCCTGTCCGAGGTGCTGAACCTCGAACTCGCCGACGTGGACCTTGAACAGTCGGTCTTAACGATACGCGGCGCCAAGTTCGGTCAATGGCGGCTGGTGCCAATCCATCCGTCCACCAGCGCAGTCTTGGCCGACTACATCGAGAGGCGCGCACAGTTCTTCGGTCATCCGGTCTCCACGTATTTGTTCGTCACGCGCAGAGGCAATCGGCTCGACAGCGGCCATGTTCATCGAACCTTCTACACGCTGTCGCGCAGCACGGGCCTGCGCGCGGCCGGCGCGAGCAAGGGGCCGCGGCTCCATGACTTCAGGCATCGCTTCGCCGTCCAGACGCTGACGCGTTGGTACCAGGCGGACAAGGATCCAGGGCGCCAGATGCCCCTGCTGTCAACCTACCTCGGGCACGTCTGCGTGGCCGGCACCTACTGGTACCTGAGCAGCAACCCCGAGCTGATGGCCCATGCCATGGCCCGGTTGGAGCGCCGCTGGGGAGAATCGTCATGAGCGGTCAACCCAACTTCGGTGTGCTTCTTGAGCGGTACTTCACTCAGCGGCTGATGCAACAGCGCCGGGCCAGTGCGCACACGATCGCGTCGTACCGCGACACCTTCAAGATGTTGCTGCAATTCGTCCACAAGCGTCTGCGCAAGGCGCCATCTGCACTCTCGCTGGACGACATCGACGCGCCGCTGGTGATGGCCTTCCTCGACGACATGGAACTGACGCGTGGCATCACTGCCCGAACGCGCAACCTGCGGTTGACGGCCGTGCATTCATTCTTCCGCTTCGCGGCCTTCGAGGCCCCGACGCACTCAGCGCTGATCCAACGCGTGCTGGCCATCCCCGCCAAGCGGTTTACGCGCACGCTGGTGCCCTTCCTCAGCCGTCCGGAAGTCGACGCGCTGCTGGCTGCGCCGGATCAGCGGAGTTGGTCGGGCCGCCGTGACCACGCCATGCTGCTGCTGGCGGTGCAGACTGGGTTGCGTCTGTCGGAGTTGACAAGCCTGCGGCATGAAGACCTGCATGTCGGCGTCGGTGCCCACGTTCGCGTCATCGGCAAGGGGCGCAAGGAACGGTGCACACCATTGAGCAAGTCCACGCGCGCCGTACTGGCAGCGTGGGCGCGGGAGCCGCCGCTGCTTGAGAACCAGCATGTGTTCCCCAACGCCCGCGGCGGCAGGTTGAGTTCGCACGGCGTGCACTACGTGCTCAGCAAACACGTTGCAACGGCCACTGCGAAGTGCCCATCACTGAAGAAAAAGCGTGTGAGCCCACACGTGTTGCGGCACACGACGGCGATGGACCTGCTGCAAGAGGGTGTCGAGCCGGTGACGATTGCGCTGTGGCTCGGGCATGAATCGGTCGAGACGACGCAGATTTACCTGGACGCCAATCTGGCGCTGAAGCAGGCGGTCCTCGACAAGACGACGCCGCCCGAGGGCAAGCCGGGAAGGTACCGGCCTGCCGACCGGTTGCTCGCGTTCCTCAAGGGCCTGTGATCCGGACAGCTATGTTCCGCGAAGTGGCTGCCTGACCATCGGCGGCAGCGTACGACACGGGACATAGTTCGGCGCGGGAGATAGTCCAGCCTATGTCCTGCAGTCCATAGGCTGGAGTCTACAGTCCGATACCTCGGCATCGAGGTCGATGACGCACTCGAGATCTCTGAGCAAACAGAGATCTGATCCAGCAGGCCACTGGCCACCCGCGCAAGGCGGACGTGGCCAGCTGCGAACGGCTGCTGTCTGACGTGCTGCCGGACTCATGCAGTCGGCCAATGGCAGTCGGCCAATGGCAGTCGATGTCATCTCCTTGGCGTAACCGTCACTCCAGCGTGATCTCGGCCTTCTTTGCCAGCTTGGCGTACCGTTCCTGCTCGTTCTTGAAGTATTGTGCCGATGCCTCGGGCGTCATCGGATTGATGACGACCTGCTGCTTGTCCATCGCCGCCTTGGTCTCGGGGTCGGCGAAGGCAGTCAGCACCGCGGCGTGCAGACGCTTCACCTCGGCAGCCGGCAGCTTGGCCGGACCGATGAGCGCGAACCAGCCGCCGAGGTCCACGTCGGGGAAGCCCTGTTCGGCCATCGTCGGCAGGGTCGGCAGAGAGGGAATACGTTGCTTGCCCATTACGCCGATGGCCCGCAGGGCGCCGGTGGCGATGTGCTGCTGCGCGACGTTGATCGCCACCACGCCCATCTCGACCTGACCGCTGATGATGTCGTTGACCATCGGCGCCATACCCTTGTACGGGATGTGCTTCACGTCAACGCCGAACGCCTCGACCACCATGGCGCCGCCGAGGTGGATGATCGTGCCGTTGCCCGACGAAGCGTAGTTGTAGCCCCCAGGCTTGGCCTTGAGAAGCGCCTGGAGTTCCTTGGCGGTCCTGGCGGGCACGCGGGCCGGGTTGACCACCAGCAGGAAGGGCGTCTCGCCGATCACGGCAATGGGCGTGATGTCGGCCAACGAGTCGTATGGCATCTTCCTGTAGACGCTTGGATTGACGGCGTGGTTGTTCGACACCATCGCCAGCGTGTTGCCGTCGGGCGCCGCCTTGACCAGCGCGCTGGTGCCGGTCAGGCCGCCCGCGCCAGTGATGTTCTCGATCACCAGCGGGCGGTTGTTCAGGGCGCGGCTGAGCGCCGCAGCGGCTGCGCGGGTCTGTATGTCCAGGCCGGACCCGGCACTGGCCGGAATGATGATCTTGACGGGCTGGGCATGGGCGGCATGCGCCATGAAGGCGGTCAGGGCAGCCGCGAGCAGTCTGCGGCAGATCTGGTGGAACGTCATCGTTGTCTCCGTGGGTCAGTGGTGGTCAGTGGGCGATCGCCGGGTGGCCGGCTTGAAGGCGGCTCAGAACTTCTTCGGTGTGCTCGCCGATGCGCGGCAGAGGGCGCTGCACCCCGAGCCGGCGGCCTCCCATCAGCAGCGGCAGCAGCACCACCTTGCAGGAGCCGCCATCGTCGGTCGGCATGTCCGCGAGCGCACCGCTCTGCGTCAGGTGCGGGTCGGTGACCAGCTGGTCCGGGCGGACGATCGGCGCGTAGGGGATGCCGGCGGCTTCGAGCTTCGGGCACAACTCGGCCAGCTTGTGGTGCCGGATCGTTTCGCCAAGCCACTGCAGCAACTGGGGACGCAGTGCGACGCGGTGCGCATTGGTGGCAAGCGCTTCGTTGCCTGCCAGGTCCATGCGGTCCAGCACGCGGCACAGCGACTGGAACTGCTTGTCGCTGGTGGCGCCGATGAAGAGCTGCTCGTCGTCGGCGAGCGTGAAGACGTCGTAGACGCTCCACGCAGAGACGCGGCTCGGCATCGGCGGCGCAGGCTCGCCGCTCATCTGGAACTGCTGCATGTGCTGGGCGGACAGCAGGCAGCAGTTCTCGAACAGCGCGCTCTGCACTTCCTGCCCGCGTCCGGTTCGATCGCGCTCGCGCAATGCGGCCAGCACACCGATCGCCGCGAACATGCCGCCCATGATGTCGTTGACTGATGACCCGGCGCGCAGCGGCTGGCCTTTGGGGCCTGTCATGTAGGTGAGGCCGGCCATGTTCTGCACGACTTCGTCGAGCGCCAGGCGGTTCTCGTACGGACCGGGCAGGAACCCCTTGTGCGAGGCATAGATCAGTCGCGGATGGGACTTGGCGAGGGCCGCGTAGCCAAGGCCGAGACGGTTCATCAGGCCGGGGCGGAAGTTCTCCAGCAGCACGTCTGACTGGGCGATGAGCTCCTTGGCGGCGGCCAGTCCCTCGGGCGTGTTCACATCGAGCACGGCGCTCTTCTTGTTGCGGTTGAAGCTCCTGAAGAAGCCCATGCCCAGTCCAGGCAGGTTTCGCGTCTTGTCGCCGCCGGGCGGCTCGATCTTGATGACCTCGGCGCCCAGGTCGGCCAGGATCATTCCGCAGGTCGGCCCCATCACCATATGGGTGAACTCGATGACCCGCACCCCTTCGAGAGGCAGTCCGGTCGGTGTGTCGCTTGTCATGTCTTCCCTCCTGGCCCGGCCTGCTCATGGGCGGCGCGCAGTTGTTCGAAGCTCACGATGCGGCCGGCGACCGCGCTCGCCGCAACGGTGGACGGGCTTGCGAGCCACACTTGGCCCGGGCCGGATCGGCCGGGGAAGTTGCGATTGATCGCGCTGATCGTCACCTGGTCGGCGCGCTCCGAGACACCGGGGCCCGCGTTGACGCAGGCACCGCAGCCGGGTTCGATCAGCTCGACGCCAGCCTGCTCAAAGGTGGCCAGCATGCCGTTGCGTAACGCGTGCTCGCGAACGTCCTGGCTGCCGACCTGCAACACAAAGCGAGTGCCCGGCGCCACGCGCAGCCCCCTCTCAACAGCCCACTGCAGCACGGCGTGGGCGTGCTCCAGGTCTGCACGCTTGCCACCGGTGCACGAACCGCCGTAGGCGATGTCGATGCGCACCGGCGCGGCCAGGGCGGAGATGTCGATGCCGCGGCCCGGGTCGCCCGGCTGCGCGAGCATCGGTTGCAGCGCACTGCAGTCGACCTCGATCGTGTGCGCCACCTCCGCGCCCGGGTCGCTGCACATCCAGTCTTCGATCCGGACGTCGACGCCTCGCCGCTCGCGGATGAAGCGCCGCGTCTCCTCGTCAGGTACGACGATGCCGGTGAAGCCACCCATCTCGGCGACCATGTTGGTCAGCGTCGCGCGTTCGTCAGTGGGTAGCGCCGCGATGACCGGGCCGCAGAACTCGAAGACCTGGCCGATGGCGTGGCCGTCGCGGACGTAGGGCAGCCGAAGCAGGTACAGCGCCACATCCTTCGCCTCGACCCCGGCGGGCAGGCGGCCCTCCAGCCGGATTCGGCAGGTCCTGGGCAGCTGCAAGCGCACCACGCCGGTCATCCAGGCGACGGCCATCTCAGTGGACCCGACGCCGAACGCAAACGCCCCCAGGGCGCCGCAGTGAGGGGTGTGCGAGTCCGTGCCGATCACGAGCTGGCCGGGCAGCACATAGCGCTCGGCCATGATGCTGTGGCTGATGCCTTCGGATCCTTCACGGTCCTTCAGGAAGCCGTGCAGTTGCAGGCCGTGCCTTTCGCAGAAGCGCTGCTGCACCTTGGCCATTAGCTGCGCCAGGTCCAGCAGGCCGAGCTTCACCCGTTCGGGCGGCATGGCCTTGTCGATGAAGGTCAGGTGGTCGGCGAAGACCACGACGCCTTCCGGCTTCTCGATGTTCACCTGGCCGTGCATCTCGCGCTCGATCGCGTTGATGGCCAGCGGCGAGCTGTACTCGTGCGCATAGCGCCAGTCGGTGCGGGCGAACACGGGATCGCCGGGGCGCACAGGCCGGCCGGGCCACGCGTCGCAAGAGCGCGAGACGACCTTCTCGGCATACGTCATCGGCCGTTGCGCGGCAGGTCGCTCGGGCGGCGTCCAGCCGGCGCTGCGTGCGCGCATCAGGTTGAACAGCCCACCACGACGGATCAGCTCGCCGGTCACCTCGTCCTCGCCGCGCGTGAACTCCTCGATGGGAATCGACTCGCCTCGGCGGATGCGCTTGATGAGACCGAAGTCGGTCGAGGTGTGGATGCCGAGGTTGCGGCAGTTCTGGCGGTAGATGCGCTCGAAGCTTTCGGCGATGACGAGCCGGATGCCGGCGCACCACTCGGCGAACGGCGACGCCTCGCGCGACGATCCCTTGCCGTAGCGCCGGCCCGCGACCGTGATGCCGAAGCCGCCGGCCTTGACGCCGCCCGCCTTCACCGGCGTGAGGTCGCCGCACTTCAGACCCAGGTATGGATACTCGCCCAGCTTCTCGTCGCAGTGGTAGCAGATCCAGACCGGGGTGATCTCGTCGGTGGAAACGTCGGTGCGCAGCGCACCGGCGTCGGCGCGCGAGAGATCCTCGCCGCCAAGCTGGCGCTCGACGATGACGGGGTCCTCCGAAAGGAAGAGGATGCGTCCCTTGAATCGCAGGTCTTGCATCATGGCGGCGCTCGAGGTGGTCACGCGGCGGGCACAGCGGAAGCGAAGCCCTTGGGCAGACCGGCGCGCCACAGTGCCCCATGCGTCGGCTCGCCCACCAGCCAGCTCGCCACCCGGGCTCGCAGGCCGAGCAGCGCGTCAAGGTCGATGCCGGTCTCGCAGCCCATGGCCTGCAGCATGAAGGCCAGGTCCTCCGTGGCCACGTTCCCGCTGGCGCCGGGCGCATGCGGGCAGCCGCCGATGCCAGCCAGCGAGGCATCGAAGCGGCGCACACCCACCTGCAGCGCGGCCAGGACGTTTGCCAGGGCCAGGCCGCGCGTGTCGTGGAAGTGGCCGCACCAGAAACGGTCGCCGGCGAGCTTCATCACCTGCTCGAATAGGCGACTCACCGCGGCAGGGTCCGCATAGCCCGTCGTGTCGGCGAGGCTCACGCGGTCCGCACCGGCATCGAGTAGGGCTTGCATCAGCCGCAGCACCTCGGCCGGCTCCACCCGTCCCTGCAGCGTGCAGCCGAATGCCGTACCGACACCGCCTTCGATGAGCGTCTTACGCCCCGAGGCGTCGCGTGCCGCACGGATCCGCCCGAGTTCGGCCACGACGTCATCCGGGGTTTTGCGCAGGTTGGCCAAATTGTGCGCGTGACTGGCCGACAGCGGCAGGATCATCAGGTCGGCACTACTCGCCAGCGCCGCTTCTGCTCCGCGAAGGTTCGGCACGAGGACTGAGGCAAACAGGCCTGGCAGCGTCTTTGCGAAGCCCAATACGTCACCAGTGTCGGCCATCTGAGGGAGCAGCTTCGCGGGCACGAACGAGCCGACCTCGATCTCGCGCACGCCAGCACCAACTGCTTCGCGAATCCATGTGCGCTTACGGTCGGTTGTAACGACGGTGGGAAGGCTTTGCAGGCCGTCCCGCAGGCCGACCTCGCGGATGACGACATCCATGGCCATGATTTGTCTCTTGTGGCTGCGAGCTTGATTTAGCCCGACCATTGGTTTTAACTTTAGGATTTCCACAGCCGCTGGCATAGTGGCGATTTAGACACCCAACGTTTCCATTTGGGACATTTACATGTTCGATGTCGACTCCAAGTCCCTTCGCCTATTGGTCGCCGCCTGCGAGCTGCGCAACATGAAGGCGGCGGCTGCACAGGAGCACCTGGAGCCGTCGGCCATCAGCAAGCGGATCGCGCAGCTCGAAGACCGCCTCGGAACGCCGTTGCTGCTGCGCGGGCGTCGGGGCGTCGAGCCGACTCCGGCCGGACTGGCGATGCTCGAGCACGCTCGCAACGTGCTGTTCACTTTGGACCGCATGCGCTCTGATGCCGAGGCATTCGCTGGCGGGATTCGCGGCCAGGTGACGGTAGCGGCCAGCGCCTCGGCGATTGCCGAGGCGCTGCCGGACGACGTGGCTGCGTTCATGCGTATCCCGGAGCACCGGGAGATCCGTGTCGTCGTGGAGGAGCGCTTCTCGCAGGACGTGGTCCGCCTCGTCCGCGACGGCGTCGCCGCGCTGGGAGTCTGCTGGGACACGGCTCAGCTTGACGGGCTGGAACGGCACCCCTACCGGACTGACGAGCTGGCGTTGGCCATGGCGACCGACCATCCGCTGGCGACGAAGCACCGCGTGCGCTACGTCGAGGCGTTGCGCTATGAGCATGTGGGTCTGCCGCCTGCGACAGCGGCGCACGCCATGCTGGCCCGTGCAGCTGCACAAGCGGGCGGGCAGATCAACTACAGGGCCATCGTCTCGACGTTCGACGCCTCGCTACGGGTCGTGGCAGCAGGTCTGGCGATCAGTGTGATTCCACGCGCCGTCGTCGAGAAGGCGCGCACCTTGGGCGTCGTGACGGTCGGGCTCGCCGAGCCGTGGGCAAAGCGCCAGTTCGTCATCTGCTCGCGGCATGAAGCGACGCTGCCACCTTCCGCGTTGCGGCTTCGCGACTTTCTGAGGGAGCGCGCCAAAGCGGCAGTAGAACCAGAGGCACCGATACACATGCGGAACTCAAAGGCCCGGCGCCGTTCCAGGCGCGGTAAATCAGCGGTGGACTTTCCAAATGACGGGCCAACTCGCGGAAACCTGGCCGGTTAGTGGGAGATCAATGGCGCAACCAAGGTCCGGTGAGGGTCGGTACGCCCACTTCGCGGCGCAAGACAGCGGTCACTGAGACTTTGACCGGGCGCGCGAGGTTGTACGACCGCTGTACCTCAGACAGCCGCCTTTCAGGTCTGCGCTGGGCCACTGGGTCCAAGGCAGCTTAGTGGCGGTCAGCCCGAGTAGAGCCTTCGGCGACGACGGACCGCAATCGCTGCAGTGCCGCCTCTGCCATAAGCACTGCTATGGGTGAGGAACGGCGATGTCCCGAACTCTGTTGAACGGATGAGATGAAGGTGGCGGTTCCTTTCGCCTGGATGCGAGCATCCAGGTGCCTTGCAAGCAAAGAAAGGAACCACCGAAATGAAGTCTCGCATGAAGCCC
>Ga0315906_10005034_pt1 | contig 16710 bp, 12 predicted proteins | sample LakEriMetagenome_4_FD_203526 | JGI IMG/M metagenome (GOLD analysis project Ga0315906, IMG submission 203526) | Freshwater fungal communities from buoy surface, Lake Erie, Ohio, United States - Buoy 2 MA122 | ecosystem: Environmental > Aquatic > Freshwater > Lake > Lake biofilm | place: USA...
GTCGTCACGTGTGGCCGTCGTACCGGGGTCGTCTACGAGATGCTCAACGCGGAACTGTTCAGCAGGATCATCCTGCGGGATCCGGAGGGCCTGGAGGGGCACGCGGCGAGGTTGGCGGACATCGCCCACCAGATCCATGGCGTGCGGGCGTCGAAGGGCCTCCTGCCGGATCTCAAGGAGATCCTCCGGGGAGACATCGCCCGGCTGGACGGGGTGTTGAGCCGCGGCGACGTGGACCTGCTGCTCGGCCGCCTGGAGAGGATCCCTGACGACGACCGCTGCGTTCATTTCGACCTGCACACCAGCAACATCATGATCCGCGACAACGAGCCGATGCTGCTGGACCTCGGGGACCTCTCGACGGGGAGCTATTTGTTCGACCTGGGACTCTTGGCCACCATCTACGGCAACCCGGATTCGGGCGTCTGCGAAAGGGTCACCCGATTGCCGGACGAGATGGGGCGGAGGCTCTTCGAGGGCTTCTGCCGATCGTATTTCGCACGGAGGCCGGACTCGGAGGCCAAGTTCTTCCAGGGCAACCTCCACTTCCTGTCGGTGATGCGCCCCATCCACGTCGCCACCTTCCTCCCCCATTTCCAGGAGACCTGGTTTCCGCGGCTGAAGGAGGTTCTCATGCCCCTGATTCGGGCGGAGGGTTGACCCGGGGAACACTCCACGAGATGGACCCATCGGGTGGGCGTCTCGGGACGTGGGGTCAGAGTCCCAGTCGACGACGCAGTTCCTGGGCGATCTTGAGGTCGGGCCGAGCCTCGGTGAGCTGATCCAGCATGCGCCGGGCCTTGGTGGGGTCCGTCCGGGCCTGGGCCGTCGCACGGGAGATCAGTTGGGCGTAGGCGCTCGTGAAGTCCTGGCTGCGCCGAAGGCTGTCCCAGAAGGCGGCTTCCGCACGGTTCGGGTCCCCATCCGCCTCGGCGATCAACCCCACGAGGTAGGCATCCCGGGCAGCGAGGTAGTCCTCGAAGCGCCGGTTCCAGATCGGCGTGGTATTCCGAAGGAGCTCGGGAGGGATCGGTCGGGGGATTTGGAGCAGGCGTGCGAGCAGGGTCTGTCCGGGCACCGCGACCCGCGCCACGGTGTGCGGGGCCTGGAAGAGGACGATCGGGTGGTCGTCGGAGTTGATGCCTGCGCCGCTGGAGAGGGAGCGCAGCCAGATGGAATCCGCGAACCAGCTGCCCATGACGGGCCACACCTCCGCAAGTGCCAGGGGACGCAGGGCCTCCCGCAGGGCGGGTTCCGAGAGACGCCGCTCGACCGCCTCGGGATCCCACTGCAACGGCCCGGTCCCACCGACCAGACCCAATACGGGCGTGTCTGCCGTGAGCCGCAGCAGGACGGCATGGGCGTCGGGGAAGACCGAGAGGAAGGTGGCCGTGATGGTCTGGAGCGAGGGCAGGTCGAGTTGGAAGAGCGGCAGCCATTGGCAGAACATCCCCCCATCGGCCAACCGTGCCCGTATTGCCTCGAAGTGCTCGCGGGTGTAGAGCCCGCCAGCTCCGTCCCGGGCTGGATGAAACAGGTCGGCGATGATCACGTCGTAGCGCTCGGTCGAGGCGCGGACGAACCGGCGGGCGTCGGCGACATGGAGTCGTAGCTGGGGACCGTGATCGTTGTGGGGCGAGAACGCGGACTGCAGGGCGGCCACCTCCGGGGAGAGTTCCACCCCGTCGGCCGTGACGCCGGGATGGGTTCCCAGGGCCGCGAACGAGATCCCCGTGCCCACCCCTAGGAAAAGGGCCCGTCGCGGTGCCGGATGGAACAGCAGGGGAAGGTGTCCATGTCGACGCTCGGCGATCACCGACGCCGTGCCGCCCATGGTGAACCGGTTGTTGCTCCTCAGGATCCGATGGCCATCGGCCTGGCGGAGGACGGTCACCGTGTCGGAAGGCCCCTCCCGGAGGTCGAGGATCTGTCCCCCGGGGGGCGTGCGTTGCAGGTGGAGATCGTTGGGCACCCGGAGCACGGCCAAGCCCACCCCGATCACGGCGATCCAACGGCCGCCTCGGGGACGGCTGAGGGCGAGGTATCCGAGGACCAGTCCGATCAGCGTCCACCGGGAGCCCGCCATTGGTAGGGCGACGAATCCGATGACCGCAGGGGCCATCGCGCTGCCCAGGAGATTCCATCCAACGCCCCGGGACAGGCCCGAGGGATGGCACCGTGCGGCGCTGGCGAGGGTGCTGAAGAGCAGGCCCATCATCACCGCTGGAACTCCCATGATCACCAGGGCCATTCCCAGTTCCGAGATCCCCGAGGCCACCAGGCCGTCGCCCAACAGAAGGCGGAGGGATCCGTTTAGCTCCGGGGTCCGCGGCAGGATCCAGCCCGCGAGGGTGATCGAGGCCGCCAATCCCAGCAGCAGCGATGGGACGCTCCGGGTCGGATCCGTCGCCACCCGGTTCTGGAGTGCCGCCCCTGTGGCGGTCCCGATCAGGTACACGGCCAGGATCGCGGCGTAGGTGAACACGGTGTCTTCCAGCACCTGGCCCAGGAGACGCGTCGCCAGCATCTCGAAACCAATGCCGAGGAGCCCCGTGATCCCGAGTAGGAATCCGATCCCCGGGATGCCGGGTATGGATGGGGTGTTCGGGCTTGGGGCGATGGCCTTGGCATTGGAACCGGTCCGGCTCCATCCCATCGCCAGCAGGAGGAGCGCGCAGACGAGGTTCAGTCCGGCGAAGAGCGCCAGGGATCTGGTCAGACCCAGCCGAGGCTGCGTCCAGAGGATGGCGAGGCCGACCCCCAGGACGGCTCCGAAGGTGTTGGCGGCGTAGAGGGGTCCCAGACGGCGGTGGTCGTTGTGGAGACTCGAGGCCAGATGTTCCATCGCCGGGAGCGTTGCTCCCATGGCGAGGGTGGCCGGCAGGAGGGTGAGGGCGGGAAGGGCGAAGCAAGCCGCCCAGTGAAGCCCCTGGGACGGGGCGGGCCCGAGCCAATGCCACGACAGCTCCGTCGCCTCCGGCAAGAGCCAGAGCGTGGCGAGGGACCAGGCTCCGATGACACCTTCCAGAAGGGCGCAGCGGAAGGCCTGGGCCCGGACGTCCGGCCGCTGTCGGTGGAACCACCGCGCCCCGAGAGCCAGCCCCGCGAAGAACGTCGTGAGCACCCCGAAGGTGGACGGGATCTCCTGTCCGAGCCCGAGCGAGAGCGTCCGGGTCCAGGTGAGCTGCAGGCCCAGTCCAGCGGCACCAGACAGGGCGAAGAGGAGATGGAGACCGACCAAGGCGGGGCGTCGCATGGGAGTCCAGATAGGACGTCAGCCCTGGTGGAGGTGTGCCCGGTGCGACTCAGACGACATCCGGGATCCGGTAGTGTTTCCGGTAGGCCGGCTTGAGCAGGGCGTTGGCGTCATCGCTGTGGGTGAATCGTTCGGTGGCACCATCGAAGTCGAGCTGGCGTTTCCCGACGCGGTAGGAGGTGTTGGCGAGGTGGACCAGGCAGGCGCTGGGATGGGTTCGCGCGATGTCCGCATTCGGCTCCTTCCTGGACCGCACGCAGTCGATGAAGTTCGGCTGGTGCCACTTGTCGGGGAAGTAGCCCTTGTCCTGGTCGATGACCTTGCCGCCCTCGACGACGACCTGCCAGCCGCACCCGTGGCGGCCGAGGTACATGAGGGCCTTGGTGCCGTAGATCTCGATGCGGGTGGCGGAGGTGGGCCAGTGCGGCCACTTGTCGCCGTACCGGACCTCCCCCGGGAACTTCCGCATGTAGCCCGTCGCATTGCCGCTCTCGCAGGTCATCGTGAACTCGCCGAAGTCGTATGTGATGCACTGGAACTCCGGCACCTCGCGTTGGGACTGGAACGCGTGATTGCCGCCGACGCAGAGGACGGACTTCGGGTGTCCGGGATCGCCCAGGGCCATGCGGGCGAGGTCGAGCTGATGGCTGGCGTCGTCCGCGAGGGTGCCCCCCTTGTAGGCCCAGTAGGGATGCCAGTCCCGATGACGTCCGGGATTGTAGGGCACCTCGGGTGCGGGACCGAGCCAGGCATCCCAATCGAGTCCGGCGGGAGCCGGGGCGTCGGGCACGGGTTCCCAGCGGGTGCCGTCGAGGAGGTTGTAGACCTTCACGTGGACGATCCGACCGAGCTTGCCGCTGGCGATGTAGTCCCGGGCGGTGGCGGCGTAGGGACCGCTCCGGTTCTGGAATCCGACCTGGACGATGCGGCCGTACTTCCGGGCGGCCTCGATCATCTTGCGTCCCTCCCAGATGGTCATGGAGGGGTTCTTCTCGACGTAGACGTCCTTGCCGGCCTGGCAGGCCCAGACTGTGGCGAGGGCATGCCAGTGCTCGGGCGTGGCGATGACGACCGCGTTGACGTCGGGATCCTCGAAGGCGACCCGCATGTCGCTGATCCGGCGTGGGGCGCGGCCCTGGGTGGCGGCGAGCTCGTTGACGATTCCGCCACCGCGTTCCGTCCAGACGTCGCAGACATACTTGAACTCCACGCCGGGGAGCTTGGACATCCCGGAGGCATGGGCGGCGGCCCGGCCTCCGGCGCCGATGAGCGCGAGCACGACCTTGTTGTTCGGGCTCTGGGCACGCGCCGTCCGGGACGCCAGCCATGCGGAACCAGTGGCGAGGGCGGCGGTGGTGCGACCCGAGGTGCTGAGGAATCGTCGACGATTGAGGCGTTGGGGGTTCATGGTGGAGGGTGGTGATTAGAGGCCGGTGGGAACAGGGAGAGTTAAGGGAGGGGACGCTCAACTCTCAACGTTCGACTCCCCACTTTCCCGCATCACGCGAGGATGGGGCGCACGACGTGGCCATGGACGTCGGTGAGCCGGTAGTCCCGGCCGCCGAACCGGAAGGTCAGGCGCTCGTGGTCCAGTCCCAGCAGATGCAGCAGCGTGGCGTGGAGGTCATGGATCTCGACCCGGTTCTCCACCGCCTTGTATCCGTACTCGTCGGTCGACCCGTAGGCCATGCCGCCCCGGATCCCGCCGCCGGCCATCCAGAGGCTGAAGCCGAATGGGTTGTGGTCACGTCCATCACGCCCCTGCGCGAAGGGGGTCCTGCCAAACTCCCCCGAGAAGAGGACGAGGGTGTCGTCGAGCAGTCCACGGGCCTTCAGGTCGGTCAGCAGTCCGGCGATCGGCTGGTCGATGGCCTGGGCGTTCAGGCTGTGGTTGTTCCTGAGGTCGCCGTGGGCGTCCCAGCGCGCATTGCCGTGGGCCCGGGGGCAGGTGAGTTCGATGAACCGCACCCCGCGCTCGACGAGCCGGCGTGCCACAAGGCATTGGCGGCCATAGGTCCGCGTGTGCTCGAATGCGGCGTCCATCCCGTAGAGGCGCCGCGTGGCTGCCGATTCCCCGGTGATGTCGGTGGCGTCTGGCACCGACATCTGCATCCGGGCCGCGAGCTCCTGGTTCGCGATGGCGGACTCGAGGGCGTCATGGCGGCCGAGCGTCCGGAAGGCCTCGGCATCCAGCTCTCGCACGGTCGCCAGTTTCAACCGCTGCCGTTCCGCTCCCGATTCCAGCGGTTGGATGTTGGCCAGCGCGGGGGAACGGTTCTGGAGCAGGGAAGCCTGGTGGGTCGCGGGCAGGAACCCGGCCCCGAAGCAGTCCAGACCACCCGACGGGATGAGTCCGCCGTCGAGGACGACGTAGCCCGGAAGATCCGCCGCCTCGGAACCCAGGCCATAGGTCGCCCACGCTCCCATTGATGGTCGGCCAGCCATGCCCGAGCCGGAGTGGAGGAAGTAGTTCGCGGCGTTGTGCTCAGAGAAGTTGGAGACCATCGAGCGGATCACGCAGAGGTCGTCGGCACAGCGTGCGATGGAGGGGAACAGGTCGCTGATCTCGAGTCCGCTCTGTCCGTGGGGACGGAAGGCCCAGGGGCTTCCGAGGGAGGCCCCATTGTCCTCGAACTGGGTCGGCTCCGCCTTCAACCCGAAGGGCTTGCCATCCTCGCGGGTCAGCCGCGGCTTGGGATCGAACGTATCCACCTGCGACACGCCACCATCCATGTAGAGGAAGATGACATGGCGTGCCTTTGGACGGGTATTTGCGAGACCGAACGGGCGGATCCCGGTTCGGCTCTCCTCCGCCAGGAGCGAGGCGAGGGCCACGGCGCCGAATCCAAGGGCCCCCTCGCGCAGCATGCGACGGCGGTTCATGCCGAACCGGTGCGCCGCGCGGCCGGGATGGAAGGGGTGTTCAGGGGACATGGCGGAACTCCTTCAGCAGGAACATCACGTGACAGGCTTCGGTCCAGACGTCGGACGACGGCTCCCCATTCTGGCTCTCGACCCACCGGAGCAGGGCTTCCGATTCACCCTCCTCGGGGAGCCGTCCCAGCGCCTCGAGGTAGAGGGATCGGACCCGCTCCCGAGGTGTCGCGGAAGGCCCGGCCAGGAGGCGTCCCGCCCAGACCCTGGCCTGGTCCCGGATGAAGGGATCGTTCATCAGGGCGAGCGACTGCCCCGGGACGTTGGAGACGGACCGCCGGCCCACGGTCGAATCGGGGATCGGCAGGTCGAAGGCCAGCAGGAATGGCGACAGGAAGTTGCGGCGCGTCTCCTGGTACACCGTCCTCCGTCCCGCACCATCCAGGGGGCCCGAGTCGGTCCTCACCCACATGCGGTCCCCCATGAACGGGGTGAAGTGGGTGGGGATGGACGGGCCGAACATCGCCCCGTCCAGCCGCTGCGACACGGCCAGGAGGCTGTCGCGGACCGCCTCGCCCTCCAGGCGGCGCAGGCGCATCCGATGCAGCAGCGTGTTCTCAGGATCGCGCTGCTCGGCGTCGGGATCGGAGGGCGTGCTGGACATCCCGAAGGTGCGGGTGAGGCACAGCCGTCGGATCAGTGTCTTGGTGGAGCCGCCGCCGGACCGGAAGGAGACGACCAGATGGTCCAGAAGTTCCGGGTGCGTCGGGTCCTGTCCCATGGCGCCGAAGTTGTCGACCGACGGGACCAGTCCGACCCCGAAGAGGTGCGCCCAGATCCGGTTGACGAAGACCCGATGGGTCAGTGGGTTGGCGGGGTCGGTCATCCGCGAGGCGAGTTCCAGCCGTCCCCCGTCGCATCGGGCGCCGTCGTGTCGGGGTGGCGAGAGGGCCTTGGGGAACCGGGGCGGGATCTCGGCGCCCGGTTTCCGCGGGTCGCCCCTCAACAGCACCCGGGTGGTCTCGGGGGTCCCCCGGGTCATGGCCAGGGCCCGGATCGGGTCGCCTACCTTCGCGGTCGCCCGTCGGGACTCCTCGGCGAGGGCGGCGATGGCCTTGTCCCGTCGTCCCCAGTCCAGCAGGCCGCGCCTCGAGAGCCAGGAGATCAGGTCGAGGCCCACCCCGGGGTCTTCTCCCCGGGACCAGCGGTGGAGAGCCTCCCGGATGGATCGCTCCACGGCTGCAGCCTGGGAGGCGGGATCGTTCCCGGCCTCCGGAGCCCAGAGGGGAGCTGGGTTGGGCGGTGGCGTGGCGTCCTGGGACAGGACGGCCTGGTCGACGGCGAGGTCGCCGTCGCCTCCATCCATGAACTCGAGGTAGGCGGCCTTCCCGAGATGCCGCTGGAGGTTCGGGATGGAGAACCATTGGAACCGGCCGTCGGTGTCGACGTCGAACTGGGTACGTTCGAAGAGCAGCGGGTTGAATTCGCGCAGGGCGTAGCGTCCCAGGATGAGCCGCACCCGTCCGCCCCTACCGGCGAGGCGCAGGTGGATGTTGGGTTCCGTGAGGGAGAAGGTGGCGGATCGGAGGGTTCCCTCGAGCCCCGGGGCCAGATGTCCGCTGTGCACCACTCCGGCGGGGAGAAACTCGATCCGGTCGTCGGCGAACCGCCAGTCCGCGGTCCCCGTGGGGTGGACGGGGAAGGCGTGGCCACTGGCGAAGATCTGTCCGGAATCCAAGGCGATGGGTCGGTCCCCGGGGCGAGGAGAGGCGGTGGGGATCGTGGCGGGTGGGCTATTCGTCCGCGGTAGCGTCCAGGCGAGGGGATGGGTGGCGTCTCCGGGCTTCAGTTCCCGCAACGCCTTCACCCACCGCTGGAGACGTCCGGCGTCGAGTCCCTGCTGGGCTGCCACGCGGGTCTCCGCCTCCGAGGGGTGGTCGGTGTGGTTGGTCGAGGGCGTCCCGGGTGGGGTGCTCACGATGGCCTGGGCGGCGAGGAGGTAGTCCGTCAGGCGCGGTGCCCCGTCCTTCAGGGCGCGATGGACGGCCGACCGCAGCGCGGGGGTCTGGCGTTCATGGAGTTGTCCCAGCTCGGAGATCTGCGACTCCAGGGAGCCCTCGGGGTCGAGGCGGGCAACGTCCTGTCGCGAGCCCCGGAGGAATGCGGTGAGGCCATAGTAATCCTCCATCGAGATGGCATCGAACTTGTGGTGATGGCATCGGGCACAGGAGACGGTGAGTCCCAGGAAGGTCTTGGAGAAGACGTCGACCTGGTTGTCGATCCGGTCGGCTTCGTCCTGCAGGAGGTCCACCGGGGAGTGGGTCGCCTGGTGCAGATACCAGAACCCCGTCGCGATCACGGACTCGTTCCACCCGCCATCGGTCGCACGACGGGGTTCCGGGAGGAGGTCCCCGGCGATGTGCTCGGCGACGAACTGGTCGTAGGGCACGTCCTCGTTGAAGGCGCGGATGAGGTAGTCCCGGTACCTCCACGCGTGGGCGATGGGGTAGTCCTGCTCATGGCCATAGGTTTCCGCGAACCGGATGAGGTCCATCCAATGCCGGGCCCAGCGTTCCCCGAATCGGGGCGAGGCCAGAAGCTGGTCCACGATCCGCGCCTTGGCGGTGTCGGATGGATCCGCGAGGAACGCGAGGGTCGTCTCCGGCGCGGGTGGCAGGCCGGTGAGGGTGAAGTGGACCCGTCTGAGCCAGGCCTGGGGCGATGCCGGGCCGGCGGGTCGGAGGTTGGCGGCCTCGAGTCGGGAGAGGATGAACCGGTCGACGGGATCCGAGGCCCAGGAGGGGTCCCGGACCTCCGGGATCGCGGGCGGCTTCACGGGCTGGAAGCACCAGCGCTCGGATCGGGACCGGAAGACCGTCTCCCAATCCCCGGTGTCACCCACGGCTGCCTGTTCCTGTTCCCGGCGGGGATCCGCGGCCCCGTCCCGGACCCAGCGGACCAGATCCGCGACCACCGTGTCGGGGAGCCTCGGTCGGTTCCTGGGCATCGCCCGATCCTCGAGGGTGTGGCGGACGGCCTGGATCAAGGAGCTGCCGTCAGGATCACCAGGCCGGATCGCCGGGCCCGATTTGCCGCCCCGCAAGAGGGCCTCCCGGGAATCGACGCGAAGGCCTCCCTTCGAGGTGCCATCGGCCCCATGACATTCGAGGCAGTGCCCGACGAGGACGGGTCGGATGCGGCTCTCGAAGAATTCCAGTCTTCTCGACTCGATCTCGTCTCCCGTGGTTGTCGGAACCAGGGCTGCCGATGCGATCACCCATAGGAATCGGACCCATCGGACGGCCTGGGAGACGCCACTGGGTCGCTGCTGGGCTGGGAGGGCTGGGAGCATCGGGTTTTGCTGTCCCGGCTCAGCAGGGGTTCGACTCGGGGGACATGGCTGACGACGGTCCCAGAGGACTCCCTGACGTCAACCACGGCCTCAGGGTTTTTCTGATCCGGTCGATGCCGTTGGTCTAGCGCTCGTGGAGATGTCGGGTCAGTGCGGCGGCGAAAGCCCCCGCCTGGGCGATGAAGGCCCCCGCGGCGTCTGGAACGAGACGGTCGTCGGCGCAGTACAGCATCAACACGGGTCCCGACGCGGAGATCCGGAACTCCGGATGTTCCAACACGAGGCGGCGGGCCTGCGTGCTGAAGAGGGGGGTGACCCGTTCTGACTGGGGTGCCTGGAGCCAACACGACTTCGAGAATTCCGGGTCCGGCTCATATCGGATCCGCTCCCAGCCGTCGATCGGGTAGATCTGGGACCAGAATCGGGAACCCACGGCGCAGGAGAACTCCGGCCAGGACCAGGAATCACTCTCGAACCGGGCCACGGTGAAGACGAACCTGTTCCGGTAGTAGGAGTAGGCATACAGCGACAGGCGCATGCCCTGACGTTCCCGGTGATAGCCGGTGCGCAGGCCAACGCTGTTCGGGAATCCGGAGAAACGGACCGCGGGCTGGCCGCGGTGTTCTCTGGGAATCCAGGTTGGCAGGAGGTCGGGGCTGAGCGGGATCGGGTCGAATCCCTCGGTGGCGAGGCGTGCGCGGCATTCGCCATCGAGCCGTCGCCCGACCCGGAACAGGAGGCGGGTGATGATCGCGGCCGCGACCAGCATGCCGATGAGCATCACCGGGCCGGTCTGGGAGGCATACTGGGGCAGGCCGTAGAAGAGGATCAGCGGCGTCAGGGCCCAGGTCAGGACCACGGCGGCCAGGAATGCGCCTTCCTTCCGTTCCAGCTTCATCAATCGATTTCCTTGGGGACGCCCGGGATCCCCCGGGGCGCCGCCAGGTTCAGCCGCTACAGTGCGAAGAACTGTCGGATCCTGCGGAAGAGGTCCCCGGACTCCGCGGTTTGCTGCCGGGCATTGGCGAGGGCGACATCCCGTTCGGCCATCCGGTCCTGCAGGGCATTGCCCAGAGTGACCACCAGTTCTGGGCGCAAGGCCATGATGCTGCCGAAGGACTCCTTCGAGATCTCCAGGACCCGGGTCTCCTCGAGGGCGGTCACTGTCGCGGACCGTGGAGCCCCGGTCATCAGGGACATCTCACCGAAGTAGTCCCCACTGTTGAGTGTGGCGAACCGGGTGGAGGGGCCATCGTCCTTCCTGGCGGTGACCTCGACGTGGCCGTGCAGCAGCACGAACATGCTCTCGCCAGAGGCACCCTGTCGAACGATGGGCTCGCCGATGGCGTAGAGCCGCTCGGCGCCTTCCCGCGCGACCCGGTGGAGCTCGCTCTCGTCGAACACGCTGAGGAGGCCGATCGTCCGGAGCCGGGCAACCCGCCGTTCCACGATATCCTCGACCGGTTCCTCCCGGGGTGCGGGCATCTGGGTGAGCCGCACCGAGTGCGTCGCGACCGGGATCTCGATGCCGTGACGCGCCAACGCGTACCAGATCCGGTCCCGGGCCATGCCGTCGACACGGTCGCGCTTGTCGAAGTCCTTCGTGAAGAACCGGACCCAGTACTCGACGCCACGGTCCTTGAAGTCGTTGGTCACGACGGACGGGTTTGGATGCTCGAGCACCCCGAAGCTGCCGCGGATGGCGTCGAGGATGATCGTCTGGATTCGTTGCGGCGGAACACTGTAGGGCGCGATGATGAAGAGGGATCGTCGTGACCAGGGATCGGGCTTTGTGAAGTTCCGGATCGAGGCCTGGGCCAGTTGACCGTTTGGGATGATCACGTAGGCCTCGTCGAGGGTGATCACCTTGGTCGCCCGCCAGTTGACCTCGACGACCCGGCCGATGTGGGCGGGATTGGTGTCGTACTGGATCCAATCGCCGACCTCGAAGGGGTGTTCGGCATGGATGGCAAGCCCGGCAAAGACATTCCCAAGAGTGTCCTTGAGCGCGAAGCCGAGCGCGGCCGTGAGCATGGCCGACCCGGTGAACAGGTTCTGGGCGTTGATTCCTCCCTCGTGGAGCAGGGCGGCGAAGGCGATGGCGACCGTGATCCAGCGGAGGACGTCTACGACGATCCTGGGAAGCGGCTTTCGGATCCGCTCCCAGATGCAGGCCGTGGTGAGGAGGAGGATCGACTGAAGCAGGGAGGCGAGGAGCAGGAAACGGCTGAGGAGCTTTGCGGCCGTCACGACTCCATCGAAGCCCGGGAAGAGCAGCGACAGCAGCCAGGGGAAGGGAGCGCCGATCAGCAATAGGACCGGCCAGCGTGCCCGGATCCGCGATCCGGCGGGGAGGCTCAGCAGCAGGAGTCCGCAGGCTCCCACGGCCACGAGGGCCTCCATGAGCACACCCATGTCGACGTGGGGAAGGGAGATCGACTGCGCCATCAGCAGGGCTCCAGATGGGATTGGGGATTCAGACATGGGATCGACCAGATCGGGGGATCGAACCACGAAACCAACCGGCAGGGGAAGGCTTTGGGGTTCGAGGCGGCGAATGCTCTGAGGAATCGGCCTTTACCCTGGGACCCCGATCCGGCAGAAATCGCGGCCTCATGGAACGCACACTCATCCTCTGCAAGCCGGACTGCGTTGAACGCAACCTCTCCGGCGAGGTCCTGTCCCGATTCGAGCGCGCCGGACTCCGCATCCAGGCCGCCAAGATGATGCGTCTGACCCCGGAGCTGCTGGCCGAGCATTATTCCCATCTCAAGGACCGCCCGTTCTTCCCGGAGATCGTGACGTTCATGATGTCCAGGCCTGTCCTGGCGGTGATCCTCTCCGGGGACCAGGCCGTGTCGAAGGTCCGTGAACTGCTTGGTCCCACCGATTCCCGCAAGGCCCCCAAGGGAACCCTCCGCGGGGACCTTGGCACCGACAGCATGCACAACATCGCGCATGCGTCCGATTCCACCGAGAATGCCGAGATCGAGGTCCGGAGGTTCTTCCGGGCCGACGAGATCCCATCCTGACCCCGGGGCGGGTTGCGGGTCCTCCCCTCGTCGTTTGTCGGCGGATCCTTCGGGGGCGGTCGGCTTCCGACGAGGCTCAGCTCCAGAACGGATTCAGTGCCGAGTGGCGTCCGACCTGGACGCTCTGCGCAATGGCGGCGCTGATGTGCTGCTTCGCCATGGCAACGGCTTCCTCGAGGTTGAGCCCCAAGGCCAGGTAGGCCGTGATCGCCGCGGAATAGGTGCAGCCTGTCCCGTGAGTGGAGACTCCCCGGACGAATGGGGCCGAGAGGACCAGCTGCTGGCGGTGGTCCACGAAGACGTCCGAGGCGGTCGGGCTGCTTCGGAGATGCCCCCCCTTGAGGAGCACCGCGCATCCATGGCGGAGGTGGAGCTCGAGTGCGGCGTCCTGGAGTTCGGCGAGGGATCGGATGGGGTGTCCGAGGAGCAGGACGGCCTCGTCGAGATTGGGGGTGATGAGGGTCGCCAGCGGGAACAGATCCCGGGTGAGGATCCGGATCGCGGAGGGCTTCAGCAGCTGGGCTCCACTGGTGGCGACCATGACGGGGTCGACGACCAGTGGGGGTGCCTTTCTCCGGGGCCACACCTCGACGAGGGCGCGGATCAGGGATCCGCTGTAGAGCATGCCGGTCTTGCATGCGGCGGGGCGGAGTTCCGAGAAGACGGCCCGGACCTGTTCCTGGAGGAAGGCGGGAGGGACCGCCTGGACGGCTGAGACGCGACGGGGATTCTGGGCGGTCAGACAGGTGACGGCCGAGGTGCCGAAGACGCCGATCGCGGCGAAGGTCTTGAGGTCGGCCTGGAGTCCGGCGCCACCCCCGGAGTCGGAACCGGCGATGGTCAGGGCGATGGGCTGCGAGGACTTCTGGGAGGTCGGCATGGTGGTTCTGGAAAACGAAGGACCCGGCAGGCGTTCCCGATCCGCCTTGGATTCCGGATCCCAGCTGGGGAGGTCGGGAATGGAGAGCTCCTCAATCGGGGAGGGACACCCGCCGGGGCTTTCTGGGACCGACTCCCTTTCATCCGGGTTTCAACCCCGGACAGAGACCGACAGGGCCTGGCGCATCGCCAGCGGCGGCGGTCAGTCGAGGTGACCGGCCCGGGCGAGCTGGTAGACGTCGGCGATCTTCTTGACGTCCGCGCGGATCCGCTTGGCGAGGGTCTTGGCGAGCTCGAACAGGAGCGGCGTCGCGAGCTCGGGCTGTTCCTTGCAGAGCTTCTCGAAGCGGTTGGCCGTGATGCGCAGGAGGGTGGAGGAGGAGTTGGCCACCACATCCGCCGAGCGCGGACCGCCGTCGAACAGGGCCATCTCGCCGAAGATGTCGCCGGGACCGAACCGCGCGAGCTCGGTCTCCTTGCCGCCGGCGATGATGCGGGCGCGGACCTCACCGTCGAGGACCGCGTACATCGCGTCGCCCGGGGCGCCCTGGTGCACGATGACCTTGTAGGCGTCGGCCCGGACGATCTCCATGATCTGCACGAACCGCCCGAGCTGCTGGTCGTTCATGCCCGAGAGGGCGCGGACGCGCCGGAGCATCCCGGGGCGGAGACCCGTCACGAGCGGCGTCACCTCATCCGCCGCACCCGAGGCGGTGGATCGGCCGGCGAAGGCGTCCTTCAGCTCGGCGACATCCCCAGCCTTGATCCAGAGGTCCTTCTCCCCGAGGTGGACCCAGGTCGTGGCGACGACCCGCTCCTCCCGGACCCACTGTTCCAGTGTGGCGAGGGGGACAGGGCCGTAGACGACGTCATCAGCCGCCCAGATCTTGAACTCCGCGGGTTGAGGGGATTCGGACATGGTGACGAGATGAGAGCGGCGATCGGCGGGTTTGGGGAGCGAAAACTGCGGACGATCGGGCACTCCTCCGTGGGTGCCGGGTGAGGGGACTGTGAACGAAAAACCCCGCAGGCGGCTTGTCCTGCGGGGTTGAGTGGTCGGATTCCGAGGATGGCTCAGCCGAGCTTGGCGAGGGTCGCCTTGACGGCCTCGAAGTTCGGGAGGTCCTTCGGCGTGGGGGTCTGTTCCGCGTATTGGACGACACCGGCCTTGTCGATCACGAACGCCGCGCGGGCGGAGGTGTCGCCGATGCCGGCGAGGTTCGGGAAGACGACGTCATAGGCCTTGGTGGTGGCCTTGTTCAGGTCGCTGCCGAGGCGGATGCCGATCTTGCTCTGCTGCGCCCAGGCCTCCTGTGCGAAGGGGCTGTCCACGCTGATGCCGATCACGTCGGCATTCAGGGCGCTGTAGGCGCCGAGACCAGCGGTGATGTCGCACAGCTCCTGGGTGCAGACGCCGGTGAAGGCCAGAGGGAAGAAGAGGAGGACCGTGTTCTTATTGCCGAAGTTCTCGGAGAGCTTGATGTCCTGGAGTCCGGCGGCGGTCTTCTGCTTGAGGACGAAGTCAGGGGCTTTGGAGCCAACAGGGATGGGCATGATGGATGTGAGTTTGAACGTTTTTGAGTGCGGCTGGAGGCTAGGAGTCACCACTGCGGTGAGTCAAAGCACTTCCGGAGAGGGATGGACCGGGATCACAAAACCGCAAGGACCTCAGCCGGGTGCGTCTCGGGTTTCACGGTCGTCCAGAGATGCTGGATCCGGCCATCGGCACCGATCAGGAAGGTGACCCGGTTCGTGCCCATGTACTTCCGGCCCATGAAGACCTTCTCGCCCCAGACCCCGTAGGCGGTGACGATGGCCTTGTCGGTGTCGGCGATCAGTGGGAACGGCAGCTGGAACTTCTTGGTGAACTTCTGGTGGGAGGCCACGGGGTCGACGCTGACGCCCCAGACCACCGCCCCCTTCTTGGCGAAGTCCGCGTGGAGGTCGCGGAAGCCGCAGGCCTCCTTGGTGCATCCCGGGGTGTCGTCCTTCGGGTAGAAGAACAGGACGACCGGCTTCCCCTTCGCGTCGCGGAGGCGGACCTGGGTGCCGTCCGTGGTGAGCGCCTCGAAGTCGGGGGCACGGTCACCGACCTGGAGTGCGAGAGTGATGGCTTTTGGCATGGACCCGGATCGTATCGCTGAAGTCCCCGTCGGCAACCGGTCCCGGGAAGCAAAAAGGCCGGCACCATGGTGCCGGCCTTGTGAGTCCAGAGGGTGCCTGGGATTACTTCAGCACCGCCTGATGGAACTCGAACCAGTCGTCGAGGTTGTTCAGGTTGATGGCGTCGGGGAGCACGCTGCCGTCATCCGGGAGACCGTTGGCGGAGAGGATGCCCTTCCGGGTCTCGTCAGCGTGGATGTAGCCGGCGATGGAGACGTTGAGCTTGTGGATGTTGCCCTTGGTGAGGTTCACGCCGGGCTGCTGCTTGATCCAGGCCTCGAACTGGGGGTAGGTGGGCTTCTGCTCGGTGATGAAGGACTTGACCGCGTCGGCCTTCAGACCGAGGGCGCCGATGACCATCATGTCATAGCCCTGGCCGATGCCGGGATATCCGGGGGCCAGCTTGCCGCGGGCCTCGAGGGAGACCTTCTGCCAGAGGCGGGGGAGGTGGAGGATGCCGAGCGGACCGGCGAGGCCGGAGCTGATCAGGGGGACGTAGGAGTCACTCATGGTAGTTGCGGTGAATTTCGGTGAGCGGCGAGACTAGGCGAACCAACCCCGAGGGCAACGCTTTTGACGGGTGTCGACACGGTGGCCCCTGCCGAACCACCGGCCTCCCCGGCGATCACAGGGAGACCTTGAACTGTTCCCCGCTGCGGACGCTCCGGACGAAGGCCGCGAGCAGGACCGGGATCTGGGCGAGGTCCTTGAGCGACACCATCTCGACGGGCGAGTGCATGTAGCGGTTGGGCAGGCTGACCAGGGCGCTCGGGATCCCGCCACGGGTCCAGAAGATGGCGTCTGTGTCCGTCCCGCTGGTGGAACTCATCGCCTCGTGCTGGATGGCGATCTTAGAGTCCGACGCGCACTCCTCGAGCCGCGCCACGACCGCGGCGTGGTTGCAGCCGCCGTGGGTGAGTGTCGGGCCGCGTCCCAGCCGCACATCCCCGTGCTGCCGCTTGTCGATCGTCGGGATGTCGGTGGCATGGGTGACATCCACGACGAGCGCGACGTCCGGGTGTAGGGAATAGGCGATCTGGCGGGCGCCGAGCAGCCCGACCTCCTCCTGGATGTTCGAGACGGCGCAGACCTCGGCCTCGATCGGGCCGCCGTCCTCCCGGATCAGGCGGAGCGTCTCGGCGACAGCCCAGGTG
>Ga0315906_10005036_pt1 | contig 16706 bp, 15 predicted proteins | sample LakEriMetagenome_4_FD_203526 | JGI IMG/M metagenome (GOLD analysis project Ga0315906, IMG submission 203526) | Freshwater fungal communities from buoy surface, Lake Erie, Ohio, United States - Buoy 2 MA122 | ecosystem: Environmental > Aquatic > Freshwater > Lake > Lake biofilm | place: USA...
GCGGGCTGAACGGCTTGGTCATGATCTCGGAGACACCGAGGGCCTCCACATCGCGGAGTTGCGCGTCCTGTCCGGCGGCCGTGAGCACGATGCACGGGAGCGACGCCAGCCGCACGTCCGACCGCACCGCGCGCAGGATCTCGGCCCCCGACATGCCCGGCAGCATGAGATCGAGCACGAGCAGGGCGATGGCCGGATCCCGCTGCAGCGCCGTCAGGGCCTCGGTGCCGTGCTCGGCGAGATGCACCACGAATCCGTCCTGTTCGAGCCGGGTGCGGATGATCCGGCCGATGTGTGGCTCGTCGTCGACCACGAGGATGGTCGCGCCCGACGCGGCGGGGCCGGTCACGTGGAGGCCAACCGGTCAGACCAGCGCCGCGATCTGCGTACGGAACCGCCGCAGTTCGTAGAGCAGCGAGGCCAGATTGGCGTTCGGCTGCAGGGACACGATCAGGAAGGCGTCGGCGGACAGTGCGCTCACCACCACGTTCCCGCCGCCATACTCCAGCACCATCAGGCCGAAATCGCCGCGCTCCGCCGCGAACCCCAGATCGACGGCCGCCAGCACCATCGGCGGCACCATCGCGGCCAGCCCCTCGGGGTCGAGCGGAGCGGTGCTGCTGCCGTCGATGAGCAGCCCGTCGCGGCCGAGCACGATGGCGGCGTCCACGCCCTCTCGGCGACGCAAGGCACTGACCAGATCGCGAATGGTGGGCATGGCGGAACGCTGTCCGTCCAGCCGGGTGAAGTCAAGCGATGCACGCACAGCCCCGGAACACGTCCGAACCGCTTGCCCGGACACGAGTTGGGCGGTAACCTCCGCATCGTGTCGGACACCGGCCTCCTGGCCGGATCACCTCTGGAATCGCCATGCGCTTCACCCCGAACGCTCGACGGACCGGCGCGCCCCGCTTTGCTCGGCGCGCTCTGTCGTTTTGTGCCACCGCCGTCGTTGCGGTGACCGCCGCGGCCTGCAGTGACGCCAACCCGTTCCTGTCACCGGCCACTCGTGAAAACACGATCAGCCGGTTCAGCGTCTGGGCCCTCACGGGCAGCAGCGCGTCGCTGCCGGCCTCGTACCTCTTCACCAACCTCACGACCGAACGCCCGCAACTGCTCGGCAACGGGTCGGTCAACTTCGAGGTGGCCTTCGACCTCACCGCCGATGGCAAGGTGCGTTTCCTGCCGGCGCGGGTGCTCATTCCGCAGGCCCCGGCCGGTGCGCCCATCATCGGGCTGCAGCGCTCGTCGTCGGCCTTCACCGCGCTCACCCGGGCGCCCGAACGCGGCTACGCCGATGACTCCACGCTTGTCGCCGGGGTGAACGACGTGGTCCTCGTGCGGCTCGGCAATGCCGGCTGCATCTACGGCGAGCCGTACTACGCCAAGGTCTCGGTGGACAGCGTCATCATGGCCGAGCGGCGCATCGTCATGCGGACGCTGGTGAATCGCAATTGCGGGTATCGCTCCCTCGCCGAAGGCCTTCCCACCACCTGAGTTTCACGAACCGGTATGCACGACATCCGCCTGCTGCGCGACCAACTCGAACATCTTCGTGACGGCATGCGCCGCCGCGGCAAGCTCGCGGAGCTGGCGCCGCTGCTCGACCGCGCCGAGACGCTGGAGAAGGAGCGCCGCGCCGCGATCACGGAGCTGGAAGCCCAGCAGGCCCGGCGCAACAAGCTCACGCAGGATGTGGCCCAGAAGCGCAAGGCGGGGGAGGACGCGACGGCGCTCATTGCCGAGGGGCGGGTGATCGGCGAGACCATCGGCGCGCTCGAGCAGCGGCGGAGCGAGGCCGATGCGGCCGTGCAGGCCATGCTGTACGAACTCCCCAACATCACCTTGCCCGAGGTGCCCGAGGGCGACGAGTCGCACAACACGGTGGTCAGGAGCTGGGGCACGCCGCGAGAGGACGGCGCGTCGGTCGTCCCGCACTGGGAGAAGGGCGCGGAGCTCGGCATCATCGACCTCCCGCGCGGCGCGAAGGTCGCCGGCTCCGGCTTCATCGTGTATCGCGGCGCAGGGGCCAAGCTCGTCCGCGCCCTCATGAACCTGATGCTCGACGTGCACACCGAGGAGCATGGCTATGAGGAGGCCTGGGTACCGCTCGTGGTCAATCGCGCCAGCATGACGGGCACGGGCCAGCTGCCGAAGTTCGAGGAGGACATGTACGGGATCCCTGCGGAGGATCTGTTCCTCATCCCCACGGCGGAAGTCCCGGTCACGAACCTGTATCGCGACGAGATCCTCGAGGCGTCCGACCTCCCCAAGGGGCTCTGCGCGTACAGCGCGTGCTTCCGGCGGGAAGCCGGATCGGCCGGCAAGGACACGCGCGGCCTGCTGCGGGTCCACCAGTTCGACAAGGTCGAGTTGGTGCGCTACGCGACGCCGGAATCCTCGCGCGAGCAGCTCGAGCTCCTCACGCGCCACGCGGAAACCATGCTCGAGCGGCTCGAACTGCCGTACCGGCGGGTGCTGCTCGCTGCCGGCGACACCGGATTCTCGAGCGCGATGACATACGACCTCGAGGTGTTCGCGCCCGCCGTCGGCAAGTGGCTCGAGGTGTCGAGCTGCAGCGTCTTCACCGACTTCCAGGCCCGGCGTGCGAACATCCGCTATCGCCCGGCTCCCGGCGAGAAGCCACGCTTCGTGCACACGCTCAACGGCTCGGCGCTCGCCTTTTCGCGCATCATCGCCAGCATCCTCGAGCATCATCAGCAGGCCGACGGATCGGTGCGCATACCCGAGGCCCTGCAGCCGTACGTCGGGCGCGCCGTCCTGCGCTGACCCGGCACCCGACGCTCCGCTCCCCGCCATCCGCCTTTCGCATGCGCCGCCGCCGCTGGCCCGTGTTTGCCATGGTACTCGGCGTCATTGGCCTCCTCGCGTGGTACGTGGCCTACACGCAGCACGTGGTCACCCAGCTCCGGTCGGCGGCGGCCGGGCAGGGGCGCATGTACGCCCGCATCTACGAAGCGCTGCAGGACACGAGCCTCAACGCCGATCCGACCAGCGCCCTGCTCGACCTGTCCGCCCAGATCCGGGAGTCCGGCCTGCCATTGGTGCTCACGGACCGCAACGGGCGGGTTTCGGCGGTGGCGAACCTGCCGGCGGGACTCGAGCCGTCCGACACCGTCGCGCTGCGCCGGTACATCGGGCGGCTCGATCGCGAGAATCCGCCGATCGTCCAGCCGGCAGTCGGTGCCGTGCACTTCGGCGACAGCGTCATCGTGAGCGGACTGCGTTTCATCCCCGTGCTGCAGGCCCTCGGCATCGTGTTGCTGGTCGGCTTCGGGGTGTACGCGCTCGTCGAACGCGGGCGCGCGGAGCGCGAGAAGGTGTGGGCCGGCATGGCCCGCGAAGCGGCGCACCAGCTGGGGACGCCGCTGTCCGCGCTCACCGGGTGGATCGAACTGCTTGGTGACACCGTCACCGGGGCCACGGCCACCCGCGCCGTGCAGGCGATGACGCAGGACGTGCAGCGACTCGAGCGGGTGTCGCACCGCTTCGAACGCATCGGGCGCCCCCCGCGTGACGAGCAACTCGATGCGACGGCGCTCGTGCAGCGGCTGGCCGACTACTTCGCCGCGCGTGCCCCCACGCTGGCCCGCACGGTCACCATCCGCAGCGAACACCCCGGGGCGCCGGTGATGGTGCGGGGCGACGTGGTCCTGCTCGAGTGGGTGCTCGAGGTGCTGATCAAGAACGCGATGGACGCCCTCGGTGGTCGCAACGGCGAGGTCGTGGTATCGGTCACCCCGAGCCCCGAGGGCGGGGCGCGCATCCGGGTGCAGGACGATGGCCCCGGCGTGCCGCGCGCGCTGCGCAAGCGCATTTTCGAAGCCGGGTTCTCGACCAAGGATCGCGGCTGGGGCATCGGGCTGTCCCTGGCGCGCCGCATCGTCGAAGAGAACCACCATGGCCGCCTCGTGCTGGCCGACACCGACCGTGGAGCAGCCTTCGACGTTATCTTGAGCGGATGACATCGACGGGCTGGTCCGGTTCCCTGTTCGACGCGGTGCCTGCGGCACCGACACTCGATCTTGCTTCCCTCACGCGCGGCCTCAATCCGGGCCAGCGCGAATCCGTGTTGCACGACGATGGCCCGGCGCTGGTGCTCGCCGGCGCCGGCTCGGGCAAGACTCGCGTGCTCACCACGCGCATCGCGCGCCTCATCGGCGCCCGGAACGTGGCCCCGCACGAGATCCTCGCCGTCACCTTCACCAACAAGGCCGCCGGCGAGATGCGCGAGCGCATCGCGAAGTTTCTCGGCCACGAACCGAAGGGGATGTGGTGCGGCACCTTTCACGCGCTCGGGGCGCGCATGCTGCGCGGCGTGGCCCCGCTGGTCGGACGGGAGCAGAACTTCACCATCTACGACGAGGACGACACCCTCGGGGCGGTCAAGCGCGTGATGGAGAAGCGCAAGCTGAGCCCCACGCAGTTCGCGCCCAAGGCGATCATCTCCGCCATCTCGGGGGCGAAGAATGCGTTGGTCTCTCCCGGTGACTACGCACGCACGGCGCGCGATACCTTTGCCACCGCGGTCGCCGGGGTGTACGCCGATCTCGAGGTGGCGCTGCAGCAGGCCAATGCCGTCACCTTCGATGACCTGCTCGTGCTCCCCGTGCGGGCGCTCGAGAGTGACCAGAACCTGCGTGAGCACTATCAGCGCCGCTTCCGGTACGTGCTCGTCGACGAGTATCAGGACACCAACGCGGCGCAATATCGCTTCGTGCAGCTCATCGGCGGGCACCATCGCAACGTGATGGTGGTGGGGGATGATGACCAGTCCATCTACGGCTGGCGCGGCGCCGACATCCGCAACATTCTCGATTTCGAACGCGATTTTCCGGGCGCGCGCATCGTGCGTCTCGAGGAGAACTACCGGTCGACGCCCAACGTGCTGGCGCTCGCGAACGCGGTGATCGCCGAAAACACCGAGCGGCGCGGCAAGACGTTGCGGGCCACGCGCCCCGCGGGGGAGCCGGTCACCCTCATCGAGTGTCTCGACGAGCGCGACGAGGCCGACTTCATCGCCGACACGATCCTCGCGCGCCTCGCGAAGTCGGATCTGTCGCGCCGCGACTGTGCGGTGCTGTATCGCACCAACGCCCAGTCCCGTGCGGTCGAAGACGCGTTCCGGCGCCGCAACATGCCGTATCGCTTGGTGGGGGCGGTGCGCTTCTACGATCGCCGGGAAATCCGCGATCTGATGGCGTACCTCAAGCTCGTCGCGAACCCGGCCGACAACGAGGCCTTCCTGCGCGCGGTGAACGTGCCGAAGCGCGGGCTGGGCGATGCCACCATCGCGCTGCTCGCGGAGCAGGCGGCCATCGAGGGGCGTCCGCTGCTCGAGATCGCTGCGCGCCCCGACGTGGTGGCCACGCTGCGCCCCGCTGCCCGCACCGCGATCGGCGACTTCGTGCTGCTCATGCAACGCCTTCGCGCTGCGGCTGTCGACGCTGCCGTCGACGAACTGCTGCGCGATCTCGTGCAGGCCATCCGCTACGCGGATCACCTGCGGGCGGAGGGACCCGAGGGGCTCGAGCGCATCGAGAACGTACGCGAACTCATCGCCGGCGCTGCCGAAGTGGTGGCCGATGAGGGCGGCGAGGTGGGGCTCACGCCCCTCGATCACTTCCTGCAGTCGTCGACGCTGGTGGCCGGTGTGGACAAGCTCGATCCGAACGCCGACGCCGTGGTGTGCATGACCATGCACAACGCCAAGGGCCTCGAGTTCCCGCTGGTGTTCGTCTGTGGGCTCGAGGACGGGCTCTTCCCGCTCGCGCGCGCCGCGGAGGATCCGTCGACGCTCGAGGAGGAGCGCCGCCTCTTCTACGTGGGAATCACCCGCGCGGAGGAGAAGCTGTATCTCACCTGCGCCGAGCAGCGCCGGCGCAACGGGGAACTCATGTTCTCCATGCCCTCGCGCTTCCTCAAGGTCATCACCCCGTCACTCGCGGAGCGCGGCAAGACGGCTCGGGCGAGGGCCGAGGGACGCGCCGGCCACGTCGGTCTGGGTGGTGGGTATGGAAGCGCGCGCCGCAGTGACGACGACAGCTGGGGACGCAGCAGCTTCGGCTCCGGTGGAGCGTCGCGCCCCCCGACGGCGCGCGGTGGCAGCCCGTTCGGCTCGAATGCGTATGCCAACCGGCCGGCGAACGTGCCGTTCGCCACGCGCCCCGCCGCCGGGTTCAGCGCTCCGAACCGACGCGATGTGCCCGAGCCCGAGGACGAATCGCAGGACGCGCCGGCGTTTCGCCCCGGGGAACGGGTCCGCCACGCCAAATTCGGTTCGGGCACGATCGCCGAGATCACCGGCAGCGGCCGGGATACCAAGGTGCGCATTGACTTCGATGATGAGGAGATCGGGCGCAAGACGCTCGTTCTCGCTCAGGCCAAGCTCGAAAAGGGGTGGGACTGATGTCGGTATCGCCGGACGACGTGCGCCACGTGGCACGCCTCGCGCGCCTCGGATTGGATGAGGAACGCATCCCGTCGCTCGTGCAGGAGCTCAATGGCATCCTCGCACACATGGATGCGCTCCAGCAGGTGGACATCGCTGGTGTCCCGCTGTCGCCGCCCGAGGCGGCCGCGCCGTTGCGCGATGATGCCTTGCCCCCCGACGCGTTGCGGCGGAGCCGCGAGTCCTTTGCCCCCGCGTCCCGTGACGGATTCTTCCTCGTGCCACGCCTCGCTACGCACGAAGCGCTGGGCGCCAGCATCGCGGAGGGCGCATGAGCGCCGGGGCTGACCGCGACGCACCGCTGCGCGCGCATGATGTGGCCGCGGCGTGGGCGGCTTACGACGCCGTGCACGCCGGACCCGACGGGCTCAACGCGTTTCTCGCCACGAATCGGGAAGCGGTCGGCACGGGCACCGGCCCGCTCGCGGGCGTCCCGGTGGCGGTGAAGGACAACCTCGCCACCCTGGACATGCCCACCACCTGCGGGTCCAGGGTGCTGGCGGGTTACGTGAGCCCGTTCGAGGCCACGGCCGTGCGCAAGCTGCGCGACGCCGGGGCCGCGATCATCGGCAAGACCAACATGGACGAGTTCGCGATGGGCTCGTCCAACGAGAACAGCGCCTACGGTCCCGTGCGCAATCCGCTCGATCATTCTCGCGTGCCCGGCGGCAGTTCCGGCGGATCGGCGGCAGCGGTGGCGTCCGGCGTCGTGCGTCTGGCCCTCGGCTCCGAAACCGGGGGATCGGTGCGCCAGCCGGCGGCGTTCTGCGGGATTGTCGGCATCAAGCCAACCTACGGGCGGGTCAGTCGCTACGGACTCGTGGCGTACGCCTCGTCGCTCGACAACGTGGGCGTGTTCGGCGCCACCGTGGCCGAAGCGGCACTCGGGCTGGAGGTCATCGCCGGCCACGATCGATTCGATGCCACGAGCGCCGATATCCCGGTGCCCGCACTGCACGCGGCCGTGCAGCGCGCGGGCGCGTCGCGAGCCGACGACGCGCAGCCGCTCGCCGGCCTCGTGGTGGGACGCCCGCGCGAGTACTTCCCGGCGACACTCGACCCGCAGATCGCCGAGCGGTGTCACCGCGCGCTGCGCACGCTGGAGTCGCTCGGCGCCGAGGTGCGGGAGGTGTCGCTCCCGAGTACCGACCTCGCGATTCCCGTCTACTACATCATCGCGCCCGCCGAAGCATCGAGCAATCTGGCCCGCTACGACGGTGTGCGGTACGGCGTACGGGCCGCCGCGGGCGAACTGGGCACCATGTACGAGCGCACCCGCTCGCAGGGATTCGGTGCCGAGGTCACCCGGCGCATCCTGCTCGGCACGTACGTGCTGAGCGCCGGCTATTACGACGCGTACTACCGGCGCGCTCAGGCGGTGCGCACGCTCATCACCCGGGAGTTCGCGCAGGTGTTCGCCTCCGGCGTCGACCTGCTGTTCACGCCGACCGCCCCGACCACCGCGTTTCGGCTGGGCGAACGGTCGGATCCCTACGAGATGTACCTGAGCGACATTTTCACGGTGACGGCCAACCTCGCCGGTATTCCCGCCATGTCGCAGCCCATCGGGCGCATTGCGGGGCTCCCCGTCGGGGGCCAGCTCATGGCACCGCACTTCGGTGAAGAAACCATGCTGCGCGCGGCCGCGGCGCTCGAGCACGCCCTCGGCGAGGAGGTGCGGTCGTGACCACCATGCCCGGCCATGTGCCGTCCGTTACCGAGGGGTGGGAACTCGTCATCGGCCTCGAGGTTCACTGCCAGCTCAAGACGCGCAGCAAGATCTTCTGCGGCTGCGCCACCTCCTTCGGTGAGGCCCCCAACACCAACACGTGTCCCGTGTGCCTCGGCCTGCCCGGGGCGCTCCCCGTCCTGAACGCGCACGCTGTCGAACTCGCCACGCGGGCGTCGCTCGCGCTTGGCTGCACCGTGCACGACACGTCGGTGTTCGCGCGCAAGAACTACTTCTATCCCGATCTCCCCAAGGGATATCAAATCTCGCAGTTCGACCGGCCGTTGGCCACGAACGGCGCCATCGTCGTTGGAGCTCTGGCCGACGGGACGCCGCGGGTCATTCGGGTGCATCGGGTGCACATGGAGGAGGACGCGGGCAAATCGGTGCACGATCGATTCGCCGACGTCTCGGCCATCGATCTCAACCGCGCCGGCACGCCGCTCGTCGAGATCGTGTCCGAACCCGATATCCGCAGCGCCGCCGAGGCGGGCGCCTACGCACGCCGCCTCAAGCAGATCCTCGAGTATGCCGACGTTTCTGACGCCAACATGGAGGAAGGATCGCTCCGCGTCGACGTCAACATCTCGGTCCGCCGGATCGGCGAGGAGGCGTTGGGTACGAAGACGGAGATCAAGAACCTCAATTCGTTCTCGGCGATCGAGCGCGCCGTCGAGATCGAGTTCGCGCGCCAGTGCCGGGTATGCACCTAGGGGGGCGTGATCGAGCAGCAGACCATGCTGTTCGACGACAAGCGCAATCAGGTGCGCCCCGCGCGCAGCAAGGAGGGCAGTCACGACTACCGCTACTTCCCGGAACCGGACCTGCCGCCGCTGCGCCTTGCTCCGGCATTCGTCGCCGCGCAGCGTGCGGCGCTGCCGGAGCTGCCGCCGGCTCGGCGGGTGCGCTTCGCCGCAGAGTTCGGACTCGGGGAGAGCGAGGTCGAGCAGCTGCTCGCCACCCGCGAACTGGCAGAGCGCTTCGAGGCCGTGGCCGTGGCGTGCGGTGACGCCAAACGGGCCGCCAACTGGATGCTGGGCACCGTGCTGGCGTCCGTGAACGCCTCGGGGCTCGCGCTCGCGGATCACCCGGTGTCTCCGGCGCGACTGGCCGCCCTCATCCGGCTGGAAGCGGCGGGCGATGTGTCCAATACCGCCGCGCGTCAGCTGTTCGGCGTGTTGGAGCAGCAGGATGGGGAGCCGCTGGAGCTCGCGCGCGCGGCGGGCCTGCTGCAGGTGCGCGACGACGAGGCGCTCGTGGGCTGGATCGATGACGTGCTCGCCGAGCACCCGGCCGAGGCGTCACGATTCCTCGCCGGCGAGAAGAAGCTGCAGGGCGTGCTGGTGGGGCTCGTGATGAAGAAATCGAAGGGCGCCGCCGACCCCAAGAAGGTCAATCAGCTGCTGGGCGCTCGCGCGGGGTGAAAAGCGGTACGGTCAGCTCGACGGCATGCCGCAGCGGGCTGGCGGGGAGCCCGAACATCCGGTCGGCTTCGAGGGCGGCGCGCATGTCGCCGCCTTCGCGCCGGGCCTGGCGGCGCACCTGCTTCGCCTCGCGCAGCGGCTTCTCTCCCGACGGATCGAAGCCGAACGGCTCGCTGGCGTCCCAACGGCTGAGCAGGTCCACGATGTAGTCGAAGGCGCGCGCGAGATACCGGCCCACGTCGACATCGCTGAGATCCCAGCGGCTGTTCTCCGACACGAGCTGGAAGATGCGCTGCCACGACTCCGTGTCGGTCACGTACACCATGCCGCGGAAGATGCGCCGGTTCGTGGGCGTCCCGAACAGCGTCGGGCTGAGAATCCGGTCGAGATGCTGGTCGGCGGGGGCATGGTCGAGACGCAACAGCTCCCGTGCCCGGCGCGGCCAGAGATCGCCGATGTGCGTATCGATGCGGCTCTCCCAGTAGCTGTGACCGAGTGCGCTCGTGCTCGAGGTCACCGCCAGCTGGCGCGGAACGTAGAAATTGTGCGCCACCACGTCGGCCGCGAGGTGCGAGAGGTATCCAAGGGCGAATGCGCGCAGCGACGGCGGGTCCGCCTCATCGTGGATCTCCATCCCCACGTGCCACGAATGGCAATGCCGACCTACCTCCGCGTACTTCTTGGCGATGCTCGTGTCGGCGGCGATCGAGCCGTACAGGAAGTCGGCGGGATAGGCGGCCAGCAGGTCGGCGATCCCCGAGGGCACGAGGTGCAGGTTGCGGAGCAGCGCATCGCCGAGGAACACGTGCGTACCCGGCGTCCATGCCCACGCCTCGGTCGGGGCAAGGATCAGGGCCAACAGCGAGGCCAACAGGCACGCGCGCCATGGAATCCCACGGGCGGTCGTCATCGGTGGTCGCGGCCCTTGGTGGATCAGTCGCGCGCCCGCGGATCGGCGGTGTCGTCGTCGCGGTCCGGGCGGGCATGGCCATGCAGCTCCCGATGCATGTCCCGCTCGACGGAAGGCCGCTGCCGGTCGCCCGCCTCGCGCCGCGAGCGGCGCTTCTGACCGCGGCCGGGGAGGTGCGCCAGCATTTCCCGGGCGCCGAGGCGCACGCCCCGTATGGCCGAGATCGCCGTGATGGCGGTCTCCTCCAGCTCCTCCTGCACGACATCGAGCACCGCGTTCACCTCGTCCACGCGCTGCGCCGTGATGTCCGCCGCGTCGCGGAGGGTGTCACCCATCGCAGCCGCGGCACCGCTGACCGCGGCCACGTCCTGTTTGACCGTGGCGACCATGGCCCGCGCATCGTCCACGATCGCATTGGCGTTGGCCAGCATCGGTCGGGTGTCGGACGTGATGCGCTCGAGCGCGGCGTTCAGCTGCTTCACGCCGTCGCGCATGGCACCGAGCAGCAGGATGAGGCTGACGAGCGCGCCGACCGCCAGCAGCAGCACGAGGATTTGCAGGATCCCACCGGTCCACTCGAGCACCCCCCGGTCCGGAATGGTCCGGGTGATGATCGTGTCCGGCAGGGAGGCGACCTGCAGGAGCGACCAGGTGACCAACCGGGGCAGGGCGATCAGGGAAGCCATACTTCTGATCTAAGGGCAATCGAGGCTCGTGTCCATGCCGACGCCTGACTAAGCTTGAGGTCCACGGTCCCTCGTTTACCGCGTTTCGCCCCGGTCCCATGTCTGCGGTTCAATACATCGTCGAAGGTGGTCAGCGCCTGGCGGGCTCCATTCGCCCGGCGGGCAACAAGAATGCCGCGCTGCCCATCGTGGCGGCGGCACTCATCACCGACCAGCCTGTGCAGTTGCACAACGTGCCGCGCATCCGCGACATCGAGACGCTGGTGGAACTCATCCGCACCACCGGGGCCGAGTGCGAGTGGAACGGCGAAAACTCGCTGCGCATCCACGCGAAGGACGTGCGCGCGGCGGACCTCGATCCCGCCATGTGCGCGCGCATCCGCGCCTCGATCCTGCTGGCCGCCCCCCTGCTCGCGCGGTGCGGAACCGTCACGCTCTCGCCGCCCGGTGGCGACGTCATCGGCCGCCGTCGCCTCGATACGCACTTCCACGTGCTGCAGGCGCTCGGCGCGACCTACGAGCTGGGCGCCCGGTTCCGCTTCGACACCCCCGGCCTCATCGGTGCGGACGTGTTCCTTGATGAGCCCAGTGTGACCGCCACCGAAAATGCGCTCGTCGCGGCGGTGGCCGCCCGCGGTCGCACCATCCTGCGCAACGCCGCCAGCGAGCCGCACGTGCAGGATCTGGCCCGCTTCCTCGTGGCCCTCGGCGCCCGCATCGAGGGAATCGGATCGAACGTCTACACCATCGAAGGGGGGCTCCCCCTCGGCGGGGCGGTGCACGAGATCGGGCCCGACCACATCGAGGTGGGCTCGTTTATCGGGCTCGCCGCAGTCACCCGCTCCACGTTGCGCATCGAGCGCGCCGGGGTGGAGCACCTGCGAAGCACGTTGCTCGGCTTCGAGAAGCTCGGCATCGGCTGCACCATCGACGGTGACGACCTCATCGTGCCCGCCGAGCAGTCGCGGCGCATGCAGACTGACCTTGGCGGTCACGTTGCGAAGCTCGAGGACCAGCCGTGGCCGGCGTTTCCCGCCGATACCATGTCGATCGCCATCGTGGCCGCGACGCAATGCGAGGGAATGATCCTCTTCCACGAGAAGATGTTCGAGTCCCGCCTCTACTTCACCGACAAGCTCGTCGGGATGGGAGCGCGCATCGTGCTCTGCGATCCGCACCGCGCCATCGTGTCCGGACCGACGCAGCTGCGCGGGGGGACCGTGGAGTCGCCCGACATCCGCGCCGGCATGGCCATGCTGCTCGCGGCACTCTGCGCGGAGGGCACCAGCGTGATCAACAACGCGCAGCAGATCGAGCGCGGGTATGAGCGCATCGAGTCGCGCCTCGGGGCCCTCGGGGCGCGCATTCGCCGAGTGGAGCTCAGTGCGCACTGAGGGCGCCGTGCGCCGGCACCGGCGCGAGCAGCGGGGCTGACGGCGTGCCCACGCTGCACGACGCCGAGGTGGTCCCGGGACTCCCGGCCGGGGTTCGCGCCTGGACCACCACGCGGGTGATGGGGTCGTTCGGCCTCGGCTCCGGCGAGCCGGTCGCTGACGTGATGGCCCGATGGGGGGCGCTGCAGGATGATCTGGCGGCGCTGGGGATCGAGCGGCTGGCGTGCGCGCATCAGGTCCACGGCGACGGGGTGACTGTGCACGATGCCGGGTGGCACGGCTGGCTGCGCGGCCGGAGCGCCGACGGACATGTGACGGCGTCGCGCGGGACCGCCCTGGCCGTGACCGTGGCCGACTGCACCCCGGTGCTCGTCTGGCACTCCGCCGGCGCCGTGGCGGCGCTGCACGCGGGGTGGCGGGGGACGGCCGCCCGCATCCTCGACCGCGGGCTCGATGCGCTGGCCCGGCTCGGCTTCCCTCCGGACGAATGCGGTGTGTGGCTCGGTCCGGCGATTTGCGGGCCATGCTACGAGGTGGGCCCGGAGGTGTTGGGCGCCGTCCACGGCGTTTCGTTCGACGCGAAAGGGTATCTCGACGTGCGGGCCGTGCTCTCCGCGCAGGCGGAGGCACGGGGGGTAGGGCAGGTGGTCACCGCCCCCGGCTGTTCCCGGTGCCACACCGACCGGTATTTCTCGCATCGAGGCGGCGACGCCGGGCGCATGCTGGGCATCATCGCGCTCACCTGAGTTGGCCCCGGCACCCCCGTGCGAATCCGGACAGTTCCGGCGGCCATGCTCAGTCATCTTGACCCGGCCCGCCTCGGTCCCTAACTTGCAAGACTGAGACGTAACCTCTTCGTGACCACGCCCGCACCTGCGGGTGGAAGAAGTGTGGGGATGGCCCCCACACTTTTTTGTTCTCTGGGGGTACGCCGCGTTGGGTGTGGCAGGCGTTCGACAAGTCCGCGTCGTTTCGTAGTCGTCCGGAGGGGCAGCAGGTGAGCGAGTCCATCGAACCCATTGTGGCGCAGGAGCTTGACACCCTGGGCTTCGACCTCGTCGAGTTGCGACGGGGGGGCTCCCGGGCCCGTCCGGTGCTCGAAATCCGGATCGACCGGCGCGATGGCGAGAAGGTCACGATCGATGATTGTGCGCGGGCCTCGCGGGCGCTCGAAGCCCGGCTCGAAGCCGACGCGCTGGTCGCCGAGCAGTATGTGCTGGAGGTATCGTCGCCGGGGGCTGATCGCCCCCTGCGGACGGTCGCCGACTGGCGTCGGTTCGTGGGACGCCGGGCGACGGTCACGAGTGGAGTGCTGGCTGGCGGAAAGCAGGAAGTCGAGATCCTCGCGCTCGATGGCGAGGCAGGCGCCGAGGTGGCGTTGGTGCGTGATGCGAAGGGGCGGGAAGTGCAGGTGCCGCTCCGCGACGTCACGCAGGCGCGACTGGCGTTTCACTGGAAACGATAGGGGAGACGGATGGCCGGATCGGCGGAAATTCTCACAGCATTACGTGAGCTGTCGAACCTGAAGCAGATCACGCGCGAGGAGCTCCACGGGCTTCTCCAGGACGGCATTCTTGCCGCCCTGGCGAAGAAGCACGGGGCCAATGTCCAGGCGGAAATCGAAATCGATGAAGCCAAGGGCAACATTCGCATCGTGCTGCTCAAGACGGTCGTGGACGAGGTCACCGACGAGTCGCGCGAGGTGACGGTCGAGGAGGCGCGCTTCATGGATCCGGAATTCCAGGTCGGGGACGTCATGGAAATTCCGGTCGACTTCATGGAGTTCGGCCGGACGGCGGTGCAGGCGGCCAAGCAGCGCATCATCCAGCGGGTGCGCGAAGGCGAGCGCACGCGCATCCGCGACGAGTTCGCCGGACGCGTGGGCGACCTGCTGTCGGGTGAAGTGCAGCAGATCGAACGGGGCAAGCTGGTGGTCATGCTCAACAAGTTCCGTGAGGCGGAGGCGATCATCCCCTACCGCGAGCAGAACCATCGGGAGCATTACCACCAGGGCGAGCCGGTGCGCGCGGTGCTGAAGCGGGTGGAAGACACCCCCAAGGGACCGCGCCTCATCCTGAGCCGCGCCGATGCGCTGTTCGTGCAGGCGCTGTTCAAGCTCGAGGTCCCCGAGATCCAGCAGGGGATCGTGGAGATCAAGGCTGCCGCTCGTGAAGTGGGCAGCCGCACCAAGATTGCCGTGACCTCGCGCGACGACGCCGTCGATCCGGTGGGCGCATGTGTCGGCCTGAAGGGCGCGCGCGTGCAGGCCGTGGTCAACGAGCTCGGCGGCGAGCGCATCGACATCGTGCCGTGGTCGCCCGACCCGGAACGGTTTGCCAAGCTGGCGCTCGCGCCGGCGCGGGTCGCCCGTGTGTTCAGTGATGCGGTCTCTCGGACCATCCAGGCCGTCGTCGACGAGGACCAGCTGTCGCTGGCGATCGGGCGCAACGGGCAGAACGTGCGCCTCGCCTCGGAGCTCACCGGCTGGAAGATCGACCTCTACTCGAGCCGGGAGTGGATGGAGAAGGGGGGCGAGCAGCCCCTGTTCGCGCCGCTGCCGGACGACGCCGACGCCGATGTCCCGCTCAACGAGATCGAGGGGCTGGAGACGGCCACCGTCGCGGTGCTGGCGGAAGCGGGGTACCGTACGCTCAACGATATTCTCGATCTCGATCGCGATGACCTGCTGCGGCTCCCCGGGATTGCGCCCGAAGAGGCCGATCGCATCATGGCGATCATCGACGAGTTGACGACCGAGGATGACGAGGGCGGTCGCGGCGCGTGAGTGACGACGGGCGCGATTCGCCGACGCTCGATGAGGCCGTGCGCCGCAAGGTGCTGGGGCTGGTCGGGCTCGGCGCCCGCGGCCGGTTGGTCGTGATCGGCACCGAACAGGTGCGGGTGGCGGCCCAGAAGGGGAAGCTGCAATTGGTGCTGGTGGCGCAGGATGTCTCGCGCCACTCGCTCGAGAAGGTCGTGCCGGTCCTTCGGGCCCGTCGCGTGGAGATGGTGGAGTGGCCGAGTGCGGCCGAGTTGGGCGGCGCCGTGGGGAAGGACACCACGGTGGCGATCGGGATCGTAGATCAGGCGCTGGCGCGCGGTATCCGTGGCGCCGTGGCCGGGGCAGCCCCGGCGGGCGACGCGACGCGCGTTTCGCGGTAGGAGGATGGGTTGAGCAAGCTTCGTGTGCATGACATGGCGGGTGAGTTCGGCATCTCGGCTGACGAGGTGATCGCGCTGCTGCGCCAGATGGACGTGCCGGTTCGCAGCCACTTGTCGCTGCTGACCGACGATCAGGTTTCGCGGATTCGCGCCCGTTGGGAGCGCGAGAAGCGGGTGCGCGCGGAAAAGGCGCAACCGGCGCCGGCGGCTACCCCGCGTCGTCGTCGGACGACCGCCGCCGAGGCCCCCCCGGCACCGGAGCCCGAGACGGCGGCTCCGACGCCGGCCGTCCGTCGCCGCCGCGCGGCCGACATGCCGGAGCACCATGAGCACGCCGACACGCCGGCGGCGGAGCCGGCGGCGGTGGTGGAGCCGCCCGCCCCTGCGGCGGCGGTTCCGTCGCGCCCAGCCGAACCGGAGCGCGCCACGGCGTCCGCACCGGTCCCCCCGGCGCCGGTCGTCGAGGCCGCGCCGGTGATCACGACGGCGCCGGTCGAACCGCAGGCCACCGCTCCGGCGCCGGCCGAGCCGTCGGTGCGGACTCCGGAACCGACCGCCCCGATCGCCGCTGTCGTCCCCGAGGCGCCCGCTGCCTCGGTGGCGGCACCGCAGGCGCCGGCCGCTGCGGCCCCGTCCGTGGCCGCACCGATTGCCCCCACACCGGCTGCGTCGGAGCCGCCGGCTCCGTCGCTCACCTCCACATTGCCGCCGGATCGTCCGCGTCCCCGGCCGGTCGTGCCCGGTGCCCCGCGTCCGCGACCGGTCGCGAGTGCGGCCCCCAATTTCGGGTCCGCTCGCCCCATCGCCTCCGCCGCCCCCGGCGGCGGGCTGCAGCAGGGGCAGCGCCGTGATGATCGTCGTCCCGGCGCGGGCGGTCCGCCGCAGCATGGCGGTGGTGGTCAGCACGGCGGTGGTCAGCACGGCGGTGG
>Ga0315906_10005040_pt1 | contig 16697 bp, 23 predicted proteins | sample LakEriMetagenome_4_FD_203526 | JGI IMG/M metagenome (GOLD analysis project Ga0315906, IMG submission 203526) | Freshwater fungal communities from buoy surface, Lake Erie, Ohio, United States - Buoy 2 MA122 | ecosystem: Environmental > Aquatic > Freshwater > Lake > Lake biofilm | place: USA...
AAAAGAATCAACCCCAACCAGAACCAGGTAAAATATACAGATGGTTGAAATTATGGGATGATTATGATAAATATAAAGATTCTATATCATCAGGTAATGCTAGAGATATAGCAATAAGTTATTTTAAATCAGGTGGAGAGTAATTTACTTTGGGTTGAACATTTGGCAAACAATATGATGGTTTGCATTGACCGAATTTAATTGGACTATTTAATAGTAGAGTACCAAACAACCAATCTGCGAACGGTAATACTACATTTAGATTTTTATTCATATATCTATGATGTAACAAATGATGACCGTTTAATTTTCTATACCACCATCTATATTCTACTTTTCTATTCTTTGGTAAGTGCATGCACCAATGTATTGCTTCATAGATTAAATAATAGCAAAAAGCGACGGTAAAAGTTAACAGAAACATTTTATAACCAAAGATAAACATTGGTAATCCAGCTAATGTAGCAATTACTAATCCGTTCCATTTTGCCATTGGAATCTTTTTACCATCGTCACCAGATTGAGCGTGGTAAGTGTCATCGTATTTGTAAATATTGTGATGTACTTTGGTATGAGCATTATATGCATATGTAAAGCCAAATGGTGGTTTATGCATAATAAATTTGTGTATAGACCATTCACAAATACTGCACCAAAGAATCAAACCGAGAATAGTTAAAATAATCATTAATAATAAATATCAAATCATTCAATCTTAAACTGTTTTACATTTGGATACATTTTTTGTAATGCATTTAATGTTTTTTTGACGGTTTTATATTGATTTAATAGATTGGTTTTAAATGGGGAATTAAATACTATATTAACTATATTTGCTTTAATGTCTGTTGGTAAATTTGTAAAGTTAAGACATCCGTAACTAATAGCTAAAATGTCAATTGAACAATTTGAACCAATTGATGTAAAGTTTTTACATTCTCTAACAATAAGATGTTTTAATTTAACATTATTTGGTATTGATACAATTGGACTGTATTCAATAGTTAATTCACCGGCGGTAAATCCTTCTGACAATGTTTTTAATGATTTACAACCTTCCAAATCAATTGTTTCTATAAAGTTTTTGAATAGTGGTAATTGTTTTACTTTTGTATATTTTAATTCCAATTCAATAGTTTGAATATCATCTGGAATTTCAATTAAACCACTATATGAACCGTTTACACTAGCAACTTTTAAACCTTTTGGTAATGAGTTCAACTTTTTACAGTAAGAAACATCCAAATGACTGTTAGAATGATGTTTAGAATAATCACCAATAGTTAAATTGTCTGGTAATTTAGTAACGCCAGTGTTTGATAAGTATAATCCACCATTTACTTTTTTTAATGTATCTGGTATTATAAAATCTCCACTTAAACTTAATTCACTTCTACCAAATTCATCACCATCATCATCATCATCATACTCTTCAGGATCACTTCCGGATAAATCTAAACTATCTTTATTTTTTCTGTTGTTATAGTCATCAATAATTCTGTTGACTTCTTTTTGCGTCATTTGATTATATCTGACGGGTCTATCATCTAATCTTCTGGGAATAAAGATATTAGGCGCATCATTTTCTAATAGTAAATCTTTTAGTTTAATCATAAATATATATCACCTTTTACATCACATACATCTCTTACTTGTTCTTCTGTAAACTTTACATCATTACTATGACAAATAAAATTTCTATCAACTTTTTGTGGTGCTCCTTCTAAACTAGTTAGTTTATTCCAACTACAATAAAAATTGCCAATAACAATTTTAGGACAATTTTCTAATGTTGTTAGACTATTCAAACTGCAATCAAACCAACCGTTAACCGTTATGTCTTTTAATATTGGCGGTAATTTAGTCAATTTCATTGGCAATTCACTTAAAATTAAGTCACCTTTGCTACCATTACGGATATATTGCTTAATTAACCGTTCAATTCTATCTTCCATTCTTCTTGGTACAAAGATAGATGGTGACTTAGCTTCAAATAATAATTGTTTAAGCTTTATCATATACCAACAATTTGTCTAAATGTAGCAATTTCTTTAGCACTTAGTTGAGCGTCTGTTCCATCATAACCATCTGACAATTTACCGCTTTTATTTACTAATAGTGCTACAACAACCATTGCGCCTTGTTTACTAGGAAATGCGGTTTTAAGTGCGTCAATTATAGATTCATTTTTTACTCTTATATAGTAGAAAGTAATTCCTTGTTTATAGTAGTAATTATGAAAATGGTCTGGTGCTTTATAAGTGGTACACCATGCACTATCTTTACCACCACCTTCACAATCTCTATAGGTAAATTTACTTAAACCTAGATATCTACTAGCTTCATGACTATGCGGTACTGCAATTAATACCTTATCATCATCTGTTACAATTTCATAATCATCACGCAATTCACTCTTGGATTCAACACCACTTGCGTTTAATTCATCCACTTCTTTCTTTAAATCAGCAAATGACTTGAATTGAAATATGTCTTTTGTTTTGGCTTTACCACTAGTTACGAAAGCGTCATACTCTTCAATCTTATTCTTTAAATCATCTTTACTTGCAATACCGCTGATTGCTTTATTAATCCATTGTTTAGCCATCCATCCTGTATATTTCTTTGTAGGGGACGGGTCAATTGATACTAATAATTCAAAATCTTCTGGTGATAACTTACCTTGAACAACTAATTCTTTAGCTTGTTTACGGTTTTCTTTTAAAATTGATGGGTAGAAATCTAAATAGTCCATATCTTTATAAATATGAACTATTTTGTCTAATTTATCAAATAATTAAGCAACCGCCAATTCACGAACATCCTTCTTCTTACCATATCCATGAATACCTTGCTTCTTCAACACACTCAAAGCCTTAGAAGCATCACTGCCTTTAGGTTGCACACCATGCAAAAGCAATGCAAATGACTTGTCCTGCATAAAAGCACTGGTATCATCATGGTCAATAACCATATCACCAGCCTGTTCAACAGTATAAACAACCTTGACACTCTTCAGATTGTACTGTTCAATCAAATTGTCTTGTTTACCACCATAACTAGCATTCAACTTAAAGTTACTAGGAATGTTACCAAGTTGGTTAACCCAATAACCAATAGATTTAGTGTAAGCATAGAAAACAATATCAGTACGCTTCTTAGCCACTTCCATCCAAGCATTGAAATAAGCTTGACTAAAGAAATCACCAGCAACATGAACACGGATAATAGTAGCCTTCTTGGGAATACTGTTAAGAATCAGTTCAACCAAAGTATTATTCTTGATTGCATCCACAATCTTTTCAAAGTTTTCCCACCGGCTTTTACGAACCGCAGGAAACAAAGCTTCTTGGGAAGCAGAGAAACAACGAAATTGAGTGTGCGGGCCATCCGTCAACTTGCCGGTCAAACGGTCAACCTTGGCCAAACAATCCTTGGCAAACGGACAAGTGTAGCCGGAAACGATGGAAAAAGTGAAAATTTTCTTACCAAGCTTGGCGTTACCCTTCTGGAAAGACAGCAGTTCATTAACCATGCAAAGACTTTACACCAAGGAACCGCATCCGTCAAAACTTTTTTTAAACTTTTTTCAGGAAATTTTCTGGTCAACCTTTTGATCTTTCAAAAATGCTGATTTTTCCATTGACATCACAAACTTTTCTTATATCTTGTTCTGTAAAATTTACGGATGGTGCATAAATATTAAAATTTTCATCAATTACTTCTGGTATTCCTTCAATACTAGTTAATAATTGGTCAGAAACAATTACAAAATCTCCTCCAACATATTTTGGTGAACCAACAAAACTATTAAGCTTAGGACAATGATAACAAAACATACCTCTACCAACATATTCAGGTCCACCAACAAAATCACTTATTCCGGTAGAATGACATCTAAAATTTCCCATTATTTCTGATGGACTATTTTCCAATGTCTTTATTTTAGGATTGACACTAACATTTAAACTACCATCAAGAGTTATACCTTTTAATATTTCTGGTATCTTATCCAGATTCATTTCACTTAAATCCAAATAACCGTGGATACCATTTCTAATGTAACTCTTAATCATCCGTTCCACTCTATCATCTGTTCTTCTAGGAATAAAGATACTTGGTGATTTAGCTTCTAATAATATGTCTTTTAATTTAATCATATATATTCTACATTTATAATGTTTGACGGTGGTATTGGTTCATATGATACATATTCATAATCCGCAAGTGTAGAAAATATTCTTAAATTTGAAATGTCAACCGTCAACAATACAAATTCTACATCTTCATCATATCTTTCACCATACCAGTTTTCAAATGCTTCTTCAGCACCCTCTTTAGTCTTAAACAAATATACTCCCTCTTCTTCTGTAGTCATATCACTGGGAATACTTGGCTTCAATCCATCTCTTTTTATACTATCCAAATTAGATAGTTTAGTAAAATGATAAGCAACATTATCACTCTTAATCTCCATCAATAAGTCTTTTAATTTAATCATACAAATATTCTTCCATCAACATCACAAACTGCTCTAACTTGTTCTTCTGTAAACTTTACTGGATTATGTCTACAATTAAAACTACCACCTACAATTTTAGGAGCGCCTTCTAGTGATGTTAATTTATTATTGCCACAACCAAATTCACCACCTACATATGTAGGCGCACCTTTTAAACTAATTAATTGATTATTACCACAATAAAAACTACCACCAACAGTCTTGGGTGAATTTTCTAAAGTGGTTAATTTATTGACACTGCAAATAAAGTATCTTTCAACATCTACATTTTTCAATATTTCTGGTAACTTTGTTAAACCATAATCACTCAAGTCCAATTCATTTCTACTACCATTTCTTATATATTGTTTAATTAAGCGTTCAACTCTGTCTTCCATTCTTCTTGGAATAAAGATACTTGGTGATTTAGCTTCTAATAATAAGTCTTTTAATTTAATCATATAAGTTCTATTTTTCCTTTAACATCACTTATTGCTCTAATTTGTTGTGCGGTAAATATTTTATGCATAGATGCTATTAAATATAAATTACCACCAATAAATTTAGGCAATCCATCCAATGATTCTAAATGATTATAACCAGCACTAAAATCTTTAGTAACAAAAATAGGTCCACCAACAAATGATTTTAACCGATTATGACTACAATAAAAATTACCTTCAATTTTTTCTGGCGCACCTTCTAATGATTCCAAACCATTTTCACCACAATTATAGTTTCCTTTTACAACTTTAGGTCCGCCTTTTAAATCTGTCAAATAATTACCCTTACAATCAAAAGATTCACCAGGATACTCACCAGCATTTACCACTTCAATATTCATTCCTTCAAGACTTCTAAGTCTATTCCACGCTAAATTAATTGCACCACCAACACTCTTTGGAAAATTCTCCAAACTTTCAATATCATTACCTTCACAACTAAAATCACCGTCAATTTCCATATTTTTTAATATCTCTGGTAACTTAGTCAAATACATATAACTAATATTCAATTTACCTTTACTACCATCTCTAATATATTGCTTAATATATCTGTCCACTCTATCATCCATTCTTCTTGGTATAAAGATATCTGGTACAGTTGATTCAAATAATATGTCTTTTAACTTTATCATTTATCTTTATAAATATGTTAATAGTTATATAAAGTAACTTTATGGCTAAAAAAATAATAGGGGATGTAAATTTAAGCGACTTGTATTTGAAACAACTACCAGAAATACTAAAAGATGTTAGTATAGATGGACATTTTTTTTGTTCAAATAATCAATTAACATCATTGGTTGGTGCGCCAAAGACTGTTGGTGGTGATTTTGATTGTAGTGATAATAAATTAACATCATTAGAAGGTACGCCTACATATGTAAATGGTAATTTTAATTGTAGTGATAATAAATTAACATCATTGGTTGGAGTGCCCAAAAGTGTAAGTGGACATTTTGATTGTAGTAATAATTACTTAACAACGTTGGAGGGAGTGCCACAGAATGTAGAGAGTGTTGATTGTAGTAATAATAACTTAACATCATTGAAGGGATCACCTACAAGTGCAGTTAATAGTTTTTATTGTGATGGTAATAAATTAACATCATTGGTTGGAGCGCCACAGAATGTAGATAATGATTTTAATTGTAGTTATAATAACTTAACATCATTAGATGGTGCGCCTAAGACTGTTGATAGTGATTTTTGGTGTGATAATAATAAATTAACATCATTGGTTGGTGCGCCAAAGACTGTTGGTGGTAGTTTTGATTGTAGTGATAATCCAGTAAAGTTTACAAAACAACAAGTAAGAGCAGTATGTGATGTTAAAGGAGATGTATATGTCTAAGAAAATAATAGGGGATGTAATGTTAAAAAGATTATATCTAAGAAAATTACCAGAAATACTCCGTGATTTAATTATTGACGGTAAATTTTCTTGTTCTGATAACAACTTACTTTCATTGGAAAATTCCCCACTAAAAGTAACAGATGCCTTTTATTGTAATTATAATAAATTGATTACACTAAAAGGTTGTACACAATTTGTAGGTGGATTTGCTTGTAATGAAACCAACATAACTTCATTAGAAGGTTGTCCACAAGATGTAATAACATTTTTTAATTGCAACAATAATAGATTAACCTCTTTAGTAGGAGCACCAAAAAGAATCTATGGTTATTTTGAATGTGGTGAAAACAACCTAACATCATTAATAGGCGCACCAGAATATGTTGGCGGTAACTTTAATTGTGGTCAAAATAAACTAACTTCATTAGAAGGTTGTCCCAAATATGTTGGTGGTGACTTTTTTTGTAGAAACAATGGTGTTCAATTTTCTGAAAAACAAATAAGAGCCGTATGTGATGTAAAAGGTAGTATATTTAATGTTGATATTTTATATAATAGAAACTGGTGATATCAAAAATAAAAATATATGACTAAAAAAATAATAGGAGATGTAATTTTACACAGCTTGTATCTTAAAGAATTACCAGATATATTGAAAGATATAACAGTAAGTGGTGATTTTTATTGTTATAATAATAAACTAACAACATTAAAAGGTGCGCCTACATATGTAGGTGGATTTTTTGATTGTACTTATAATAACTTAACATCATTAATTGGTGCGCCTACTAATGTAGGCGGTAATTTTCATTGTTATTATAATAAATTAACATCACTAGATGGTGCGCCTACATATGTAGGTGGAGATTTTCTTTGTTATGGTAATACAGTTAAATTCACTGAAGCGCAAGTAAGAGCAGTATGTGATGTGAAAGGAGATGTATATGTCTAATAAGTTAAATTGATATAATATCCAAACAAAAAACATTATTCTTTTCTACAGATGTAACATAAAGTATCATCAACGGTACTTTACTGTCATTATTAGTATGTATAGCACTGTACTTAGCTACCATATTATTAAAATAAACTGATATAAAAACTTTTTGCCATCCATCCCTGTTTTTGATATGCGCATATTGTGGATGCAACACATTGCCAACATATACAATAAATTCTCTACCCCACGGGTCAACATTGCTAGGTGCCAATTTGTCATATACATCATCACCCCTAAAATCTTTTACATTTAATGTCCGTCTTACAAAATATTCCGTCACACTATCCAGACTATTGATACTATAAATCACATCATTAGGTATTGTATCTAAACCACAATTTAATATCAATTCATTGTACATCCAACTAATACGCTTTCCTAAACTAGTACTATTACCAAAATTATAGTCGTGAAGATGCCAATCATTGTTAATTTTTGGATATCTTCCCAGTATTTCATTCAATTTCATAAAATTTTAGTCAAATCCACACAAAAAACTCTGCTTCTACTCACCGTCGTTACAATTACATCCACATTTATATTAAGTTTAAAGCTACTATAACTATAATACCTATATACTGATGTATCTATCTGCTTCTTTGGTGGCATAACTATAAATTGCCTATTCCACGGGTCAAGTTCAAAATTTAAACTGTTATACCTCTCTCTTAAATAAAAATCTCTAATACCCGCAAAATTCATCAATCCATACTTTGATTCCATCAATTGTAATGTATTCAAATAATCCCATAACCCTAAACCATTGTCCATCAACTTCCACTGTTTATTAGTTATAGGATACTCCGTATGACTCTTAACTATACTACCATCAGCTATTATGGGTACAATATTCATATATCTTTTATCACATCCACACAGTAAACACACATATTATTAACAGTTGTTACAATAATATTAACGTCAATCTTCCTCTTATAACTAATATAACTATGATATTTATAAATTGAATTATTACTGGAAAATTGTAACATTGGCGGATATATCACAAATCTTCTATTCCAAGGGTCACTATTATAATCAATTTTGTTTACCGTCGGAGCAGGATTATGCCTATTCCGCAAATAAAATACATCAAGTGTACCTTGAAATATTACCAAAGAATTGTTTGAATCAATCAAATGTAATGTCTTCAAATAATCCCATAATACAATATTATCTATGCGTACCCATTGCGGATTGGTTACCGGATAATCTATATGACTTTTCACAATTTCTCCATCTTTGATAATTGATACAGTTCGCATCTCAACTATACGCAGTATACCACACAAAAATCCATCCGTCAACTCTATAAATTATATTTTATTAATTTGAATCACATCAAGACAAGCAACCACAAATCCCTCAATAGTAGTAGTATGCAAAATTAATAACGGTACTTCATCAATATACCTTATATTATGCCTAATATCATTCTTATAATCACTACTCACAACCCTATCCTTATAATATACCCAGTAACCATATTTAAACTTATCATGAACTTCCAATTTTTCATAACCATCCTGTACAGTTCCATTAACAAAATTAGGAAACCTCCTGTCCCAACAATCTCTATTATACATTCCCCAAGCATCATTAAATACACTATCCTCCACATGCATTCCTGTAAATAACCTAAATAACCCAGCACTCATACTATCCCTAACATAATACTTATCCACTCCTTTAAAATATAAAGCATTGTCAATAACAATCCTATCAACCTTATCTCCACCACCTTTCACCAACGCATATTGCATATACACTCCCAATCCAACAGACTCACTATCTAACCCATTACCCTTAAACCGCCAAACATTCTTACCTTCCAACCGCCAATTCATCCCAGTCACACTATACTTAGTATACGCATCCACCACGGGTTTATCCATTACTCCATTCATATTTCTACCATCCTACACCACCAAAACGCTCCCGTCAACTCTATAAATTAAAATTATATCTCCTCAGTTCTGCCTCTGTTAGTTACACTATTACCCCATACTATATACTTTATATTATGGTCCTCCGCAAACGCAATCAATTTTTTACGCAACATTCCATTGTTAGCCTTTTCATCCACATATAATGTCTTAGGACCATCATGATGACTCTGCACATTAATTCTATACCCCGGAGCCATACTCTTTGGCTTCCAATAGTAATCCATCCAACTAGCATGATCCCCTCCACAACTATGTATCTTTCCAGTTCTATCTATTATCAATGACCAATTAGTCCAGTTCTCCTCCAATAATACTTCCATTATCAATTTTTTTATCTTATTCTTTAACAATTTGTTCATATACATCATAAATATGCCCGTCAATCTCTTATTTTTTTAAAATTATCGGCTCAAACTTATAATTCATCAATAACTGAAATACATACCTCCACCACTTCTTCTTATTCTCAACCGTCAAATACTTATATCCATTATGATATTCTATAATTTTTTGCTTAAATCTACCCTTTAAATAATCTTTATATGTATTACCTTTCGAATCATTTGGTACATCAAAAATCTTATTACCAGAAAAATTCAATGTAGGTGAAAGTACAAAATTCTTAACTTCATCTGAACTATATTCTCGGTTTTCTAAATTACCCCAATTTATTGATCGCTTCATATCTTTAAATACACTATTAACATATCTATTCACAACATCTTTAGCATATGTATTCAATTCCAATTCTCTATTATAATACTTAACCAGTCTCATAAACTCTTCATCACTCATTTTTGGAGCAATAATACTCTTCTTGTCCAATATCGTCTTAAACTTCGTTACTATTTCCTTAGAATTTAATTTTTTGTAAATTACCATATCTTTTGACGTAACCTTCTTTTTTTCATCGTCATTAAGAAAACCATCTCCGTCACTATCATATTTTCTCAATAAATAAAAATATCCTTTATCATATAGTTTCAGTTTGCCCCTACTACGCTCGTCTTGTTGCTGATGTATCAACTCATGCTCTATCGTATCATATATCGCACCAAAATTCATGTTGGTCATATCTCTTAATTTATAATTATTATCTTCATCTCTTCTGGGTATTGACAAATATGATTCAGAATTCAATTTTATCTTTTTAGTATCATGATTATAAGAACCCATAGTCACCATCGATGAAGATTTATTTCTGTCTATCTTAACAAATTCAATAACACACGGTATCTTACCAGTTTTAAATAACTTTTCATCTATCTCCTTATTAATAACATCTGCAACAAATTGTATCTGTTCATAACCAATATTAATATATTTAAAATTTAAACTGTTTATCTGTCTATTCAATTTTTTTATTGTACTCTTTATCACTCCAATCACACTATCCGTCATCTCCTGAGCAGTTATTGCTCCCTCTTCAATTCTAACTTCATTTATACACTCCACTATTAATCGCTTCAATTCATTCTTAGTCATATTGATATAAATATGCCCGTCAAACTTATATATTTTAAAAAGTAATAACTTAAATAATGACTGTGTGAAAACCAAATCAATAGTTTAAGTGTCTGAATTACTTAAGCTATTACAATTTATAAATAAAGTGTGGTCAATCATAAGTATGACTGGGTGAATATCAACTAAATGATATGAGTGGGTGAATTCCTACAATTAACCACACTTTATTACACTATACCGAAATTTAACAACAAAAATGACGGACTGAAAACTATCTTAATATAGTTTGAGTTGGTGAATCTCTGTTGTTAAAAAAAATGTCTATTACAATGACGATATGAATATCAACTAAATGATATGAGGGACTGAATCATAATAGACATATGTTTTGTTTGTATAATTATAGTAAGTATGACTAAGTGAATATCAACTAAATGATATGAGTGGGTGAATTCCTACTATAATTTTTGTTTTTACCACAATAAGTATGACACCTTGAATATCAACTAAATGATATGAGAGGTTGAATTCCTATTGTGTATGTTGTTTAATAACCTTAACTGTGATTATGACCACGTGAATATCAACTAAATGATATGAGAAGATGAATTATCACAGTTTATATTATTAAAAAAAGTTTGTAGATACTGGTTTTTGCATAACTGGGTTTTGCATTACTCGTTTTAAGTTCAAAAATAACTGTTTACACGCTTTTTTATGGTCATTTTGAACTTGTCTAAAAAATTGTCGTTCCATATTATCAAATTGATACTTGGGCTTACCATTTAACTTCTTTTTAATCATAGAATAACCATTATCAATACATCTCTTACCCAAATATGTATTAAAATTATGAAACTTTAGATTGCTTCTAGCCAACCCTCCATTCAAATGATACGGACTAAATCCATATACATACTTCTCAAGAAACTTCCATCCCGGCAATTCATTAGTTTCTTCACGCATTCTAGGTACATATTCAACCGTCAAATCTCTAGTAATATTAAATTCAAATAATCCAGCAGCAATAGAATAAATAGCCGTCATATTAGCCGCATTCAAATTAACATCTCCCTTCTTTATACCCTTCTTCACATTGTGCATCTTATACACATTATCCAAACCAAATACTACCTTGGTCTGTTCATCTAACCCACTAACAATATCATTAACGTTATCTTCTAACCAACGTCTAATACTATCATTGTCATCATCCTTACCATAATCATTACGACGAGCATAATTCAATAACGTATTCATATTGCTCTTCACTCGCCATCCCTCCTTACGCAACTCACTCGCATCATATTCTTCACTGGGCTTCTTTAAAACATCAATAATATTGATACTCTTACACAAATACTGATACAATGATATAGGATCATTTTCATCACTCTTCTCCTTACCACCATCACTAATTACATCAAATGATAACATCTCGGGAAATAATCTCAATAAATTACCATTCTCTTCACACAATTGCTTGAATCGCCGCAACTCTTCAACCTTAAACGGCTGCGCAAATGACTTCATCGTCCGGGGCCTATCCAAATGAGCACTCTCACTCACAAATAACGTATTCTTAAACTTACCAGGTAATTCCAATAACTCCTGATGCGTTACCTTTACACTCTTTTTATCATTTTCCATCGGATTATAGTAATACGCTATGTTCTTACCACAATCAATAGTAACTATATTAGTTAATTTATACTTTTCCACCAATTTGCTGTTTATTTTGTTCATATATAATTTTGTATTGGGAATGACTATATGAATATCAACTAAATGATATAAGGCCATGAATTCCCAACTACTCATTCACCATACCACCCAAATCCACGCCCGTCAACTCTATAATTAATATTTATTCCACATTTGCCAACACTACACTCATACACCTGTTATTCATACATTCTAAATCCCATAACTTCCCTATATACCATATACTCTATATACACAACACAACTATATCTACTCTTTAATATCCAATACTTCCACTTAACTCCCCTTTTACCCACTCTATCACCCTATATCCAACTATTACTCCCTACCCATTAATCACTAATATAATAACACCATCATACATCCTATCACCATACACCCATTTTGATATTTGTATATATACACATACCAACATAGTCACCTTTACACAATTATAATCATTATATGCGTAGTATATGGATAACCTCAACAACCATAAACATAATAAGTATTCGTGTCATTGATGCGGTTGTCAATATTTTTTCTGGGGTTTTTTGTAATTGTGTACTTGTGTATTTATATATTGTTGCGCTTGTTTGTATACAGTGTGGTTGTAGTAGTACAGGATTTTTATTTGCTTTGACGACTTTTTATATTCCATCCACCATTTACCACACTTACCCCACTTTGTCAACCAAAATTGCCAAAACAACTTATTTTATTCACTATTCCGTTAACGGTAACGGTATGAGCGCATGCTGTGGTCCCCCATGCTAGGATTCCAAAAAAAAGAGGATAATCCCCATCGTCCTTGTAAGTGTCGGACACTACTGTTCCTGTGGAACAATCAAGATACTACCATGAACTGTCCGTTGCGGTCAATCGCAAAGAATTTAAAAAAAGTTGACTCTAAGGCTTGACGGTCACGCTTTCCTCCTGTACCTTATATCCACGGTTGGGAAGCAGTCAAACGGTTCACGGTTCAACAAAATTAAAAAAAGTTGACTGAAACTGTTGACACCAACCAAAACTTAGTCTACTCTATACTCACGATGAAGATCACCACTGACTCCGCCATCAAGACCCAGATCAACCAGATTGCTGCTCAAATCAAGTGGCTCAAGGCTCAAGAAGCCAATGCTTCCAAAAACAACCTTCCTCTGTGTGTCAAGTCGTTTCAGCATAACCGCAAGCAATTGGTCCAAATCTTCAACAGTCTGACCGGTTCACCCAACTCCGTCAAAGGTATCCAGTATGGTGAACGCCGTGCTCGCATCGCTTGGTTGGCTAGCAAACAAAACCGTCGTGCTGATGGTACTCCGATTTACACCCGCTAAAAGATTTTAAAAAAAGTTTTTGACACCAACCCAATTAGACTCTACTCTATACCCACGATGAACAACGAACTGTCCGCTGAATCTGACCTCCGCAACATGATCACCATCGACATCACCGAAACTATGACTCCTGAAATCGAACTGACCGAAACTGAACTGGAAGCTATGGACGATATCCGTATCCAAGATGAACTGTCTGCTACTGTTGCGGAACTGGTTCCTGCTACTGAAGAACAAAACACCCGTTACAATGATAAGATGGTGTTTCTGGCCAATATCCGTGCTGAAATTCCTTCTCTGAATGTGGTTGATGAAGACAATGAAGAGTCGTATGCTGTGCCGAGTGGCCGTTATGACCATGTTTATTCGATGGGTACCATTTAATTTAGAAAAAGATTTGACCGTCACCATTTAACCCTCTATACTCTTATAACAATGAAAAAGCTCCAAAAGGAATTCACTGGTAACTTTGACCGTGTTGGTAACACCAAGTTTGTCCAACTCAAGAAGGAAAACGGGGTGGCTATCTATGAACGTCAGAACATGGATGGTAGTTTTCGTAGTTATGAAGTGTTCGTTGTAAAGGTTGTTCCCAAGGGTACTGCACTTCCTGGTGGTAATACTGTTCAAGAAACCTATGAACAATATCCAGGTTGTGCTGCTTTTGGTAAGACTGCATATGACTGTAAGACTATTGACCAAGCTGAAAAGCGGTTTGATGAACTGGTCAAGAAGGTCAAGGATAGTGCTGATGCTAAGGAGGAATCCATCAAGTCTGGTAAGCCTGTAAAGCGTGGCCGTAAGGCTAGTGTTAAGATGGATGTCAAGATGTCACTGAATAAGGGTACTAAATTCACTATTAGTATGTTGTCCACTTATACTGGTGTTGACACTGTTTATATCCGTAAGGCTGTTAATGAGTGGTTGTCCAGTGGCGCAATCACTATTAATGGAACTGTCAAGTCAGAAAGTGGTCGTGGCAAGCCGTCAGTCGAATACATTGTGGCTTAATCCACCAGTCTACCAGGTTGTGGGTAACCCCGTCAAGTCAAAAACCCTCTTTTCTCCCCAGAAAAAAGTTATAAAAAGTGCTAGATTCTTTTTGACAGCCGCAGCATTCACCTGTACTTTGTATCCATCAAGACGGTGAATCAACCCCGTCAAAGCTAAAAAAACAAACTCTATGTCCATCAAACGCAACTCCACCGTCACCAACATCGTCGATATCATCACCGTTGACCACCACAAGATCACCATCCCCGCTGGCTCAACCCTCACCGTCTACAAGGTCAAGCGCAACGGTACCGTCTACTGCCATCACGATACCCACCGCTATAACGTAATCGTCACCACCAAAGATAATCTCAAGGAGGTTACCCAATTGAACCCCGTCAAAGTCAATGATATCTTTTATACCAGTTGGGGTTATGACCAAACCAACATTGACTTCTATATGGTAGTTGATATCACCAAATCCAGTGTCAAAGTTGTATCACTTGGTTCAGACAGAACTTACACCGGTTCAATGCAAGGTACTTGTGTTCCTAACATCAATGCCAAAGGAACCAAAGTCATGACCAAACGCATTAACGTCTACAACAACAAACCCTGCTTCAAAGTCGCAAGCTACGCAACCGCATTTCCCTACAACAATAAACCCATGTCATTCACCGAATGGGCCTAATATAAGTATACACTACACACACTGGTTCGGGGTAACCCTATATCACAAAACCCCAACACTACCCTCCACCCAGCCACCCCATCCACAATAACAACTTGACAACCCCATGCCGGTAGGGTAGGCTACACTTTATAATAACTTGACGGCCCCTCCTACCCAGTATCCCCTACTGCTTAACATAGAGCGCAGCAGCCCCCCCAGCCCGACGATGCTTGTTTTAGATACGGTGCTAATTTTTCTTTGGAGATTTTAGCATATGTATAATTGTTTTAAAATGTGTTTTGGTACCCTACTTTTTTGAATTTTCGTATTGAAAGTAAAAAAATCCTGGGGTAAAATATTTTTATGGTAGAAAGGTATATATAGATATATGGAGAATACACAGAGTACACAGAATACGGAATATATGGTGGAACAGTTTGAAAGGGGTATAATCAATGATTATATTCAGTTGGATAGGTTTGGTGTATATATGGATGAGTGTGGGTGTATATATTTGAGTGATATGTATGTGAAAGAACAGTATCGTGGGCAGGGCGTAGGAAATGAAGTAATGGGGCGGTTGTGTGAGTTTGCGGATACAAATGGGTTAGATATACGGTGTATACCTAGTAGTGATGATGATGGGGGAGGTGATGAGCGGTTGTTGCGGTTTTATGGTCGGTATGGGTTTCTGGTGGTGATGGAATATGGTGGATGTGTGGTGGAGATGGTGCGGAAAGTGAAAAAAGTTAAATAATATTGGTGTTTTTTATTTTTTGATAATATATATGATTATAATGAGAGTTAATTATACAGATATTAATCGTTGGAATACATTTACTAAATGTGAATGTGTTGGCGGTGATATTGTGTAAGGTGTAAGAGGTCATATAGAACAATGTCAACCGTCACAGAAGAAAGTGACGGTTTTTTTGTTTTTGTGGTTGATGTTCTTTGAGAGTGTGGTATAGTGATTAAACAGTGAACGACGAAAGTTGAACACGATGACAATTTAAAGAAAGTTTGTTGACAACGGTAAAAGTTGTGATAGACTTAGAGAAGATTAAGGAAGGCTTGAAACTCCATCTGTTGAGCCACCGCCAGTAACCAAAGGTGAAGAACTGGGAAAATCAATTGATTGGTCCGTGGGTGTTATGCTGAGATACAGAACCCATAGGGCGATAATGACATAACTGAGGTTATTGTTATAAAT
>Ga0315906_10005042_pt1 | contig 16697 bp, 11 predicted proteins | sample LakEriMetagenome_4_FD_203526 | JGI IMG/M metagenome (GOLD analysis project Ga0315906, IMG submission 203526) | Freshwater fungal communities from buoy surface, Lake Erie, Ohio, United States - Buoy 2 MA122 | ecosystem: Environmental > Aquatic > Freshwater > Lake > Lake biofilm | place: USA...
GTTAACATTACCACAGGTATGCTGCAAAGAAATTCAGTATTCTTTATGTAGCTCAAAACCTCAAATCCGTTTCTTTTGGGAAGATTCACATCCAGTAATATCAGCGAAGGACGAGAACCGTTACGCTTGATTTTTATAAAATCCAGTATGTTAAGCGCCTCCTCCCCGTCTCTGGCGATCTGTATGTTGATGTCAGGGTCAATATCTTTGAGAATGACCGTGGTTAAAAGTACATCTCCCTCATTATCCTCTATCAATAAAATCTGGCTCATAAGAATTGAATTATTGCGGTTTCATAATAGTAAAGTGGAAAGTGGTTCCGATATTCTTTTTTGACTCCAGCCAAACCTTCCCGTTCATATCCTCTATGATCTTTTTGGTGATGGCTAAACCGATTCCTGTACCGGAATACTTATCCCTATTATTTAAACGCTGAAAAATGACAAATATTTTGTCGAAATACTCTTCTTCTATTCCTATTCCGTTGTCCGAGATGGAAAACTCCCAATGCGTCTGGAGATCACGGTGCGAAATATTGATCACGGGCGGAATTCCCTCTCTATGATACTTCAGTCCATTATTAATGAAATTCTGAAAAACCTGCCTGATTAGGGTCCTTTGCGTCTTTATCACAGGCAGCTCGCCCACCGTGATCCTGGCTGAAAGCTCATTGATCTGACGATCATGCAATAAAATGATCTCCTTGATCAGATCATTAAGTTGAATTTCTTCCTTGGATTCATCCGTCGCTTTCCCGACCCTGGAATATTCGAGCAGGTCCAAAATGAGCAGACGCATTCTTTTCGCAGCCTCAATGGTGAAGTTTAGATAAACCTTGGTCTGGTCATCCAGACTTTTCTGAGTTTTCTGCTCTATCAGGGACAGGAAGTTGGTAATTGTTCTGAGCGGCTCCTGAAGATCATGCGATGCTACATAGGCGAAGTGCTCCAATTCATTATTGATCTTTTTGGCATATTGAAGTGAATTTTCAAGCTCATGCTGGTTATTTATGTTAGCGGTAACATCGACACCATACCCAATGACAAATTTTATTTCATCGTTCTCAAAATGTGGATGGAATTTTCGCTGGAAATATTCCGTTTTACCATCTGCAGTCTGATGCTGATCCAACCACTCCACATCCGCTCTGGTTTCAATGGAGCGCCTGAATACCTCTTGTCGTGAAACAGCAAGTGAATCATCTGTCTGCTTATATCTGCAATAATCAAAATCATTTTTACCCATCAGCCAACTCCTCATTTCTACATCATTGACAGCTTTTCGATTAATGAAAAGGTAATTTTGATGGGCATCAAAAACAGCGATATCATTGGGAATATTATCAAGAATATCCTCAGTGAACTTTTTCTGCTTGTTTATTTCCCTTTCTGCTTCCTTCCTATCTGTAATGTCTTTTGAAAAACAGCAGTAAGAAGCCTCATGGATCTCCTCCATCCTGATAATACTGAACTCGATCCATTGCTCCCTGCCATCTCTGCTCTTAGTTCGTAACTCGAGATTCCTGTTCAATAATTTATCCTCCATCCCCGGCTCACTGATCTGCGCGAAACCTTCAGGCAGAATATCAGAAAGATCAATCAGATCACTAACTTTCATTCGTAAGATCTCCTCCGGACTGCGACCGAAAATATCTGTTGTTTTTTGATTAGTGAACCTGATCTCACCCTGGATATTGATGAGAATGACAGAACTGGGAGAACCCTTGAGAATCTGGTTGTTCCTGAGCTCACTTCTACGTATGAGCTCAATGGACCGCTCCCTTTCGGTAACATCCGAATAAGTGTATATGCATCCCCGGAGATTATTTCCATATAAATACGGAATGACGCTCTCTTCAATGATTCTTCCATCATCCATGATCCAAACCTGGGTGGTCACTAGTGATGCGTCTTTGGAAGATCCGGAGGCAATATTGAACACATCCTTCTTGATGCTTTTAGACCTGATCTCCTTTATTCTCTGAAAAACATCCTCCCCCGGATCATCGGTACGGGCAGGATGAAGTTGGAAAAGATCATATACTACACTGTTCACATAAATCACCTCATCAGTAGCGTCTTTAAGGATGATGCCAAGGTTCAGGTTATTGATCAAACTCTTAAGAGTATCTTCAATTCTCTGTCGCTTTCGGATTTCCTCCACGATGGCATTGGAAAAATCAAATAAGCTTTCATTATTTCCGTTTCCGCCGGAAGAATTGATGCTTGACAAAACATGCTTGAGCTGCTGAATGGTCTCCTTTCTGTTCTTGATCTCATTATTGAGATTATTATTGATCTCGATATACTCCTCTTCGGTGATCTTGTAGGCACGAGTTAGGAGTTGCTTTTCTTTCTCAAAAGCAGAGTATGACCTGCTGATATCCTCCAGAAATTGGAGAACCTCAGGTTGCTGCATTAAAGCATCTGAAAGATGCCTCTTGACTTGTTTCTCAAGTAATTTTCTATAGTCCATGAAACGGGCAATGCCTTCAGAGCAAAACCTGATTTGTTATGATTGGCTATTAAATCTCAGTAAATGTGGAAATAGTCATAGTCTGGTTATGAAGCTCACAACAAGTTCCTTTTTTCATTGGCGATATTCCACCGTAGGAATAAAATCCCGAGATCCTGCTACCCTCTCCATAAACCTCTTCCGCACTTTTAACTTCCTCCCAGGTGCGTGAATCAAGAATGATTTTCCTTCCGACGCAACTTATCATGAGGGTAAGATCCGGTTGTTTGTTTTCAAATACTTCCAAAGATTCTCTCGCAGCACTGGAAGAGGCATCAATAAGGTTGTCAAAATTTGCACGCATCAGTCTTACCTTATTACCTTCCGGAACGTTGCCTGCAAATACCATAGACTTCTCATTATCATCTACCGCAAGAATGGTACGGATCAAAACCTTTTCAGTCTCCCTGGATTTCATGGAAAGAGGGAATAGAAGTGCTGATCCGGGAAGCTGTTCTGCATACTCACCCAGATATTTCTTATAAATATCCAATGCGTTTTGTTGATCGATCTCTTGCAGAATATTATGATTAGAACGCGTGATCATACGCTCCAGACCAAATTCTTCCCAGCCCCCCATAGAGCCATGACCAACGAGCAAATGGCTTCCGTAAAAACCGATAGCGATGATATTTCCCGGTGCAGGGGCACCATCCATTCCGGTAAAAGTCTTTTGAAAACGCGTGCTGTCACCGGCTAATCCTCCTGTAATGGGAGTGTTTTGGGTATTATCCGCCCTTAGACCATCCACTAATTCATCACCATTCACCAAGGTTCCATCTGAAAAAACCAGTATGCTATTCAAATCGGATGTAGCCAACTTAGAATAGAGGTATTTACCCGCCTCAAAACTATTCGCATGGTCCTTAATATTGATCATGATCGCCTGATGAGCTGTTTTCTCGAGTTCAATGGCAGTAGCTACAACAGAATCATCAAACACTTCTCCGTTCAATATCTCACCTGCAGTAGAAGCCATCACTATGTTCGCACCGGGGTAGTTTTTTTTCAAATGATCGTAAACCTCTGATTGCACAATTGTTTCGGGCGAACCGAATGCCAGCACAATTTGGCAATTCGACGGGTTAAGGTCAGAGGAGAGGTCTTTCCAGCTTTTTCCTGTGTAATGATGTTGCCTTGTTTTCATTGATTTTATTTTATGGTTTTTTATATGTTTACTTCAAATAAAGAGCGATAATTAATGCAATTCACAGTAATTGATTGTTTAAAGTAGAGCAAAAAACAAACGGTACCCTTTTGTGCAGTTTTTATTTTAAAAAAATAAATATACTTTAATTTTATCATGTTTACTTAATTGTTTTTTAATTGTTTGTGTGAGCCTAAATTAGGCACTACGTAGAAAGGCCTTAATGACATGACCAAAAAAGCAATAAGCCAAGATTTTTCACTACCTTGAAAAAGCTCTGAGAACGGACGATAAAATCCTTAGTTATCGGGCTTTCATTCCAGGCCCTCGTTAACGACCAAATTAATTGAAACCACCGTCAATAAACACATAATCAGCTGATGCCTCTCGGCAATGAGACAAATAATACCAAGCCCTCTGACAGGGACTCGATGGAAAAACCCTCCATTGACCTGGGAGTTGCTGATGTTTTGCATGCCTCCAGCAATGGAATGTTGATAACAGACAATACCGGGAAAATCCTGTTCATCAATAAAAAGGGAACCGTGAAACTCGGAATGAGTGCGGAGCAGGTGGTCGGAAAATTTCTTTCAAAGGATTTAATGATTTCCGAACAACGTTTTCCTGAGGAAATGGCCATCAATAGCAGAGTTGGTTTGGAATCCATCTCCCATTTTGAGGCCTTGGTCGACCTTCCAGCCATTAATAAGAATGGGCTCAGTCATCTTGAGGTATCGGTAGCTGAAGTTGCGCATAATGGAAACGCAAACTATGTAGTTTCTTGTCGGGATATCACAAGGGAAAAAATTATAGAGCAAGAGCTTTTCAGCCAGAAAAAGTTTACAGAAGAAGTACTCAATAATCTTCCTGCAGATATCGCCGTATTTAATCCGGATCATAAATATCTCTTCGTGAATCCTTATGCAATCCGCGATGAAAAAATAAGATCATGGATCATTGGAAAAACGGATCGTGACTATTTTGAGCTGAAGGGTAGACCAACCGATCTGGCAGATGTTCGACATGAATATTTCAAGAAAAGTTTAGAATCCGGTGACAGGGTACAATGGGTAGATACTATCCCGGCCACTGAAGGAAAGAGCAGATATACATTACGTAATTTTTATCCCTTTTTTGAAAACGAAAAAGTGAAATATGTCTTCGGATATGGTATTGATGTAACAGAAATGAGGGAAACGCAAAACAAACTACACGATACCCTCGAATCCTTGGAGAGCATTAACAGCGAGTTGCAACACATAGCCTATATCATATCGCACGATCTCCAGGAACCATTGAGGATGGTAAAGAGTTTTTTGCAGCTGCTGGAAAAGAGGATCGGGGAAAAGCTGGATGAAACAGAGAAGCAATATATCAACTTCGCACTGGCAGGTGCAGACAGAATGAAGTTGCATATCACCGCGTTGCTGGAGTTTTCCAGAATAGGTAATAAAAAAGAAGATGTTCAGCTAACAGACATTTCATCCATCATCAAAGAAATTGAGATCATTTTCCAGCTGAAAATATCTGAAACCGAAACTAAGCTGGTTTATCCCAAGTTGCCTGCCATCCACGGATTCAAAGAAGGCTTGTTTCATCTCTTTCAGAACTTAATAGAAAATGCCATTAAGTATCGGGACCCTCAAAAAGAACGCAATATTGTTGAAATAGGATTCTTGGAAGACCCGAAGAACTGGGTGTTTTTTGTAGCCGACAATGGCAAGGGTATTGAGAAACAATATTTTGAAAAAATCTTCCAGCTTTTCCAGCGATTGGACAATGACCGCACTGAGGCTTCCGGATCCGGAATAGGTCTGGCTATTTGCAAAAAAATCGTAGAACTTCACCACGGAAAAATGTGGGTAGAATCAGAACCCGGAAAAGGAACTAAATTCCACATCTCAATACCTAAAAGCTTATCCTGATATGAATAAAAAACTGGTATATATCATCGACGATAATGACGCAGACATTTTATTAGTAAAAGAAAGTCTACGAAATTTCAATTCACCATTGAACATGGTTGTTTTTCAGGATGGGGAAAATGCTATTGAACATTTCAAAACACTAGATGCCAACAAGGAGTTATCGCTTCCGGAACTGATCATACTTGACATCAATATTCCCAGGAAATCAGGCATGGAGGTATTAAAATTCATCCGCTCGCGTGAACAATTACATCACATGCCGGTAGTGATGATGTCTACTTCACGATCCAACAAAGATGTACTGAAGAGCTATCAGCTAGGGGCTAACTCATACATTAGCAAGCCGATCGACTTCAATGATTTCTTTGATTCCATCAACGAGATATTCAATTATTGGTTCAACAGATCATTGTTACCCATTGTGGATAGAAGTTTATAATTTGTTTTTTAAATTTTATGAACAAATCATCATAAACGGAAAGCTAAGTCAGCCGTATTATTTTCCGATCTGTTATTATTAAAGTCCTGTGAACCGTCAGATCTTTGCCATCAAGAAACCGTTATCAAACCAGATCGGTTGGAACATGCGATGGGCTCACAAAAATCAATATCTTCAATTAATAGCTGTCTGATTTATGGGGTGCTTACAGGACAACTCATTAGGGCTGAATTAACAGCCGCAGGCCTTACCTGTTCAATGTATTCAAAAGCTACTTATAAGCAGTTAACATCTATGCCGGAGGTTGAAAAAGTTGAACCTGATTTAAATAATACAGCATTGATACTTTTTTAAAAATGGTAGTTCAGTGAATATTAGCAACATCAAAGAGAAAGTAGAAGAGGCTGGATTTGCGGTAGGCGAGTTGTTAGTGGTATTCAATTTTAAAAACCAACAGGCAGAAAATAAAATGACATTTACTTAGAATAATGTAATATATTCTGTTATGGATACAAAATCTGGTAATTTAGCTGGAGAAACAAAAGCATAAATTCTTGATAAAGGCTATATTGTTGATAAAGAGTATAAGAAGCTTTCAAAGATGATAAAGCAATGTCCTTCTTATGCTACCATAAGTAAAAATTCATATCATATTAAGACGTTATAATATGAAAACTATATTTTCTGTCGTATTTCTTTTTTTAAGCCTGGGTGCATTTTCTCAAGAACTATTTGTATTCACCGAACCAGCCAGCAACATGCCTGGGAAGTCTTTGGGAGTCAGAGATATGAATGCTTTCATGTATGAGAAAGATGGCAAATTGAATTACCATAACATGCCAGAACTGATGTGGGGAATAAATAAAAAATGGATGGTACATGCCCAGGGGTTTATCAGCAATAGGCAAGAAGGTGGCTTTGAAGCTGAGGGTGGTAGCTTATACGCCAAGTATCGTTTTTTCAGTGTAGATGACATACAAAGTCATTTCAGAATGGCGATGTATGGACGATTTAGTCTTAACAAAGCTGACATCCACCAACAGGAACTTGAAACAATGGGACATAACACAGGGTACGAGGCTGGATTAATAGCTACTAAATTGTTACACAAAGTTGCAATAAGCAGTTCGCTTAGTTATGAAAGGGCTTGGGACAATGGAGAAAAATATAAGTTTCCAACAGCAGAGAGCAATAGTGCAATGAATTATACGCTGTCTGTTGGTAAGCTAATGCTGCCTAGAGTTTATAAAAGTTTCAAGCAAACGAACGTTAATCTAATGCTCGAATTGCTTGGCCAGCGGTTGAACGAAAATAGAAAATCGTATTTAGACATCGCCCCTTCCATACAATTTATCATTAACAGCCAGGCAAGGGTTGATATTGGATACCGTCAACAATTATATTCAACCATGATCCGCACTGCACCAAACGGTATGGTCTTGAAATTTGAGTACACATTTTTTAATGCTTTTAAATAGCCCGCCTGTACTTGAGCCAAGAACCCTCTCATTGTGAGGATTTCTAATATGCGTGATGTATGTCAGGACCTAAAATTATATTCCCAGGGCATCAGCAAAATAATAGGTAACGGTCCGTGCGTGTCCGAATACAGGGTCGGATTTATATAGACAAGTACATGGTTGTAAATTGCCCTTGATGAAAATTTATGCAACAAAAAAAGGACCAATGTATTTTATTTACATAAGTCCTTGATTTTTTGTGGGCCCACCAGCCCCGACAGCTGTCGGGGTGAACCTGGTCAGAATAATTCATTATCAGTTTCGATTCCAAAATCAAACAAAACGTTTCCGAAGGCTATCAATCATTTCGGGGTACTTTTTCAGATTATTAATATATTTTGAACTCTTCATTTTTTTGATTTGTTTTTCAATATGAATTGCTTGCTTCACCGAACTACACTCGATAGTTAAAAAATTTTCCCAGTCGTCAGCTTTACCGGTAAATTTATTTGAATAAAACATTGTATTATGTTGGTGCAGCCTTTCAGTAATGGAAAGAGTTGTAAAACCTATATAAAACCTGGATAATTTATTGCTGTAAAGGATATAGACTATAGCCATAAATAAATCAATAAAATAGCCGATACGTGTATCGGCTATTTTTTGTGGGCCCACCAGGACTTGAACCTGGGACCCTCTGATTATGAGTCAGATGCTCTAACCAACTGAGCTATAGGCCCTGAGAGTTGCAAAAATAAAACATCTGCACCAACTTCCGAATGAAATCTGCAAAAGAAATACTCCAATTAATACCCGAGGAGCTTTACTAATATTCATATTATTTATATCTTTCGCCGCCGTCATCTATGGCCAGGGTAGTATGCCCTGGCTTAAATCCATCTTGATAATTCACAACAAATGAAAAGTATATTATCCTCTGTCGCTCTGTTTTTCTTGATATGTCAAACCTCGCTCGCCACCACTTATTACTGGATCGGCGGCGCCTCCCTAAAATGGAGCAATTCCCAGAACTGGTCCCTGACCAGCGGTGGTTCCCCCGCCTCCTTTGCTCCTGTGCAAAACGACGTCGTGATCTTCAATAAAGGTGGCAATGTCACAGTGGAATACGATGTATCCACTCACGATATTGGTTTTGCTGATTTTAAGGTATTAAATAATACGCAACTAACGCTGATAAACATCATTGCGTTAAACTCTGGAACTTTCAGAAGAAGTTTTACCATTAATAATGGCCAATCTTCCTCCTATTTTGAAGTAGTAGAAGCGGGCTCCTCACTTACCCTCAGTAGTAACAGCAATACCACCTTCAGCCTGGGTAGTTTCCTTAGCTCCGGAAGAATGGTCTTTAATGGTCCGGTTAAATGTATGATCAATGATGCTATTAATACTAGCTATGGACCTAGACTGGATGCCTCAGACTCAATTATAGTAAATAACTTATTCTATATAGGAACCTCCAATACCCCCAATGGAATCAATCCATTGAATAATAAATTTAGATTTGGGCCTAATGGTATCTACCAGATTGATAAAGACGGGGGAATATTTGTTTATGGTAAATGGGAAAGCGGGTCCCTTATTAGAGTAACCGGAACGAAAACTACATTTCCGTCCTATTGGAACGGCATATATCAAGTGAACGACCTTTTGGGTGGCATTGAAATTGATGTTCCCAATGCAAACATAGCCTCTCCTTCGCCTATTAATATTCCTGCCCGTTACGGCATCATATTTCAAAATGATTTTGTCATAAAAAATCTTGGTAATGCCGCAGGTATTATTATTTGCAATGTGCCCAACATGACGATCAGAGGTAATTTAGAAATAAACGATGGTAAAGTTCAGTGGGGTAATGATGCTTCCGTATTAGGAACTACCATAATTGAAGGTACACTCAGAGTTGACTCAGGTACTACTCTTGACCTTCAACGATCAGCTGCACCCGTTAATCTTAAACTAAATGGAAATGCAATAATAAATGGCATAATTACAGAAAGCGGATCATCAATCTATTCTCAAATTGAATTCTCCGGCAATTCGCTGCAGGAAGTTACCGCCAACGGATCCATCGAAGAAAATATATCCCTCGTCATCAACAATTCTGCCGGCGTAAATAGCCTTACAGACCTCAAATTAGGCGGCGGAATTGCTTCCCTTTTGAAGTTGCAAAACGGAAACCTGAATGCAACTATCAATGATAAAACCATTTTTGTGAGAAACAATTTGTATGATGCCATCCAGGGAGGTACTATTTCTTCTCACATTATCGGTAAACTAAGCAGGGCATCAGCCTATAAGAATAGCTATTCCTTTCCCGTATCCGATAATGCTTCTGATTTAGCAATGGCAGTCATCAATATGTCATCCAATACCCCCGGTAATTGGACAGTAGCTTTTAAAAGACCTAATACCAACAGCAACGCAACCTTTCCTGCCGGAGTAAACGCTGCCAGCGATTATGTCTGGAATATTGATCGCGAGAGTCAGACTCAGGCAACAGAAGCAGATAATTTTGTTTTGAAATACGCTACTATCGCCGCGAATGGCATTATTGATTCCAATAATACCAAAATCCTTCGCTGGGACAGCAATCAATGGACATCCCTTGGGGGTCTACCGGACAGCTCCGGTGGCATCCGCAGCATCAATAATCCGGTGACCAACTTCGGTATCTTCTGTTTCGGAAAATTTATAACCATCATCAATACTCCTCAACTTAACTCCGAAACCGTGTCACTGAATGACTACGGAGAAGTATGCATCGGCACCACTTCAGGAGCAAAAAGTTTCATCCTGACAGGCAATTATCTGAATGCAGGTAATGTTCAAATAGGACCAGCAAATGGATTTAGATTTTCCACTTCATCAAACGGACCGTTCCTTGACTTTATCTCGCTGAACCAAGCCGGAGGCAAACTCGACTCCACCACCATATGGGTGGTTTTCAACCCTGAGTCAGCAGGAAACTTCAATGTGGCCTTACCCGTGGGCGGTGCCGGAGCCGATACTATCTTTATTTCTGCCTCGGGCAAGGGAATTGATAATTCCTCCTGCAACAGTAAGCCATTCATCTATCCTAATCCAAATAACGGAGCATTCTATGTTAATCTGCCTCTGTTCGACAACTCAGCAGACCGCACGGTGGTAATTTATGACAGCAAGGGGGCAAGAGTGTATTCCCAAAAATTCAATCAGCAGCTCATGTATGTGAATTGTCCTTACGTTAGCAATGGAGTGTACCATATTAAAGTATTTGATAAGTTCGGCAACAAACTGAAAAGCGGAAAACTGAACATTATCCGCTGATTTTAAACAACACCAACATTCTTCATATATCAAACCGGTTGGTCAGTACCAACCGGTTTCGTATTTTCGGGAACTTTTCCGGAATGCCATAAATAATCAATGTCTTCAACTATCAAACTACTGCTTCTAGCTACGTTTTTAACAAGCGGTGCCTGCCTACAAGCACAGGAGACATTTGATATCATGTTTCAAAACAGAAAACTGACTACCGATACCACCTTAGAATTTGAAGTGATGGTGAGAAGTAATGGTTCTACCGGGCTTTGGGCAATGAGGAGCTTTCAATGCGGCTACTCATTCGACTCCCTGTTTGTAAATGGCGGTACGCTAAAAGGAAAATATATACCGGGCTCCTCAGAGGTTGAGCCAAGCTTTAATCCAGTATGGGGTTTCAGTTTCAATACCACCAGAACAGTTTTGAACCAGTCGACCAACACCGGCAGTAGTTGTCCGGGTGCTTTGATCGGAACCAAGTTCAGGCTGATAGGACGCTTCCAGATTACCAACTCCGTCAAGTGGGGATGCAGGGACGACGGAATGCGCATCCTTCAGGGAACTCAAAGCGGCGTACTATCGCTGGCTGTCAGCAAATACAACAGCACCGACTGCAGCGTAGTCGGTGTGACCAACGTGTCGGCAGGCGCCACAGTAATCGTCGCTCCCAAGATCAAAACGGTGACTGCCTCCTCCTGTGATTCCTATATTTGGAACGGAGTAACATATACCCAATCAGGTATCTATTTTTTCAATACCGGCAGCTGTCCCATTCAAAATGACACCCTTAACCTAACCATAGATACTGCCAACAGCTGGACCGGAACAATAAGCGAAGACTGGCATGACCCGTTGAACTGGAACTGCAGTTCTGTTCCCGACTCCAATACGAATGTGGTCATAAATGCCGGAACTCCTTTTGCTCCTGAAATTAGAATCTTGAATGCTGTATGCAAAAGCTTGTATATTAATCCGGCAGCAACCATAAGAGTTGCAAATGGCAGAAGATTATCAGTACTTCAAAATTGATGCAGCTCAGATGAATCAAACAAACCCGGACATCAGAGTGTAAGTCCAATAATAATGAAGCGCATTCATTCCATTATCCGAATTGCAAGCATGTGTATGGCGCTGAGCACATTCTCATCTGCATTCGCACAGACGTATGATATTAGTCTAAAGAACAAGATCATTACCTCAGACTCCACACTTGAGTTTGATATCACGATCCGAAACAATAATAACGCGGAGGCTTGGGGGTTACGCGCCTTCCAATGCGGCTATAAGTTTGATGATGTTTTTGTTGATGGGGGTACCCTAAGCTGCCAATATTTGCAAGGTTCCTCAGAACTGGATTCAGGATTCAGGAAAAACTGGGCCTTCAGCTGGAGCAGTAGTCTCAACATAATCAACCAGTCGTCCAATGTTGGTAACATCTGCCCTGGAGCTATCGTCAGCGGAACGGAGAGAAGAATCGGAAGATTCAAAGTTACTAATAATAAGAAATGGGGATGCGGAAAAGACAGTATAACTATTATGACTATTCGAAAAGGAAGTCATCTCATTCTAAACGTAACACGCTATGGTGACATCAACTGCGGTTCCCCCTCCTCGCCCCGGGATATCACCTCCGGTGCGAGTATACTAAATGTATTTCAACCTGATTTGTTGATAACGAAATCTTGCAAAGAATATTTATGGAATGGCAATACTCTTTTTAGTAGCGGACTTTATATATATGATCCTACCGGATGTCCTGAACATAAGGATAGCCTGCAGCTGGAGATTGATACAGTATATAGATGGACGGGGGCATTAAGTAGAGCATGGAACGAACCCGCTAACTGGAGTTGCGGAACAGTACCGGATTCCTTCTCAAGTGTACTCATACCGGGAAATACTGAAAACCAACCCGAAATCATCGGATATGAGGCCTTTTGTAGAAAAATAGAATTTGAACCGGGTGCAGGCATCCGGATTGCAGCAGGCAGTAAACTACATACAGGTAGCGATTAAATTCACTTCAACGCTACCATTTAGACAAAAGTGTTTTCGAATTAACAAAAGGGTGAAACCCTTTTGAACAGGAATTCATAATTTTAATTATGGTCCAAAAGTCCCCAACTTTAGCCGGCTGTTTTGGTTACATGATGGCTTTCATTTTTATAATAATCTTACCGGAAAGCTCTATTGGTCAAACTTATGATGTCATTCTTAAAAACAGGAAATTACTAACGGACAGCACCATGGAATTTGATGTTTATATAAAGAATAATAATAACTCTGGTGACTGGGGAATGAGAAGTTATCAAAGCGGTTATCAGTTCGATTCCGTTTTTGTAAATGGCGGCGCACTGAGTTGCAGATATATTGCAGGTTCATCAGAACTGGACAGCTCTTTTAATAAGGTATGGGGATTTTCGTGGAATGCCGCTAACTTCATCATCAATCAATCGGCCAATACGGGCAGCCGTTGCCCCGGAGCCATCATCAACAATCAGGATAGAAGAATCGGTACCTTCAGAGTAACCAATTCCAAAAAATGGGGATGTGCCAAGGATAATATCAGTATTGTCAGATCCGGATCAGGATTTCTCAAGCTGGCCATTACCAAATACAACGATATCTTTTGCACGATATTAAATGCCGTTGATATTACCGCTAATGCTTCGGTACAGTATTTAAGCACCAATCAAAATTTTGAAACTACCGGTTGTTCACCTTATTCATGGAACGGCAATACCTACACACAGAGCGGAATTTATTATTACAGTGTCAGCAGATGCGACATCCATAATGATACGCTCAATCTCATCCTTGATACCGCATTCCGATGGACAGGATCCATCAGTAGCGAATGGGAAAATCCGCTGAACTGGAACTGTGGCTCGTTACCCGACTCCAACAGCCTCGTGATCATCCCTTCTGTCGCCGCATTCATGCCTGAAGTCAGCAGTACAACAGCTGTTTGTCGAAGAATCTACTTTGAAAATAAAGGCAGGATCATTATAAAAAACAAGGGAAAGCTGAGTATTTTAGAGAGGTAGATTACATTGATAAATACAATAATAATTATGGGCTTGGGTTCCCTGTCGAGAGACTTATCAGAATACACACCACAGGCTTCATAACATTGAATGATTTGTAGGAAAACCTGCCTTAAAGTGATCCGGGAATTGGCAAAAAGTAAAAACGCATCATGCAAAACCCTTCTTCGATGAGAAATGGTTAAACTGTCAGGAAACGAATATTGATTTTTCAACTTAATGATAATCACCACAACCTTCAAGGTAGAAAAAGAACAGGTTTAGCGTTTGGTCCATAATGATCATTTAATCACTTAACTCTACCATCAGAACCTGCAGCCCAAAAGTTATTGGAAATCAAATAGAAACATACATTCGATTTTCAATTTCAATAAGTCCTTGATTTTAAAAAAATATCACGTAAGTATTTGTTTTATAATTTTTTATATTTAATGATTTATTATTATTAATTATCCTGTTTGCAAAAGATCCGAAAATTTCGGATATTGCATCTCCTAGCCGCTCAGGCCTTACCTCAATTCAAATTCCAAAGGAAGACTTACTTACCGTTCATTATTCTATGTCAATGGCTTGGGATGATCTCTTGCCCTATCAATCACATGAATTGTAAATCCCGCGAGGGTACCCTGCAATATGAACAAATTAATTCACCCGCTGCTGCTAATTTCATTTCTGTTTTTGCAGACCAAAGTCGGCAAAGCCCAGCCTTTTCAAAATGGAAATCTCAGCACGGGAAGCGCCACCGTATTCGGAAACGTTTCCGCACCTGCAGGTTATACCTGGAGTGAGTTGCAATCTCCCAATACCACGCTTGCCGTAAATGCGGCAGTTAGTTCGGGACTCAGCGTTCTGGATGACTTCACCGTTCCATTCGGTCAAAAATGGAACATCTCAAAGTTTAGTTTTTTCGGCTATTCAACCAGTTATTTAGATACTTCAAGTCCTTTCAATCTGATTTATTTCAGGATATTCAACAGTGACCCAACCAAAGGTAATCCTACTCCGGCATTTGGTAATTTCAGTACAAACAGATTCAGCAAATCTTACTCTGCCAAGATGTACCGCATCAGACTGAATACGCCTAACACGGATAGAGAGATATGGACCATTGAAAGCAATGTTTCTCTCATACTGCCCGAAGGCAATTATTGGATTGAGTGGCAACTTGGCACTAAGCCGGGCATCACCAGTAATTTTTCACCTACCAGCACTTTTAAACAGGCTCCCTTCCAACCCGGTAACAATGCATGGATCAGAACTTTGGCAGACGGAACCTGGACAGAAGTGATAGATCAGGGAAGTGGATTCAGGCAGGATATGCCCTTTATCATTGACTACTCGCCAATATTCCCCAACAACTGCGATGGTATTCCCAGTCCCGGCAACACGCTTAGCTCTCCAAACTTTGTTTGCCAAAACCAACGTTTCACAGTTTTACTTCAAAATGACGTTTTTGAAACAGGTCTGAGCTACCAATGGCAGATATCTACGAATAATAGCACCTGGACCAATATCACAGGAGCAGTGAATAAAACATTTGACACTTTGCAATCAGTTGCCAGATACTACAGAGCAATGGTGATGTGCGGAACAGATACCGGATATTCTATTTCCAAACTGGTCAACTTTCAAACTTCTTCCATCGGTGCACAACCGGCATCGGTTACCGGAACCTGCTCAGAATCCACCTTTTTCAGGGTGACACATGGCGGCACCTCGCCATTTGTAAAATTCCAATGGCAGCAAAGAACCAGTTCAATTGCCGCATGGACGAACATGGCCAACAGTTCTACCATCAGCGGTACAGATGATGATACGCTCAGAATACTTCAGATACTGGCCATCCAAAATGGCTATCAATATCGTGTTTTGTGCACAGATACTTGTGGAGCACTGCTGACCAGTAACGCTGCAACACTAACTGTTAGTCTCCCCAAAGCCAGGCTCTCTTTTCCTTCCAACAGCATTTGCTTTGGTCAACAATCTAGTATCAGCTTAAACAATATTCAAACTGTAAAAAGTGTTTTTTCCTCACCAAATTTTGCCCTGACAATTCCGGATACCTTATCAGCAGGAACCACACATTCTATCGGTGTTTCAGGCATACCCTCCGATGCTACCATTATCGGCATAAGTGTTAGGCTTAATATATCCCATGCCTGGATCGGCGAACTGGCGATTGCGCTAAAGGCACCCAATGGAAATGTGCTCAATCTTGACTATTATCTCTCCAACACTTTCGGTAAAACATCAGGTACAGGTTTCAATAACACCGTTTTCAGCTCAACAGGTACAAGGTCTATTGGTGACAGCATTGATCCTTTCACCGGAGTATTTAAGGCCGATGCAATCATTCCAGGAGCTGGAAGCTTTCCTGGCGGTCCCACATCAGTGATTCCAAATACCCGGTTATGGTCAAGCCTTTATTCACTGGTAAATGGAACATGGACACTTGGATTATACGACGGAGCCTTTGGTGATCAAGGTACTTTACAATCTTGGTCGCTGGAGATCATTTATACCGTTTCGGGAAAAGCGACTTGGACAGCCAGTCCCGCAGGCAGTATGTTTTCAGATTCCTTATTGAGCAATCCTTATGTAGCAAGTTCAAAACTGAATACCATTTATGTAAAACCTCAGTCCAATACAACTTATACAGCATCCCTCACCGCAGCAGCCTGTACCGGGTCCTCCCCCACTTCTGTAGTATATACCGTTACAGGACTGGGTAACTTTTTCGGTAAAGACACCATTGCAATTTGTGATTCCTCTTATTTACTAGATGCCGGTGTTCATGAAAAATACAATTGGAGTACAGGTGATACCACTAGGACGATCTTA
>Ga0315906_10005043_pt1 | contig 16697 bp, 9 predicted proteins | sample LakEriMetagenome_4_FD_203526 | JGI IMG/M metagenome (GOLD analysis project Ga0315906, IMG submission 203526) | Freshwater fungal communities from buoy surface, Lake Erie, Ohio, United States - Buoy 2 MA122 | ecosystem: Environmental > Aquatic > Freshwater > Lake > Lake biofilm | place: USA: Lake...
CAGATGTCGACAAAGATTATGTTTTCAGCGATGAGGATAATTGTGACAATGCCTATAACCCCGATCAATTTGACGGAGACTTCGATCAGGTAGGTAATGCCTGCGATCCATGTCCTGCCAATCCATTTTTTAGCACTTCTGGTCCCGGCCCATGTGGATGTAACAATGATATTGCCGATGTGAATACCAATGGAATTATTGATTGTGAAGAAGGAGTGTTTAATTACTATCCAACGCAATACCAAAGCTATACTATTCCTTCCAGTGGCTGGTATTTCATCGACATTACCGGCGCACAAGGCGGGGCTATTGTGCCGGATGTCAATGTAACCAATTATCAGGGTGGAAAAGGGGCTCGTATGCAGGGATGGTATTATCTAAATGCCAACGATAATTTGTTTGTAGCCGTAGGAGAAAAGGGTCAGGATGGAGTTTGCGGTGAATGTGGTTTGTTCATTAATTGGAATCCCAAGTTCAAATATGTTTGGTTAATCAATCCGGAAATCGGAAGCATTAAATTTATTGCAAGAAATACGATTGCTGTGCTAAATGATGGTTGCTCCAAAGAGCATAGAGCCGGCGCAGGTGGTGGAGGAAGAACTGCTGTTTATTTAAATTCCATTCAAGATCCGCTATTAGTTGCGGGAGGCGGAGGCGGAGCTGGAAAAGTGGAGAATGGTAAGGATGCAGTTGTAACAATAGATGCTAATGGAGGCAATAAGCCCGGTACCGGCGGTGGCTCAGGCGGAACCGATCAGGATCCTGGCGACAAATATTATCTAAGTAATGGTGGCGGTGGTGGTGGACTCTCCTCAGCAGGAGAAGACATCGTTAACAAACAGGATAAATACGTTGCACTTGGGGGTGCTGCCTGTAAGCAAGGTGCCGATATTGCCGGAAGCTCGCCCAACACAGGTGGGGATGGCGGCTTTGGTGGAGGTGGAGAAGGAGGAACCCCAACTTGTAAATTCGCGAATGTATTTGACCCGGATAAAGGATCAGGTGGCGGTGGTGGTGGCGGTGGTTTCAGTGGCGGTGGCTCCGGTGAAAACGGCGGTCACGGCGGTGGAGGCGGTAGTAGTTTTTCTATTTGCTCGTTAGGATCCTTTGTGAAGGGATACAATACCGGTAATGGTACAGCGCTGATTAAAGGTCCGTTCCCTGATTCAGATAATGATAAAATACCTGATACGGTCGACTTTTGTCCGACTACAGCCACTCAGCTCATACAAAATAATGTCTCTTCACCATCTTTCCCATATACCTGGAAGATAGGTAATCAGACTATTGGTGTGTATCAGGATCCTGGTCGTTATTATTTTAATGATACAGCCAGTTGCTTGATCTATCAGCTGAACCTGGAAACCGGATCCACGTTTACGGGGACACTGGGTTCAACAAACTGTACTAACCTCACCCGCTTTGATACTACAATTGTGGCATGCCAGCCGTTTACTTGGGAGAAAAATGGAAGAACCTATACGCAGTCAGAGGAAGATTCCATTCGCATCGAATGTGAACTTTTTTATGTCCACCTGATAATAGGTCGGCCCATAGCTAAAGATGAAATAAAAGGTAATCAGTTTGTGTGTAAGAATACCTCAGTCACCTATACGATGCCTCCGGTGGCAGGTGCTTCGTCTTATCAATGGACGTTGCCGGCACGTTGCAGCGGCAGCTCTAATACCAATACCATTACTGTTCGTTTTGCAAGTAATTTTACAGGTGGCCAATTGTCTGTAGTTCCAGTTAATCGGTGTGGTGCCGGTAATGCAAAAAGCATTTCAATAACAACTGTGAATACACCGCCTGTCGGCAGGATGATCATCAATGCTCCTCCCGCTCCTTTGTTCTCCGGAAATTATTCAGTGAATGCCATTGCCGGAGCGATTACCTACACCTGGAGTGTGTCGAATCCGGCTGCAACAATTGTAAGTGGTCAGGGCACAACGAGTATTCAATTACAGGTTCAGCCGGGATATAAAGGGGTGTTGGTGTTGCAGGTTGTCGCATCCAATTGTAAGGGTAACGGAACGCGCGCAACCAAGTCTATTGTTGTACGCTCTTCTGCACGTTCGGAAGATACTGCCATGGCTCTGCAACATCAGATCATGTTGTATCCGAATCCGAACAGCGGAATATTTACACTGATTATGCCTTCACTCGTAATTGATGCTAGTCTGGAGATCTATTCCATGGACGGTCGACGGGTGCGCTCCCAAATCATTCCTGCAAATACCGCTGAAACAACAATCGATCTCGGTCAACCTGCTGCCGGTCTCTATCAGGTGCGCTTAGTGGCAGGGGATGAGGTGATGAGCGCGAAAGTGGTGGTGCAGTAGTGCACAAAGAATCTGTGGAGGGAGTGCGTAGTCCTGTTATGAAGCCTATGTATTCCCTCCACAATTTTACTGCGCTTTGAGAGAAAGGAAAAAAGCTCCTGCCCGAGCTGCAATTTTTTATGATATAAAACTGACTTGTTTACGGGCTAAACTAAAATCAATCCGCAAACTTTCAGGACAACGTTTTTAATAGAAAGCAACCTGCATACCTCTTTTGTCGGTTCTGTAGTGGGGTCTAACAACGATGCTTCTGGCTCCCCGCGAAGCTATAAAGTGGGCCGGGGTCTCTTAAAATTCGGAGCTATCTATCGGAGTGTTTATTTAACCTACTTCGGATAAGGAGTCATTCATTTGGCTAGTAGTAATTGTGACCGCCGCGCAGTGGTTTTGAATGATTGCGAGGAAAGTGCAAGTAATTTTTCAACGGATTTATGACCCTCGCTTCTGGTCAAAATACCGTCTTAAAGTGGTGTTCATGGTTTGTCATGAATTGCCTCCATCCTTAAAAATGTGATTTTCCTGTCATAATTAAATAAGCGTTCCAGTCGGGAGCGGGGTTCCTTAGTACTTTTGCTGGACTATTCATTTTCTATGACGGACCATTCCAAACCTTCTGTAGTTCGGCGGTATAGTACCTCCATTGTTTCCATGCTTCGGCAAGCCAGTCAGGAGGAACAGCCGGAAGAGTTAACCCTTGAAGCCAGCTACAGTGATCAGGGATTGCTGTTGCGCGAATGGAAATTGCAACACGGAGAAACTTCGGCAGAATTGCATACTTATTCTTATGATCCGCAGGGAAGATTATTGGTGCATCATCTTGAAATTCCTGATGATGGCATCGAGGAGCGTTTTGTTACGCAGCGTAATGCGAATGGTCAGCCGGTTGAGATTCAAAAATTTTATGGTGATGATCCGGGTGAGCGCACTGTGTATGTTTTCGGGGAGAATGGAGAGCCGGCAGAGGTGGCGCATTATGATGCAGACGGCGATTTTGATAAAAGCGAGAAGTTTAGTTACGACGACCAGAAAAGAATGGTCAGGCGTGATGTAAAGAAATCGGATGATACAGAATCTTCACTCGAATACAGTTATAATGAGCAGGGGCTATTGGTAATGGTAACCGAAAAAGACAGCCAGGGAAATCTAATGAGTCGTCAGGAGCATGACTACACGATGGAAGGTCTTGATGCTCGCATCCTGTTGTTTAATGAGTCGGGGAAACAAATTACTGAGGTGCTCTCGGAATATGATGAAAACGGCCGCCTTACTTCAAAGAAGTCGGTTAGCTATTACACCCGCATCCAGCGTTACGAATATGACGACGCCGGGAATTTGGTGGAGGAGTCGCTGAGCGATGAAAATGGTTTCGTTATAAGCCGTACACGCTATGATTATGATGATCAGAACCGACTCATGAATGAAACGATTTATGAAACTGATTTAACGCGTGCCGGACGGGACACTCATTACAATAACCGTTACGAATACGAATTCAACTAACTCTTATGGCTTACCGAAATCTTGGTGACTTTATTAATACGCTGGAAAAAGCAGGCGAATTGGTACGTATTAAGGAATATGTTAATCCCGACCTGGAGATTACCGAAATTACGGATCGCATTTCCAAGATTTACGGACCGGCTTTGTTGTTTGAGAATACCGGTTACGAGTTTCCGGTGCTGATCAATTCGATGGGCACTGAGAAGCGCATGGCCATTGCGCTGGGAGTTGAAAAGCTGGACGATGTGGCGCAGCAGATTGAAGGTTTGTTTAAAACGCTGACAGGCCCGAAGAATTCGTTCATGGAGAAGCTGAAGATGCTACCTCAGCTTGGAGAGATTGCCAGCTGGATGCCTCGTCAGATTGCAGGTCGTGGTGAATGCCAGCAGGTGGTGATGGAGAATCCGGATATCACAAAGTTGCCGGTGCTGAAGTGCTGGCCGGAAGACGGAGGACCCTTCGTCACTTTGCCGGTTATTCAGACACTGGATCCGCTTACCGGCATCCGCAATATCGGTTTGTACCGTATGCAGGTGTTTGGTCCGCAGCTTACCGGCATGCACTGGCATCGCCATAAAGTTTCAGCACGCCATTTCAACGAATATAAAAAACTGGGAAAGCGGATGCCCGTATCCGTTAGTATTGGCGGCGACCCGGCTTATACCTATAGTGCTACCGCTCCGCTTCCGGATGGAGTAGATGAGTTCATGCTAGCCGGTTTCCTGCGTAAGAAAAGAGTGGAGCTTGTTAAATGTCTTACCAATGAACTTTACGTTCCTGCAGATGCAGATTTTATTATAGAAGGTTATATCGATCCCGAAGAAGATTATATCCTGGAAGGTCCGTTTGGTGATCATACCGGTTATTATTCGCTGGCAGATTACTATCCCCGTTTTCATATCACGGCAATTACCCACCGGAAGAATCCTGTTTATCTGGCTACAATCGTGGGTATTCCACCTCAGGAAGATGCCTGGATCGGAAAGGCAACGGAGCGCATATTTCTGGCGCCTATCAAAATGACGATGGTGCCGGAGATAGTGGACATGGTGTTGCCCGTTGAAGGTGTTTTTCACAATTTGGTCATCGTTAAAATCAATAAAGATTATCCGGGTCAGGCGCTAAAAGTGATGAACTCACTTTGGGGTGCCGGACAAATGATGTTTACCAAGATGATGATTGTGGTGGATGGCGACGTGAATATTCATGATAACCTCGAAGTAGCACGCTATATCTCCACCCATGTTGATCCGGCCAGGGATTTTGTTTTTTCGCAGGGCCCGACCGATGTGCTGGATCATAGCTGTTCCACCATGGCCTTTGGCGGTAAAATGGGCATTGATGCTACCCGCAAATTGCCCGAAGAACTGAATGGGGTGGAGGATACCTCGGTGAAGGTGAATGCCACTGACATTGAGCAGGTGCAAAATGCGCTTCAGTCTTTTGAGGATATTCACCAGGTAAATACAAAGCTGATGCAACTGGGAATTCCCATTGTATTTGTAACGATTGAAAAGAAACGTCGTGGTCAGGTAATGGAATCGGCGGCAAAGATTTTTTCGGATGCACGCATGACACCGGTGAAGGTGTTGATTTTTATGGAGTCCAACCTGGATGCTTCCGATATTGCCGATGTAGTATGGCGCTTTAGTAATAATGTGGATCCGCGACGAGATCACCGTGTATTTTATAGCAACGGAAACAAAGGGCATATCGCCTTTGATGGTACTCTGAAAACAAAAGAGCTGGATGGATTTACGCGCGACTGGCCCAATATTCTGGCTGTAGATGAAGCAACCTGCAGGAGTATTGATGCCCGATGGGATTCTTTCGGGCTTGGAAAATTTATTCCTTCTCCTTCGGATAAATACAGGAGTCAGGTATACAAAGGTGGGGCGGTAGTGACACCTTAATCAACCTTTTTTGTGAGCCACGCAACAATCGGATAGTGATCGCTGTATGGATCGTTCAGTTTTAAAAAGCGGCGCGTGACAAAGTAATCCTGATGAAGAATAAAATCAATGCGATAGGGAGGAAATGATCCTCGGTAGGTTACACCAAATCCTTTTCCGCATTCCATAAAAGCATCTTTCATATTATCCGCTATGGTATGATAGCTATAACTGAAGGGGGGATCGTTGAAATCGCCGGCAACAATATAGGGATAGGGCGAGCGCTGCATATGTGCCACGAGTTCATCAACCTGTTCGGTGCGTTTTACCACCGCTTTTTTAACCCGTTTTGAAATTCTTTTGGCATTGTTCACGATCTGCTCGTTGCTGCCCGAGTCAGGTTGTTCGAGGAAAAGATAATCTTCATTGCGCAGGTGGTTGGATTGAAGATGGATATTATAAACGCGCATTGTATCTTCCTTGTAAATTATATCTGTGAAGATGCCGAAGTTCGACTTGCCTTCTTCAAAAAAGACTTTTCCCTGGCCAACAATCGGATAGCGGGTAAAAGTTGCAAGTCCCCAGTGCTGCGTTTTTCTTAAGGTGATGCCGTAAGCGATGTGCGCATGCCGGATGTTCAGTAATTCCTTAAGTCCATCATTGTTATTAAACGGTCCTTTGTCTTCATGATAATATTCCTGAAGGCAAAGAATATCGGGCAGCTCTCTTTTAATTACTCTGAACATTTCCGCTCGTGTTTTTTGGTTGCCGGTCCAGTTGTATAAATCAAAGAGTCGTACATTGTAACTCATGATCTTCAGGGAACCTTCCGGCTGACGGAGATCGACACTAAACAATTCAGGTTTGTAGAGCAGACTAAGTTTGTCGTATCCAATCAAAATGATAGCGGCAGAAATAAAGGCGAAACGATGCTTTTTCAGTGCCCAGTAAATGATAAAAAGCAGATTTGGCAGCAGAATGAAAGGATAGCTGATGGCCAGAATTTCAAGCGGCCAGAAAGCGGAAGGCTTGAAATAGGGGGAAAGCTGCGAGAATAGCAAAAGCAGGGCTAACGCTATATTCACCAGGAGTAAAATCCGGTCGAGCCAACCCGAAACCTTGTTGTTTTTTACCATTCGAAAAGCAAATTAAATTAAATTCAGCACAGCCTCCTGTGGTTCAGGTGATTTACCTTTGAGGTAATGAACAATGTGCCCTGGTCTTTAGCGTTCAGTCCCTGCCCAAACGATACTTTTATGTTCGATGGGCTTGTAAATCAACATCTTCAGGAAAACCTTAATACCCGTTATGATTTACTGGATATTGAAAAATTAAATGAGGCCGCGCTGGTTTCCCGTTATGATTTCACCAAATTGAGTTTTGGAGTATTCCCGAGAGTCGCTGAGAAGTATCAGATTGCCAGCTCAGGCTGCGCGTTGGGCTATAAGTGTGGTCCGTTGTTAATCGCCCGTCCCGGCACCAATCTTGCCACCCTCTCTGAAGGAACCGTAGCCATTCCTGGCCAGAGCACTACCGCCAATCTTTTACTGGGCATCTTATTTCCGCAAATTCAACAGAAGAAAGTTTACCTGTTTTCTGATATTGAAGCGGCTGTATTGAAAGGTGAAGTAGCTGCCGGATTAATCATTCATGAAAACCGTTTCACTTTTGAAGCGAAAGGTCTAGTGAAACTGGCTGATCTGGGCGATGAATGGGAGCAACGTTATCAGTTGCCGGTACCACTGGGTTGCATTGCAGTAAGAAGAAGCTTACCTGATAGCGATAAACGCAAGTTGCAGGAATCGCTGAGAGCGAGTATCGAACTAGCTTTTGCTGATTCTCACATCAGTGCACCTTTTGTGGCCGCACATGCCCAGGAAATGAGTCCGGAAGTGCAGCAACAACATATTGCACTTTACGTGAATAATTTCTCCCTGGAACTGGGTGCCTCGGGTGAAGAGGCTATCCGCTTGTTGTTCAGTGAGGGTGCCCGACTGAACTTATTGCCTGCGTGTAAAGATTCTTTATTTTTAAACGATTGAATACTGAACTATGATTGTAATAACCGGTGCTGCAGGATTTATTGGAAGTTGTCTGGCCAGCCGTTTATATTCTGATGATATCGCTCCCTTAATGCTCGTGGATGATTTTACCGTTGCTTCCAAGAAGTCAAATTTTTCGCGGTTTAAAAATGCGACATTCATTGAGCGCGAATTATTTCCTGATTGGCTGGAAAAGAATGCAAAGTCAGTCTCCTTTGTTTTTCATCTGGGCGCCAGAACGGATACCACTGAGTTTGATGAAAAGATTTTTGATCATCTGAATGTAAGCTACACCCAGAAAATCTGGAATAGCTGTTCTGAATTTTCCATACCCCTGGTATATGCTTCCTCTGCGGCCACTTATGGTGCCGGCGAAAACGGATATGAAGATGATCCCGCAAAGATTCCATCTTTAAAACCGCTCAATCCCTATGGTTGGTCGAAGCAAAAAGTGGACAAATGGATTTTACAGCAGGACAAAACTCCGCCACGATGGACGGGCCTCAAATTTTTTAATGTTTACGGTCCGAATGAATATCATAAAGGCAGAATGGCCAGCGTGGTATTTCATGCTTTCAATCAGATTCAGGAGAGCGGAAGAGTGAAGTTGTTTCGTTCACACCGTCCCGATTACAAAGATGGGTGGCAGTTGCGCGACTTTATCTATGTAAAGGATATTGTGGAAGTTTGTCTCTTCCTGCTGAAATACAAAACCGACAATGGTATTTATAATCTCGGCAGCGGCAAAGCACGTTCATTTTATGATCTGGCTACTGCGGTGTTTGCTGCGCTGGGAAAAACGCCCGCTATTGACTTTGTAGATATTCCGGCTGATATACGCGATAAGTATCAGTACTTTACGGAAGCTGATATGCATCGTTTGGCAGGACAGGGATTCTCGCTTCCGTTTACTACGCTGGAAGAGGGCGTAAAGGATTACACGCTGAATTATCTGTTGAATAAGTATTACTATTAGGCATGAGCTGGCTCCGTCGCATTTTTAAATCGAAGATCTTCCGGTATTTTTTATCGGCGGGACTGGCGACCTGGGTGGATGTGATGGTTTATTTTCTGGCTTATAATTATGTGTATCGTAAAATGGATTTCGATTTGTTTGGCTTGATTCTGATTTCTGCTCCAACAGCCTCTCTGATGTTGTCGTATACCGCCGGATTGATCACCAATTTTACCGTAACCAAGTTTCTTGTGTTTCATGAAAGTGATCTGGAAACGCACAAGCAGCTGTTCCGTTATGTGCTAGTGGCGATCGGCGTGCTTTGCATGAATTATGTGCTCATGAGTTTTCTGATCCGGCAACTTGAATGGTATCCCACTATTTCACGGGCAGTTTCAGCAATTACAATTGGTGTGATTAGCTTCACAGTACACCGGAGTTTTTCTTTCCGGGTGAAAAAAAGCGGAGGCTTATAAACCCGCTTTCAGATTTTCCAAAAACCCGCGGATCTTCACCAGGCTGTCGCGTAACTGAACCTGTTGTTCCAGATCATTCCGGTTTTCTTTCAGTTTTTTACGGGCTCCTTCAAGCGTATACCCGCGCTCTTTTACAAGGTGAAAAATCAGCTTGAGATGATGCATGTCTTCCTTCGTAAACAAGCGATTCCCTTTCTTGTTTTTCTTGGGCTGCAGGACTTCAAATTCCTTTTCCCAGAAGCGGATGAGCGAAGTGTTGACTTCAAATTTTTCGGCTACTTCACCAATAGTGTAATAGATTTTCTCTTCGTCCTGCTCGGTAGAAAGTAATTGCTGCATAATCTCTGAAAATATTAGTCGAACGACTGGTTAGTTTGTGAAGCAATAGAACGAACCTTGTCGAATTCTTCCGGTGAAAGGTCGTTGAAGAAGAAGTTTACCGGATCAATTTTTTTGCCGCCACGAATTACTTCATAGTGAACGTGAGGGCCCGTGGAAGCACCGGTATTGCCAACGTAGCCTATCAGGTCGCCGCGGTTCACGCGTTGGCCCGGTCTTACTGCAAAACGACTCATGTGTCCGTATAAAGTCTGATAGCCGAAACCGTGATTGATAATGACGTTGTTACCATAGCCGCGACCGTTATATTCTACCCGGGCGATGATACCGTTGCCGGTAGCGTAAATTTCGGTCCCGATGGGTGCGGTAAAGTCGATGCCGGCATGCATCATGGAAGTTTTATAAATGGGGTGAATCCGGTAGCCGAAACCGGACCCAACTCTTTTGAGGTCATCATTGTTTACCGGCTGAATGGCGGGAATCGAGGAAAGAAGTTCAGCCTTTTTCTTCACCAGCTCAAAAACCTCGTCATAGGATTTGCTTTGAATATATAACTGGCGATAAAGTTTGTCGAGCGATTTGGTGGTGCTAATCATCAGCTCCGAATTGTCGTATCCCTCCAGGTTGCGGTAGCGGTTCACGCCTCCGAATCCGGCTTCACGGACGGTCTCCGGAATGGGTTCGGCCTCGAAGATTACCCGGTAAATCTGGTCATCCCGCTTTTGCAGATCGGCCAAAACCGCATTGGCCAGCTCCATCCGCTGCTGAACGATTTCAAATTGGAGGGTCATTTCATTCAGCTCCCGTCTTAACTGCTTCTCCTTAGGGGAATCCAGAAAAGAATAGGCGAAAAGCAGTACGATCGATCCAAATACCAGAGCCGTAACCAGCCAGCCGGAGACCTGCAGGAAACGCTTTTTGAAACTCACTACCACTTTTTCGAAGCGGAGGGAGTCGGTATTGAAGTGGTATTTTGCTTTCGGCATGAGGGATTTTCTACCTTTGCAGACCTTACAAATTTAGAAGAATTCTTTACCTGACAGTCCCCGATGAGTATCTTAACTTCTACGCAGATCCGCCAGACATTTCTCGACTTTTTTAAATCCAAAGGCCACAGCATCGTTCCTTCGGCCCCCATTGTGGTGAAGGATGACCCAACGCTGATGTTCACCAATGCCGGAATGAACCAGTTTAAGGATATTATCCTTGGCAATGTGGTTCCTTCTTCGCGCCGGGTGGCCAATACCCAAAAATGCCTCCGGGTTTCCGGTAAGCACAACGATCTGGAGGAAGTGGGGGTGGATACCTACCACCATACGATGTTCGAAATGCTGGGCAACTGGTCGTTTGGCGATTATTTCAAGGAGGAAGCCATCGAATGGGCCTGGGAGCTGCTGACTAAAGTTTATGGTTTGCCGAAGGATCGTTTATACGTTACCGTTTTTGAGGGCGACCAGAAGGAAAATCTGGATTTCGACCAGGATGCCTATGATTTCTGGAAGAAGTGGATTGCAGAGGACCGTATCCTGCGCGGGAATAAAAAGGATAATTTCTGGGAAATGGGTGATACCGGCCCTTGTGGTCCCTGCTCGGAGATTCACGTGGATTTACGTTCCGAAGAAGACCGTAAGAAAGTAGATGGCAAGACGCTCGTAAACGAATCGCATCCGCAGGTGATCGAAATCTGGAACAACGTATTCATGGAGTTTAACCGCAAGTCAGATGGTTCACTGGAGCCGCTTCCGGCGCGACATGTTGATACAGGAATGGGTTTTGAACGTCTGTGCATGGCCTTGCAGGGGAAAATATCGAACTATGATTCGGATGTTTTTACACCAACCATCAATTTTATCAGTGAAGCTTCCGGAGTGAAATATGGTGCGTCGGAAAAGACCGATATCGCCATGCGCGTTATGGCCGATCATATCCGTGCCATCAGTTTTGCCGTGGCCGATGGTCAGTTGCCCTCGAACAATAAGGCGGGTTATGTAATCCGTCGTATTCTTCGCCGTGCCGTGCGTTACGGTTTTACCTTCCTGAATTTCCGGGAACCGTTTATGTACCGGCTGGTAGATTTATTATCACTGCAGTTTGAACACGTATTCCCTGAACTTACCGCACAACGTGATTTTGTAAAAAGAGTGATTCAGGAGGAGGAAGCTTCTTTCCTGCGTACACTCGATACCGGTATCCGCAAATTCGAAGCGTATTCGGATAAGGTGATTGCCGGCGACTTTGCATTTGAATTGTATGATACCTATGGTTTTCCTGTTGATTTAACGCAGCTGATGGCGCGTGAAACCGGAAAGGATGTCGACATGGATGGTTTTAACCGTTGCATGGCTGAACAGAAAAACCGTTCGCGGAAAGCCACTGCCGTTAGTGCCGGCGATTGGGTAATTTGCGGTGAGGAAGGCGATGTGGAGTTTGTAGGTTATGATTCGCTGGAATGTCCTGCCGAAATCATGAAGTACCGTGTAGTGAATAAGGCGGGCAGGGATCAGTTCCAGATCGTACTAAGCCGCACTCCGTTTTATGCGGAAAGCGGAGGTCAGGTGGGTGATGTGGGTACCCTTGAAGGAAACGGTGAAGTCATCCGTATTCTGGATACACAAAAAGAAAACAATCTGATCATCCATACGGCTGATAAGTTACCTGCTGATACTAATGGTGTTTTCACTGCCCGTGTCTTGCTGGATCGTCGCAGTAACATCACCAAAAATCATAGCGCTACCCACCTGATGCATGCCGCGTTGCGCGAAGTATTAGGAACGCATGTCGCACAGAAGGGTTCATTGGTAAATGAAGAACAAACACGTTTCGACTTTTCGCATTTTGCTAAAGTGACGGATGAGGAAATTCAGCGGATTGAAACCATTGTGAATACGCGTGTGCGTGAGAATATTTTGCTACAGGAGGATCGTAATATTCCGATTGAAGAAGCAAAGAAGCGGGGCGCGATGGCATTGTTCGGTGAAAAGTACGGCGACTTTGTGCGTGTCATCACCTTCAATCCTTCCTTCAGTGTCGAGTTATGCGGAGGAACGCATGTGAAATCAACCGGTGAAATCGGCTACTTCAAGATCACTGCCGAAAGCGCGGTAGCTGCAGGTGTGCGACGTATTGAAGCGATTACTGCAAAGAATGCTGAGAATTTTTTGACCTCCGAGCTGGCTATTCTTGAAAGTTCGCGCGAATTGCTTAAGCAGAAGGACGTACTCAAGGGAATTCAGATGCTGATGGATGCGAATACAGATTTGCAGCGTCAGTTAGATGCAATGCTAGTTGAGAAATCGCGTCAGGTAAAAACGGAACTGCTTTCAAAGGTGAAGAAGTCGGGAGATATCAATATGATTGTTGAACAGGTGGATTTACCTGCGGAGCAGATTAAGAATATCTCATTCGAACTGAAAAATCAGATTGATAATTTGTACTGTTTCCTGGGTGCCAGTGTTGATGGTAAGCCACATTTATCTTTAATACTCTCTGAAAATCTGGTTGCCGATAAAGGCCTGAATGCTATGACCATCATTCGTAATCTCGCCAAAGAAATCAAAGGCGGCGGAGGCGGACAAACCTTTTATGCCACAGCAGGAGGGAAGGAGGTTTCCGGATTAGCAAGTGCTTTAGAGAAAGCGAAGGGGATTATTTAATCAGTTTAGCATCACCTTCGCACGCTTCGGTGATTGAAAAGGACCGCAGTACCGCAGGATTGCAGTACCGCAGGATTGCAGTGGTGCAGTGGTGCAGTGGTGCAGGACCGCGGGGCCAAAGGAATGCAGTTAAACGAGTGCAAACGTTTGATGACAGAATACATAGCTTTTTAATCAGGTATTTTGTCCATTAAAAAACTGGCAACTAGCTTTGAGTCAGACCCTGACTGAAAGTCAGGGTCTGAGGCCAAAAAGCCCTGCGGGCTTGCCAGCGAAGGTTCAAATTCTTTCAATTGCAACCTTAAAATTATATGTGCCAATCATCACAAAAAAATTAACAAGAACCCCAACCCTTTAAAGGGTTTTTGGCTTTAAACCCTGACTTTCAGTCAGGGTTTTGACCGGACCTCGACTTAGAGTTTTGACCGGACTTTGACCTGCCCCCCTTTTCAATCACCGAAGCGTGCGAAGGTGCTGCACCCCTTTTCCTTAAGATTTTATAGGATGCTATTACCCTGAGCCTTAAATTTGGTTTCGCATTTTTACCTGTGAAATTTATGAAGCTGCAAAAATTTTGGATGGCAGTCGTTTGCATCCTGACCTGTGTTCATTTTAGCAACGCACAAACCATACCCTCTTATGTCCCTACCTCTGGCCTTGTAGGCTGGTGGCCATTTAATGGCAATGCGAATGATCAGAGTGGGAATGGGAATAACGGAACGGTATTTGGTGCGTCTTTAGTTACAGACCGATTTGGAATAGTTAATAGTTCATATGATTTTGATGGAATAGATGATTATATAAATATAGGTAATTATTATTTATCACCAATTTCAAATAGCGCAATAACTATTTCTACTTGGATGAAATCGAATACCCAGAATATAGGATCTATGAATCTTGTTAGCTTCGTAGGCAATGGTCCTACTGCATTGGTGATTCAACCAGGGAGTTTTATTACATGTACCTATTCAGAGCCAAGTGGTACATTCCATAATTTAGATTATTATGGAAAAAATTTAAAAGATGATCAATGGCATCATATTATAATGATGTATGACGGTGTTACCGCTAAGTTGTATGTTGATGACACATTATTAACAACTGGGAGTTGGTCTTACCCTTTGTTGGTTAATGGCTTGTTTGAGTTTGGAGGTGGTTATAATCATGGAGCAAATTATGATGGTTTACTCGACGACATCGCAATCTGGAACCGCGCACTAACACAAAACGAAATCACCCAACTTTACCAAAGCTGCATCGGTGTTTCGGCTCAAATCACTCCAGCCAGTTGTGCTGGCGGTAACACGGGCGCTATACAACTAAACGTGAGCGGAGATACGGCCTCTTTAAGCAACCCCGGCCTGCTCATTTCCGAAATCCAAACCGATCCGGCGCTGGCAGATTCACCCAAAGAGTGGGTAGAGTTGATAGCTACCCGCTCCATTAATTTCGCGCAAACGCCCTATACTGTCATATTCTCTAACAACGGAACTGCCACCAGTAAAGGCTGGGTAGAGGGTAATATCCCTTCTCCACCACCGCGTAACTCTACCTATGCCTTCCAAATCAATACCGGCAGTGTACAGCCCGGCGATGTGGTGTACGTTGGTGGTACCTCTATGGCTCCTACTATTTTGCGGCTGCGGGAGAAAAACACTTCAACCGAAGCCGGCGATGGCAATATCGGTGGCGCCTTTACCGGGGCTACCGGAGTGCTGGGCAATGGTGGCGGAATAGCCGATGGGGTTGCCGTGTTTAATCTGCCCGTGGCACAGATAGATTCCAACACCGTGCCGGTAGATGCCATCTTTTTTGGCACCGGCATTGGCGATGCCGCCATGGCAGATACCAGCCTGGGTTTCCGCCTGCCCGTAAACGACCGCTACAGCGGGGGACGACTGAAAAGCAGCTCCTTCCTCGCGCCGGAAGTACTTGGGTTTTACTCGCTGCAGGCTAACGGTGCCTATGATCGAAGTGCAGGTGTATATAGCACACCGCGTACATGGACAACCAATACATCGGCGTGGACTTCCGCCTCAAGTGGTATCACAGTAAGTGGTAATACTTATCTCTGGTCTAACGGAGCTACTACAAAAGATATCTCCGGTCTTACGGCAGGTACTTACACTATTACGGTTACTTCCGGTAGCTGTACGGTGAACAGAACTTATACGGTAACGCAAAGTGCAGCCCTGAATGTTGCGCTTACAGCATCTCCAACCGCCTGTCCTGCTGCAACAAACGGTACAATTAATTCTACAGTTAGCGGAGGTATAGCTCCTTGCACCTACATCTGGAGCAATGGCAGCACAACCTCCGCCATCAGCCAGCTAACAGCAGGAGACTATACAGTTACCGTAACGGATGCAGCGGGCTGTACGGTTTTAGCTACTACAACCGTTAGTATGGGCAATAATTTCCCTTCTGTAACCCTTACACCCGGATCCGTTATTTGCAATGGAGCAACTAATGGTAGCATTAGCTCCAGTGTTAGCGGAGGTGCTACGCCCTATACGTATATATGGAGCAATGGCGCCACTGCTTCCGGTATCAGCAATCTTGCCGCGGGTACATATACTCTCACCGTCACGGATGCTAACGGTTGCGCCAGTTCGCAAAGTGCCGATGTGCAGCAAACTGCTGCTGTTAATGTAACATCTATCTCACCCGCACAAAACAGCTCTGGTTATCCGGTGGCTTTGCAGGGTAGCGGTTTTGCCGGTATTACGCAGGTGAAGTTTAACGGGGTTAATGCGGCATCTTTCTCCATCAGCGGCGATACGCTCATTACGGCCACGGTGCCTTTAAATGCCGGCAGCGGACCAATACAACTCTTTAGTAGCAATGGCTGCGATTACCTAACCAGTCTAAGCTTTACCTATCTTTTTTCCAGCCCCGACCTTACCGTCAAGCTGTATCTTCAAGGCCTGTACGTGGGGGGTGGCTTTATGGAATTACCATTGGTAAACAGTGGCCTGAGCGGCAACGCCCAGCATGCCGATAGTATTACGCTGCAACTGGCGCAGCCCACTGCTCCGTATGCAATCGCATGGACAGGAATGGTTCTTTTGCGTTCTAACGGTTTCGCCGTAACGAATTTGCCGGGTTCGGTACTTGGGCAAAGCTATTACATCGTTGTAAAGCACCGCAACAGTCTGGAAACCTGGAGCAAACAGCCGGTGGTATTTGGCCCTAACACGTATTGGAACTTTTCGGGCGTATCCCAGTTTCCTTCCCTTAGTACCACGGCGGTAAGTACTATAACGGGTACTACTGCCATTAGCGGCGGCACTATCAGCAGCGATGGCGGCTCGGCAGTAACCGCCCGCGGAGTTTGCTGGAGTACCTCTCCCGGACCAACGGTAGCATTAGCTACCAAAACCAACAACGGCAGTGGTACGGGCAGCTTCACCTCTAATGTAACCGGCCTGAGTGCAGGCACAACGTATTATGTACGTGCATACGCTACCAACGGAGTTGGCACAGCTTACGGCA
>Ga0315906_10005044_pt1 | contig 16696 bp, 11 predicted proteins | sample LakEriMetagenome_4_FD_203526 | JGI IMG/M metagenome (GOLD analysis project Ga0315906, IMG submission 203526) | Freshwater fungal communities from buoy surface, Lake Erie, Ohio, United States - Buoy 2 MA122 | ecosystem: Environmental > Aquatic > Freshwater > Lake > Lake biofilm | place: USA...
CTTGTTTTAAAGATTTCTTTTTTACGATCGGTAATTTTTAAAAACTTCTTATCTACAAACATGCCGATATCACCAGTGTGGAAATAACCATCTTTATCAATTACTTCAGCAGTAAGATCAGGTCTTTTGTAATAACCCATCATTACATTATCTCCTTTACAAATAATTTCTCCATCTTCTGCAATCTTAACATCAACGCCATCGATAACAGTACCAACGGTTCCAAATTTTCTGTTGGCTTCGCCAAAACGGTTTACACTAATTACCGGTGAAGTTTCTGTTAATCCATATCCTTCCATAATTACCATTTTGCCTGCAGTAAAAATGCGGAGTAAGCGTACCTGGCAAGCAGCAGCCCCAGTAACAATTGCTTTTACTTTACCACCCAATCCTTCTCTCCATTTTTTAAAGATGAGCTTATTTGCTAATGATAATTGCAAATTGTAAAGGAAGCCCTGATTCTTTCCAGCTTCGTATTTTGAAGCCACATCAACCGCCCAGAAAAACAGTTTGCGTTTAATGCCTGTTAGTTCCTGTCCCTTGCCCATTATGCGCTCATACACTTTTTCCAACAAGCGTGGCACAGTTGTAAATACAGCAGGTTGAACTTCTTTTAAATTGTCGCCAATTTTATCCAAACTTTCAGCATAATAAATACTTACACCGGTAAACAAATAGATATAGCTCACCATGCGCTCAAATATGTGATTGAGGGGTAAAAAACTCAACGCTTTATCATTACTGTTGCAAAAATCTGTAAACACTTCTGTGCTGGCTTTTACATTACTCAGTATGTTTTTATGACTCAGCATTACACCTTTGGGTGTGCCGGTTGTGCCAGATGTATAAATGATGGTAAGCAAATCTTCATAACCAACTTTAGCAGCGGCTGCTTCCATTTGCTGATAATTTTCTTCTGTTGGTTTGTTGAGAATATCTTTCCAGTGCAATGACGGTTGCAGATAGTCAAATGTAAATACTGCATGTACACTTGGTGTTTTGCTACGCACACTCTGTACTTTATCATACAACTCCTTATCACTTACAAAAACAAGTTTTACGGATGCATCATTGAGTACAAACTCCAGCTCAGGTGCGGCCAATGTGGGATAAATAGGCACCAGCACTGCGCCTGCTTTTTGCACTGCAAGATCCAGTATTAACCACTCCGGTCTGTTGTTACTGATAACAGCAATTTTATCACGCTTCTCTACACTCATATCGTTAGCGTTAATGCCGAGGTGAATGAGTCCTGCCGCCAGTTTATCAACCGTTTCTTTTACTTCTTTGGTGCTGTATTTGCGCCAGATGCCGCCTTCTTCTTTGGCAGCAAACATATCTTCCTTAGGAAATTGACTTAATTGAAGTTCAATACAGTCAAACAATCGTTTTGCATTTTGCATAATAAAGACAGTTAGTTTATAAGAACAGGCAATAATTAATAATGTTGTACTTTCTGTAAAATGATAGAGAAAGATAGGGAGAAAAACAATAAAAAATCCCGCCTGTTTGCGGGACTTTAATTAATTCGTTTTCTGATAGTTTTGGCTGGGCGGCACTTTAAACAGTTTCGATTTTTGAAACTTGGTAAACTCAGCATATTGTGCTGCGTTGAGTTTGGTCCAGTTATCATAAGCAGCAAGATTGCTGGCCGCTTCAAATATCCATTGATTATATGCTTCAAACATTCCTTCCTGCAGCAACTGGCGTTGATGCTCAAACAAACGAAGCGGCATTTTAGATGCATAATCTTTATACCAGTCCAGAATAAAACGTGTACGCAGCATAATTAAGGTTTCGGTAGTAATACCGTTATTAACTACTGCATTGTTACGGTTCATTATATCAGTAAAAGCAGCAGCAAACTCATTGTTGCTTTTAACCTGTTTTGCTTTGGGATCAATTAAAAAGAATTTTTTATACGATTCCAGCAACATGGTTTTTATTTCGGCAGTGCGGCTGGTATAGCTTTCCATGTTTACAAATATTTCTCCATAAACGATAGCCCATACTTTATCAGTAGTTAAATGATAATGTTTAGCAGCATAGTAATAATTACCTGCATGGTTGGGGTCGTTTTTAATGCCTTCTTCCCATACATTAATGCAGTTAAAATCTTTCTCCAGCCACAATAATTCACCATACTCTGCATATAAAGCACCGGCGTTGGGATATTTCTTCAACGCTTTTTTATACATCCTGTCAGCATCCTTTGCTTCGGCCAGTTGTTTGTAAATATTGCCTGCAATCTGAAATACCTGTACATCTGCATCTTCTCTATCGAGTAAAGGTTTGATGGTTTCTCTTGCGTTGGCAAAATCACGCTGATAATAATAAGTGAGTGCCAGATCTTTTTTGATGGCATAATTATCAGGTGCTTTTACCAATGCTTTGTTTAGCACCAATACCGCATTGGTCCAGTCGCCGCTGCGCATGAATTGTTTAGCGGTTTCATGCAGTTGTGTCGCATCAGGATCTTGTGCATTCAATTGCACACATACAAATAAAATACTGATAAGAGAGAGTAGTTTTTTCATATTTGGTCAAAAGTAAATTAATCTTACAGAATGAGTGATAACTGCGGATAAGATTGCATTTTTCTTCACAAAGTTGCCTATGCTTCGGCTTCATTGTAAATTAAATGTGTGAGCAATCCATCTCTCAGCTTGGGTTCAAACCATGTGCTTTTTGGGGGCATTACGTTTCCACTGTCTGCAATGGCAAATAACTGCTCCATTGTTACTGGATAGAGGCTGAAAGCAATTTTCATTTCGCCATCATCCACTCTTTTCTGCAATTCACCCAAACCACGGATGCCACCCACAAAATCAATACGCTTATCTGTACGCTGGTCATGAATACCGAGATGCTTGCTTAAAATATTGTTTGATAAAATGCTCACATCCAAAACACCTATTGGATCTGTTGTAAAAGTGCCGAATTTTGAAACTAATTGATACCAGTTTCCGTCAATATACATTCCAAATTCATGTGGTTTAGATGGTTTGAAGGGCTCTTTGCCAATTAGTGTGCATTCAAAATCATTTGCAATGCCTTCGAATAATTGCTGATGGCTTAAACCATTAAGGTCTTTTACAACACGGTTGTAATCAATAATTTTTAATTCGCTTGCAGGAAAGAGTGTAGTTAAAAAATACATGCTTTCTGCTGTAGCATCTTTGCCCAATGCATTTTTTACTTTAGCAGCACTGGCAGCACGGTGATGGCCGTCAGCTATATAAGTTTCAGGTACTTTTGATTTAAAGATGGTAGAAATGGTCTTAATAGCATCATCATCATTTACTATCCAGATGGTATGTTGTATACCATCTTCAGGTACAAAATCATAAATAGGGCTTTTGTCTTTTTTCCAATTGCTGATAAGTTCATTCATCTCCTCCACATCACGATACGCCAAAAACACATTGCCCGTTTGTGCGCCTGTGATTTTGATATGATTGATGCGGTCGTTCTCTTTTTCAGGTCGGGTAAATTCATGTTTTTTGATAACATCATTCTCATAATCCTTTACTGCACTGCCGCACACCAATCCTGTTTGGCTACGGCCATCCATAATGAGTTGATAAATGTAATAGCAGGCTTTGTTTTCCCTGAACAATACATCACGCTGTATAAATGCGTGCAGGTTTTCTTTTGCTTTTTCATAAACTGCAGCTGCGTAATGGTCTGTATCATCAGGTAAATCAATTTCAGATTTGGTGATGTGCAAAAATGAAAAAGGGTTACCCTGTGCTTCCTGCTTGGCTTCGGTGCTGTTTAATACATCGTAAGGACGGGAGGCTACCTGCTTTGCAAACTGTGCCTGCGGACGCAGGGCTTTAAAAGGAACGATTGTTGCCATACTTTTTACTTACTAACGGGTGCAAAGAAACGGATTTTTGGGGAGGGGTTTCTTTGTTTTATAAATTTAAAAAGCCTCAACAATTGTTGAGGCTTTCAGGTGGTGTGGGCCGGGATCGAACCGGCGACACAAGGATTTTCAGTCCTTTGCTCTACCGACTGAGCTACCGCACCATTCCTGAAACACATTAGTTGGTAAGTGGAAGCCTATCCTTCCTTTGTGCTTCGGGGCTGCAAATATAGAGTTTTGAGCTTTACGGCTGAAATCTTAAGCTAACTTTATTTCTGCTCCTTGGTTCTTGTGTTTTTGGCTTACATACCGTATTCACTTAAAAACTTAATCCGCATAATCTTTAATTGCTCCCAACTGTAATTCCCGTCTTCCAACTCCTGTTGGGCTACTTTTAGATCGCTTGTGCTGCAGCTTTTAAAATAATCAATGATTTCTTCCTGCTCATGTTCATCTAACCACTCATCAACAGCATAATCAAGCCGCAACTTGGTACCACTGGCAGCAATGGTTTCCATTTCTTCCAGCATTTCATCCATGCGCCAGCCTTTGTTTTTGGCAATGGTTTCAAGTGGTACACGCTTATCAACATTCTGTATCAGGAATACTTTGTTGCCGCTTTTATTTACCACACTCTTCATCACAAACTCTTCCAGCTTTTCAATGTTATTTTCTTCTACATACTTCGCAATCAGTTCAATAAACGGTTTACCGTAACGGATGGCTTTACCTTTGCTCACACCCTGGCATTTTTCCAGTTCTTCCATGGTGGTAGGATACATGGTTGCCATATCCTGCAATGAGTTCTCAAGGAAAATAACAAATGGTGGTAAAGCCTTTTTCTTTGCTTCTTTCTGGCGAAGCTCTTTCAGCATTTCAAACAATCTTTCATCTGTTGCAGCACCTGCGCCGCCGCCATCTGCTCCTTCATCATCATCTTCTTCATTGGCCTCTTCATACAAATTATTGAGTACAATCTTGAATGATTTCGGTTTCTTCAAAAATGCTTCACCTTCTTTGGTGAATTTGAGCAAGCCATATTCTTCAATATCTTTCTTAAGTAATCCGCCAAGCAATAATTGACGTATGAGAGAATTCCAGAAATGCAAATCCCTGTCTTTACCACTGCCAAACTCAGCCAGCTGGTCATGACGGTACATTTGTATTTGCGGAGTTAAACGTCCGGTAATTATCGGCAACACATAATCTGTAGCAAAACGTTCATCCAATGCCTTCACCACTTTCAACACTTTTACTGCTTCATCTTTTGCTTCAATTTTTTCTTTAGGATGTAAACAGTTATCACAATTGCCGCAGTTTTCATTTCCATACTCTTCACCAAAATAATGCAGGAGAATAATACGTCGGCAAACAGAACTTTCGGCAAAGGCAACTGTTTCCTGAATGAGTTGTGCACCCACTTCACGTTCGCTCAAAGGTTTATCACGCATTAAATGCTCCAGCTTACTCACATCTTTGTGCGAATAATAAAGGATACATTTTCCTTCCATTCCATCACGACCAGCACGCCCGGTTTCCTGGTAATAGTTTTCAATACTCTTGGGGATGTTGAAGTGAATCACAAAACGGATATCGGGTTTATCAATACCCATTCCAAAGGCAATGGTAGCCACAATTACCTGAACATCTTCATTCAGAAATAAATCCTGACGTTCTGCACGTAGTTTTGAATCAAGGCCCGCATGATAAGCAACAGCTTTGATGCCATTAGCCATCAATATATCAGCGAGTTCTTCTGTTGTTTTTCTGTTGAGTGTATAGATAATTCCGCTCTTGCCTTTGTTTTGCGAAATAAATTTTACAATACTTTTTATTGTTTGCTCCTTTTTAACCTTGGGTTGAATTTCATAATAAAGATTGCTGCGGTTAAATGATGAAATAAAAATTTCAGGATTTCGCAAGCCGAGATTCTTTACAATATCACTCTGTACTTTAGGCGTTGCAGTTGCGGTTAATGCAATTACCGGAATGTTGGGATTGATTTGATCCATCATCTCTCTTAACCTTCTGTACTCCGGTCTGAAATCATGACCCCATTCACTAATACAATGAGCTTCATCTACTGCAAAGAAGGAAATAGTGAGGTCAGAAAAGAACTCAATGTTTTCTTCTTTGGTTAATGTTTCCGGGGCTACATATAACATTTTGGTGCGGCCGCTTTTTAAATCATCGTGCACCTCTTTAATTTCTTTTTTATTGAGTGTGGAGTTGAGGAAATGCGCCACATCATCCTGGCTGCTGTAGCTGCGTACTAAATCTACCTGATTCTTCATCAATGCAATCAATGGACTCACAATAATGGCTACACCTTCAGCCATCATCGCCGGTAATTGGTAACACAAACTTTTACCACCCCCTGTGGGCATAATTACAAATGTATCTCTGCCGCTTTGCAGATTGAGAATGGCCGGCTCCTGTGTTCCTTTAAACGCATCGAACCCAAAATACTCATGCAGGGCTTCATATAAAGCTGCATTGCTGCCTGTGGATTTTGCTTTACCGTTTGATTTAGCAGGGGCTTTTGCTGCTATAGTTTTCACACTTGTTGACTTTTTGGTTGCTCCATTTGAGGGAGCTTTTTTCTTTACTGTACTCATCACTTAACGTCCTTCGCTCTTTGGTTAATATTATGTGCTCATGGCAGGCATTTGAATTGGTTAACGAAAAAGCAGTGAACTGCTTTTTTTTAAAGGACAGCGAAGGTACTAAAATATGCCCTTTGAATCGTTAAAATCAGCCAAAAAACTACACTGAGAAAACGTTAGAGAAGATAATTCTTTTTTATCAATGGGGGCTATCTATTTCTACACAGGCGGGTTAAAATCTGTACGAATGTGCCTTAATAATGCCATTTTTCAAGCATTCTTTTTCATTTCTGTTATTTCAAGTAGGTTTGCGGCCAATGGCTACTGTTAATCCCAAAGAAATTGCATTACGCACCATTCAACTGGAAGCTGAATCTTTACAGCAATTGGCATCTCAACTCACGGATGATTTTAATACCATTGTTGATGTAATTATGAATGCCAAGGGTAGGCTCATTGTAAGCGGCATCGGTAAAAGTGCAGTGATTGCTCAAAAAATTGTAGCCACACTAAACTCCACGGGCACACCATCCATGTATTTGCATGCAGCCGAAGCTATACATGGCGATTTAGGGATGATTTTGAATTATGATGTGGTAATGATCATCAGTAAAAGCGGTGAAAGCCCTGAAATAAAAGTATTGAGTCAGCTCATTAAAAGTTTTGGCAACCCCATTATTGGAATGGTGGGCAATGTGGAATCATATTTGGCCAAACAAAGCAATTATATGTTGAATACAACTGTGAGCCAGGAAGCTTGCCCCAATAATTTAGCGCCAACCAGCAGCACCACTGCACAAATGGTGATGGGCGATGCTTTGGCAGTTGCATTAATGGAGAAAAGAGGTTTCAGCAGCAGCGATTTTGCAAAATTTCATCCGGGAGGTGCGTTGGGTAAAAGACTTTTTTTAAGGGTGAGTGATTTATACGTAAACAATGAGCAGCCAAAAATAAAAGCTGATGCAGTTCTGAAAGATGTGATTCTTGAAATTTCAAAAAAGCGATTGGGTATTACTGCTGTTGTGAATGATACTGATGAATTACTGGGTGTAATTACAGATGGCGATTTGCGCCGTATGCTTGAAAAATCAACAGCTATTGACAGTATTCAGGCATCAGAAATTATGACCATCAATCCAAAAACAATTGAAGCTGATGCACTTGCCATTGATGCTATGGAGCAGATGCGAACAAATAATATCACACAATTATTGGTAACAAAAGGCAATCAATATGCAGGAGTTATACATTTGCATGATTTGATAAAAGAAGGATTGATATAAAATGTGAGAGGTGAATAGTGAATAGAAGAGATATCACACATACTTACAACTCACGACTGACCGGTAATCATGAATAAAAATCACTACGTAGCAATAATGGCGGGAGGCATTGGCAGCCGATTTTGGCCGATGAGCCGAACAGGTTTTCCCAAACAGTTTTTGGATATACTTCATACAGGCCGCACGCTCATTCAAATGACTTATGACAGGTACAAAGAATTTATTCCTGCCGAAAATATTTATGTAGTTACTTCCAAAGAGTACACTGAGATTGTTCATAAACAATTGCCCGAGCTTCCGCTCAATAATATTTTAAGTGAGCCCAGCCGCAAAAACACAGCACCTTGTATTGCGTATGTATCACACAAGCTGCTCCATATAAATAAAGAAGCCTTGCTCATTTGTGCACCTGCAGACCATTTGATATTGGATGCGCCTGCATTTAGTAAAGTGTGCTTAGATGCATTTGGTTTTGTAAAAAGTATAAATGCACTCTTAACCCTTGGTATAAAACCTACTTATGCCAACACGGGTTACGGCTACATACAGCACGAAGCAATGCCTGTGGCAGATAATATTTACAAAGTAAAAACCTTTACTGAAAAGCCTAATACTGAGTTGGCGAGAACCTTCCTTGCCAGTGGCGACTTTTTATGGAACGCCGGCATTTTTGTGTGGAAGGTGAAGAATATTGTAAAAGCATTTGAAAAGTTTTTGCCGGAGATGAATGATGTATTTGTTGCCGAGCATGAGCATTTTAATACGGATAAAGAAACTGAAGCTGTTGAACGCATCTATCCGCAATGCACCAATATTTCCATTGACTATGGCATTATGGAAAAAGCAGATAATGTGTATGTACTGCCTTCTTCATTTGGCTGGAGTGACCTTGGTACTTGGAACAGTGCCTATGAAAACATGGAGAAAGATTATTTTGGCAATGCAGTAGCCGGCAAAAATGTAATGGTGATTGATGCTACTAAAAATGTAGTTCATGCTGATGATAAAAAATTAGTACTGCTGCAGGGGTTGGATGATTTTATTATAGTTGATACAAAAGATGTATTACTCATTTGCAAAAAAGAAAAAGAACAGGAGATTAAAGAATATGTTGCAGAAATAAAGCGGAATAAGGGAGATAAATATCTGTAGCTAACAGTAGAAGTAGATAGTTAAAGAAATACGAAGAGGAATTATGCAAATAATTCCTCTTTTTTATTGGTTGATGCTATTGAAACGGAACAATGAGGTTTGCGACGAAAAAACAGTCGACATAAAAGCCAAAGCCAGTAATCCAAAATCAATTCTTATTGTTAATAAACACAAACGCTGTTTCTTTTTTCCGGAGGATTTCTTTTTTTATTTTCTGTGGACTGGATATGAGTTTGTGGCGGTTTACATTGATGAGTTCGTGGGCAATGCAGAAATTATCAAGTGATTCTACATGAAACAACACATCATGCAGCCATTCCACCTCGTGCTCAATAGCACTTTGGCTGCGGTACTCGTTGTTGATGAGCACCAGTAAATCCCTGTGTTGATGTTTGTTTAAAGACATTTTAGTATCCTACCATACCTTTTTTATTGGGGCAGCCGCAATTGCTTTTTTTGGAAGCGTTGCAGGAAGCCATCAAAAAGACGACGAGTAATAACATTAGAATCCCTTTTATGGTTGAACGCTGCATCAAAAAAGACTGATTTTTTAAGCGATACATAATCTTGCGTTTCTAAATTAACTACTTTCCCTGCTAATTATTGCAATTTTTCATGATTGGTACAGGAAAAAGTTTACGGGTACTAGTGGCTCCTCTTGATTGGGGGTTGGGCCACGCCACCCGTTGCGTACCCATAATAGGCGAATTGCTGTATTTGGGTTGTGAGGTTGTACTTGCAGCTGATGGCGCTTGTGCCCAATTGCTGGCCCGTGAATTTCCTCAGCTTGAAATCAAGAAATTGCCTGGTTACCATATTCGTTACGGTAAAAAAAGTCTTATTCAGAGCGTTTTGCTTCAAATGCCAGGTATTTTCAAAAATATCCATAATGAACATCGCTGGCTGCAAAACCTGCTGCAAAAAGAAAAGTTTGACATAATCATCAGTGATAACAGGCCGGGCTTTTGGAACAGACAATCGCATTGTATTTATATAACACATCAACTCCGTATTAAATCGGGGATGAATGGTTTGTTTGATGATATGCTGCAACGCTTGCATTATCGGTATATCAAAAAATTTAATGAAGTATGGGTGCCCGATGTGGATGCTGCATTAAATGCTGCCGGTGTTTTAGCTCATCCTTCAAAAACATTCCTGCATCCATTATATATTGGCCTGCTCTCCCGCATGCAACCGCAACCAACTGAAACTAAGAAACATGATTGGATGATTTTGCTTTCGGGTCCTGAGCCGCAACGCACATTGCTGGAACAGCAATTGATAAAAGAGATACGAGGCTTGAATAAAAAAATAATTTTAGTACGTGGCCTGCCTGGAAATACGGAAGCTATTGAGGCAGGTGCACATGTTGATGTATTTAACCACCTCACTGCATCACAATTGCAACAAGTTTTAAATCAAAGTGAAATTGTTATTTGCCGCAGCGGATATACAACTATTATGGATTTGCTGAAGCTGAAAAAGAAAGCGCTGTTAATACCCACGCCCGGACAAACGGAGCAAGAATATCTTGCAACACATATGCAGGCACTGGGTTGTTTTCCATTTTTGAAACAAAGTGAGTTTACAATTACAAAAGCTGCTGCTGTTTTACAAAATTTTCATTTTCAATTTCCGTTTGGTGATGAGCAGTTTGAGCAATACCGAGATACAATGGCATCATTAACAGCTATTCCTCATAAGTTGTAACAGAACAATTATTTTTGCCTGCAAATTCTTAAGTCTGTCTTCTACATCAACCATCAAAGCTTATTGGGCTGTGTTTGCTGCCAATCTTTTATTTGGCATCAACTTTAGCATGGTAAAATTTATTTCACCCCAATACATTCAGGCATTTGGGTTAAATTTTATCAGGGTGCTTGTAACAGTGGTTTTATTTTGGTTGTTGTTTGCTCTTAAACCTGGCAAAGGCGGCATTGATAGAAAAGATATTCCACGTTTTTTGTTGTGTGCACTAACAGGAGTTGCCATTAATCAACTATTGTTTATTAAAGGACTTACGCTCACCACGCCAGTGCATGCCGCATTACTCATATTGATTACCCCTGTTTTTATTTTGATGATAGCTGTAATTGCAGGTAATGAAAAGATGAGTTTGATTAAACTGCTTGGCTTGTTACTGGGTATTGGCGGATCGGCTTTGCTTATTTTATCAAAAGAAAACTCAGGAATTGGATCAGATGTATTGCTGGGTGATGTTCTGGTGGTAATTAATGCCATCAGCTATGCATTGTATTTTATACTGGTAAAACCGCTGATGCAGAAATACAGTGCTCTGCATGTAATACGCTGGGTGTTTACGTTTGGCATAGTGCTCATTACACCTTTTTGCTGGGGCCAGTTCAGTAATACAAACTGGGATGCGTTTGGAATAGAGCAGTTTGCTGCCTTGTTGTTTATTGTGCTGGGAGCAACATTCTTTGCTTATTTGTTTACGGTTTATGGGTTGCAGCATTTGAGCGCTTCAGCGGCCGGCGCATTTATTTATTTGCAGCCGGTGTTTTCATCTCTGTTCAGTTTTTTGTTTTTCAGGGAAGAAATGAGCTGGCCTAAAATTGTTGCTGCATTATTAATCTTTAGCGGGGTGTTTTTCGTAAATAAAAAAGAAAATACCTTAGCGCCATTAAAATAAACTCAGATGATTAAATTCAATGCACTCACTTTTATTTTTTGTTTTAGTTTTTTCTCAGCATTTGCCCAATTTAATACCGCTACTGTTTCATTAAAAGACGGGCGCACATTAACTGGTTTTGTCAAGAGTTTGAAAAACGGATACAATCCGCAAGAGTTGATTTTGTATCCGCAAAAAGAGGATAAAGACCCGCAACCTGTACCTGCTGGAACAATTAAAGAAGTTACCATTGAAGGCGAAGGAGCGTTTATTGTAGCAACTGTAAAAAAATATACAAACGAATTGGATTTTGATAAGCTTGCACGCATACCTGATTTTGAAAACAAAGAAAACTATGTGATGCAAACTTTATTTCTGAAAGTATTACTTAAAGGCGATAAACTCAGCCTGTATACATATAAAGACGCATCACGTAAACACTACTTTATTCAAAAACCCGGCAGTGAAATAGAAACATTGCGTTATCTGCGTTCGCTCGATCCTGTAACAAAAAGTACACTCAAAGACTACCGTTATTATCAGCAGCAATTGCTGCCTTATGTGAGCGGAAATAAAAAGCTGGAAAACAAGCTTGAATCTGTTGGCTGGAATGATAACAGCATGATGCGAATTTGTAAAGACATTAATGCCAATACAACAGCTTATGCACTTTATGAAGGCGGAACAGCTGAACGAACAGCCTTTTTTGTTGGAGTTGGAGCAAACATGAGCAACTTTAGTGCAGTTGATATAAACGATCAACAATCTTTTTATAAAAACATGACGTTTAACTCGAGTACATTACCTGTTTTATTTATTGGCTCTGAAATCAGCTTTAATAATAAAGACAGTAAGGGTTTTCGTTTTCAACTGTCATTAGCTGCTTTTCCATTTTCAACGACAGGCAGCAGTGCATATAATATTAATAATTCACAGGTTAATGCAGATATATCAGTGCAGGGACTGAATGTTATGTTTGGGCCGGCTTTAAAATACAAGTTTGGCAAATCATTTACATTAGGTACAGGAGCCAATTTCAACATTACATCATTTTCAGAATTAAGAGGAAGGAATATGCCTTCCTGGGCAGTATTGGAAGGTGTATTTGCAACATTTGCCCGCCCTAAGCCAGGAACTCCCATTACTATTTCACCTTATGTTATGGCTGAGTATATGTTTACTCAAAAACACGGTGTGGTATTACTTTATGCCCCTGAGCAAAAAAATGTAAAGTTTTATGAAGGAGCAAGGCTTAAGCTGGGATATGCATCACTATCCTATATTTTTAAATTAAATGCCGGCAAAAATTAAGTTTAGAAAAGCGCTTCGAAATGAAGCGCTTTTTTTTTGATGCTATTTCTTACTTCCGTTTTGTTCAAATAACCAGGCAAATGGTTTTGGCTGCTCATGCCGTAAATTAAACCGGTGAATACTTTTTTCTTTCAAAATTCGCATAGCTTCTTCAATTGAGTCAGTAACATGAAAGAGGTGTTCATCTTCCGGCGAAATTGTTCCCCGTTCTTTCATCAACCGAACATGTTCAATAATTTCTTTATGAAATGCTTTGTCAAAAACAATAATGGGAAAGTTTTGAATTTTTTTTGTTTGAATGAGTGTAATGCTTTCAAACAACTCATCAAGCGTACCAAAACCGCCGGGCATGCAAATGAATGCATAAGAATATTTGATGAGCAATGTTTTGCGGACAAAAAAGTAACGAATGTTTACCCATTTATCAAGATAAGGATTGGGCTCCTGCTCATGCGGCAATACAATATTGCAGCCAACACTTCTACCATTCACTAGTTTTGCTCCACGGTTGGCAGCTTCCATTAAACCGGGCCCTCCACCTGTCATTACAGTAAATCCCAGCTTTGCAACTTCGGCACCCACTTTTTGCGTGAGTTCATAATATTCATGCGTTTCATCATAACGGGCGCTTCCAAAAATCGTGACGCATGGGCCAACAAATGCTAGTGCACGATAGCCTCTTATGAATTCAATTAATACTTTCCATGCAAATTTGAATTCTTTCCAACGGCTTTGCGGGCCTTCAAGGAATTTGATTTCTGAAGGATTATTCATTCCATTTTATTTTTTCTTAGGTAACCAATTCAACTGTGGTAATAACGCTGGCTCTTTAAAATAGTTGAGCCGTAAACTCTCGTTCCATCCATTAGGATTGTTGAAAAAAGATTTGGTGCTGAAAAAAATCATGCCTTGGATATTGGGTGTGTTGCGAAGCATTTCAATTTGACGAGGCAGCAACGTGCTGTCTTTCCATGCGCTATCTCTTCCATTAGCACGGTAAATACCAAGTCCGATATAACAATTTTTGCCATATGTGTTTTTGCTCCACCAATCAATCAACACTTCATAGGGTGCAGCACGGTGGCCAAACTCCCAGTACAATTGTGGCGCTACATAATCAATCCAGCCTTTTTGCAGCCACAATAAAATATCAGCATACAAATCATCATAATTAGTTTGTCCGGCTGTGGTATTACTGCCTCTTGGATCTGTACTTGCATTACGCCAAACACCAAAAGGGCTAATACCAAACTGCACATGCGGTTTGGTTTGGCGGATAACAGTAAATAATTTAAAAATAATTGAATCCACATTGCTTCTTCTCCAATCTTCTTTCTTCATTGCATTGCCATACAGGCGGTAAGAAACCGAATCAGGAAATTCTTTGCCTGTAATACGGTAGGGATAAAAATAATCATCAAAATGAATGGCATCTACATCATAACGTTCAGTAATATCTTTAATCACATCAACAACAAATTGCTGCGCTTCTTTATTGCCGGGATCAAAATATTTCTTATCGCCATAATCCAAAAACCAGTTTGGATGAATTTTAGTAATGTGTGCTGATGCTATGGACGCTTTTCCAATTCTGAAATCAGCACGGTAAGGATTGCACCATGCATGAAACTCCATGCCACGCTTATGCGTTTCATCAATCATAAACTGCAATGGATCATAATATGGTGATGGTGGTTTGCCCTGCACACCGCTCAGCCATTCACTCCATGGCTCGTAAGGTGATGGGTAAAAAGCATCAGTTGCAGGACGAATTTGCATGATAATGGCATTCAGTCCATTTTGTTTGTGTAAATCCAGTATGCGTATGAATTCCTGTTTTTGAACATCAACAGGCAATCCTTTTTTTGAAGGCCAGTCAATATTATCAACTGTAGCAATCCATGCAGCTCGAAACTCTGTTTTGTTTTGTGCGGTGATGCTATGTGCGATGAGTAAAGAAAAAAGAAAGAGGCAAAATCGTTTCATGCAATAAATGTAATACCAATTAGAATAACAACCGCTTTGAGAACGATCATTGCTTAGGATAAATAAGAAAAATGTAGGAGTCAGCCACACATTTTATCCAGCAAGAGATTGAGTTTCTTTGCTTCTTGCGGGGTAAGATTGCTGGTGAGTTTATCAATAAGGGGGTCTAATTCAATTTCCAGTTTTTTTATGAGTTTCTTTCCTTTTGACGAAAGCACTACATCTACCAATCGTTTATCTTTTTTGCTAACAGATTTTTTACAAATTTTTTGGCGATAAGTCTGTCCATAATGCGGCTGGTATCACTCATTTTATCCATCATACGATGGCGTATTTGTAAAGTAGAAAGCGGTTCACCTGCCCTGTATAAAATGCGTATGATATTGTATTGAGGATAGGATAAATTATAATGCTCAAGGTCCCCGGACATTTTTTCCTGTAACAACAATCCGCTAAATTGTACGTTTACAACAGCTTTGTGATTTTCGTTTCTGAAATTGCCTTTTCTGCTTAGGGCTTGTTCAATATTCATGAGGTAACTGCAATGGATCTTTAACTAAAAATAATAAATTTTAACGGGCTTTATTTAATATAAAGCCTCCTTAACAGTTAACTCTACTTTTCTTTCTAACGACTAAAAAAATAGTTGGGAGATTTTATTTTGTTTTTCTTCGATAGTAAGAAGAAATTGAGCTGACTGGCATTAAAAGATACTGAATGGGGAAATTGATTGTTTAAAATAGCAGGAGCCATTTCAATATAAAAGTACAATTACTGCCAGCTATTTATGATCCGTGATGATGTGGATTATCAGTTGCATGTATGGGGCCAAACTCAGCCGTATAAATTTTAAAAAGCAATAAAAAATAGCTGATGAGTAATGGGCCAAAAATAAAACCCCAGAATCCAAACAAACTTAGACCTACAATTACACCCAATACTGTTACCATTGGGTGAACATTACCCAGTTTTTTCATGAGTGTTACCCTTGCCAGGTAATCAACATTTCCGGTAACCAGCAAACTCCAGATGGCAAGACCAATACCAGCACTATTATTACCTTGTGAAAATAAATAGATAACAATGGGTAACCAGATGATTGTAGTTCCAACAATCGGGAAAAAAGCAAAAACACCGGTAAGAAAACCCCATAGCACAAAATCATTCACTCCAAAAATCCAATAACCAACCAATGCAAATATTCCCTGTATCAACGAAATAAGTGGTATGCCAATCGCATTGGCACGAACCATATTAAAAGTTTCTCTTCCAAGTATATCAATACTGTCCTCTTTAAGGGGCAAAAAGTAGTCAAATGATTTTTCCATGCTGGCGTGATTGGTCAACATAAAAAAATAAATAAACAGCATCATAATGAGGTTACCCAGAATCATGGCTGAGCTGTTTAAGAATGCGGGGAGAAAATTAGCAATACGTTTTTGAAGATCCTGAATATTTTCAGTTGTTACTAAATCCTGACCGGTCCACTCTTTTATTTGAGCCGATACTGCTTTGACACCCTGCATCAACTCCTGCGTATGGCTAAAAACTTCATTGATCTTAGGTGTAATGAGATTTATAATAAAATAAAGTGGCCAGCCGACCAACAGCAGAAACGAAAAAATAAAAATGGTTGCAGTTAAATTTATATTCCATTTCTTTTTTTCAGTAAGAATGAGATACCATCTGCGGCTGAGGATGTATAATGTAACAGCACCTAAAAACCCCGGAAGGAAAATATACAGCTCACGTATGAGCAATAAGCCCAATGCTGTTAGCACAATCAAAAGAATTACCTGTCTTAATCTGTTGGTGAAAGAAGCCATGGAAAAGTATAAATAATGATAAATGT
>Ga0315906_10005046_pt1 | contig 16691 bp, 8 predicted proteins | sample LakEriMetagenome_4_FD_203526 | JGI IMG/M metagenome (GOLD analysis project Ga0315906, IMG submission 203526) | Freshwater fungal communities from buoy surface, Lake Erie, Ohio, United States - Buoy 2 MA122 | ecosystem: Environmental > Aquatic > Freshwater > Lake > Lake biofilm | place: USA: Lake...
GGCCCCAACTGACCACCCTTGCTAAATCTTTTGCTTGTTGGCTGGCACTTAACAAAGATTCAATGAGGGTCAGCTTATGGGCCGGAGGTGCATCCTCGGGTAACTCTTGAAGCAGGGCCTCAAGGGTGCTCACAGCCAAAGGAAATTGTTTGGCTTGCATAGCTGCAACGGCAAGGTTTCTTTGAATAACCGGTTTTTCAACAGGCGTGATGCCGGGTAAGGCCAAGGCTTGCTGTGCGAGGGCTATGGCATTTTCAAACTGCCCCGTTTTGATGGCCTCTTGGGCAGCTAGCAATGATTTGGTTACTTCAGGGCGCACAAGCTCCTGGGCGCTGGCACTGAACACAAACCCAAGAGCCAGCAAGGAAGTGATGCAAATTGAACGCAATTTGCTTGGCGCATTGGTGCTGGAAGACATCAAAGAAAAAATGAAAAAACGATTGGGCATGGCTGAAGCTGAATAATGCGGATTGAGAACTATAAAGAACCCAAACAAGTGATTCGCTGTAATTTTGGTACAAAAAAACTAAATTTTCGTCTATTTTGATGGTATTTAAAAATAGCATTCTTTAAAATTAACTCTAAAGAATTCATTTTAAAACGGTTTTATTTCTGCAACACCTAGGGTTTTTCCGAAGTGAAACTATATCTAGTTTTACTACACAATAAGACCGTGCAATCGTTTACATGAAGTTCCCAAGGGTGGCACACCTCTTTTATTTCTCAATTTAAGGTCAAAAGAATGACACAAACAAACCAAAAATCTCGCAAGGTGGAGAGACAAAGCGGATTCGCAGTGAGCCCCGTAGCAGCTGGCTGCGCAGTCTTGCTCATCAGCGTTGCTGGTGCTGCGCATGCTCAGCAAGCCAGTACCGAAGTGGTCGTGACCGGTATTAGGGCTTCGATTGAAAGCGCCATTGCAACCAAACGCAATGCCGATGGCATTGTTGAAGCACTTTCTGCTGAAGACATTGGCAAGTTGCCCGACTCTACCGTTGCTGAATCAGTTTCACGTTTGCCTGGCGTCACTGCGCAGCGCAACAAATCTACAGGTCGTGCGCAATCTGTGAGCGTTCGCGGGATGTCACCAGACTTCAACGGCGCTTTGCTCAACGGTCGCGAACAAGCCTCTACGGGTGATAGCCGTGGTGTTGAGTTTGACCAATTCCCTGCAGAATTGCTCGGCTCCATCGTGATTCACAAGACGCCAGAGGCTTCATTGGTTGGCCAAGGTCTGGCCTCAACCATAGATCTGCGCACAGTGCGTCCATTGGACTTTAACAAGCGCACACTCTCTGTCAACGTTCGTTCACAGCGTTCAGGCATTGACTCTGGCGCAGGCGAAGGCAAAGGCGATCGGCAATCATTCTCCTACGTAGACCAATTTGCAGACCGCACTTTGGGTATCGCTTTGGGCTTCACCAAGTTAAAAGATGCGGGTGCAGAGCAACTCAAGTTCAACACTTGGGGTGGATGGAATATCGATGTTCCTTACCAAGGTAGGAACGTCAAGATTTTTGGCGGCTTTGGCGCAGACACTGAACAAAGCACATCAGATCGCGAAGGTTTGATGGCTGTTATTCAGTACAAACCCAACAAAGACTTTGAAACAGTCTTGGATGTCTTCTCCTCCAAGGGAAAGTTTGGTCTTAAGAAAACGGGTATTGAAGGCGCAACCGGTGACCAAGGTAAATATGACCCCGCTGGCACTTTGACAAATGCTGTGATCAACTCAGACGGCTTTGCAACCAGCGGTACGATTGATAAGTTCAAGGGCGTCATTCGCAACCATATGGAAGCAGGCGAAGACTCGCTGGATTCTTTTGGTTGGAATACCAAAATGAAGCTTGGCGAATGGCGTGCAGCTGCAGACGTTGCACAGTCAAAAGTCTTCCGCCAAAGCTCTCGCTTTGAGACCACTGCTGGCTTGCCTGGCAATGGCAACACCACAGGCAGAACAGACACATTGTCATGGACTGGCTACAACGGCACCAACTTGGCCAGTACAGTTCTCACACCTGGTCTGAACTATGCTGACAGAAGTTTGATGAAGTTAACAGACGTCAACGGCTGGGGCGGTGGTCCAAGCTTCCCGCAAGCTGGTTACACAGCCATCCCAACTGTGACCGATCAAGTAGATAACGTCAGATTCTCAGGACGCAGAAGTGTTGACTACGGTCCCATTTCTTCGGTTGAAATTGGCGCAAACTTTTCTGAGCGCAAAAAAGTACGTACGACGCTTGAAGGTACCCTGTTCCTTAAAGGCACCGACCCATTTGCAGGGGCAGATGTACCTGGTACAGCGATCAATGTGGCTGGCACGTCAGGCATTAAAGTTGTTTCATGGGACCCCCGTGGCTCTTTGGGCACCATCTATGACGTTGCCAGAACAGTCAACAGCGCCATCTTGAACAAAGACTGGTCTGTAAACGAAAAAGTCACCACTTCTTATGTCAAAGGTGACTTAGACGGCAAGTTCATGGGCATGCCTTATCGCGGCAATGTGGGCGCTCAATTGGTGAACACCGATCAGAGTTCTACTGGCTTCAACATCAACGTTCCCAATTGCAATTCTGTTGCAAGTTGCCCAACCGCCACGATTGCTAACGGTAAGTCTTACACCGACTTCAACCCTAGCTTGAACCTGAACTTTGATGCTGGCAATGATCAAGTCTTGCGTGTGGGTGTTGCCAAAGTTTTGGCCCGCCCCAATATGTCAGACATGCGGGCTAGCATGAACATGAGCTATGACACCAGCAAGAGTATGTACACCGGTGACGGCGGCAACCCAGGCTTGGAGCCCTTCCGCGCAAAGTCATTTGACGTTTCATACGAAAAATACTTCGGCAAAAAGGGTTATGTCAGCATCGCTGGTTTCTACAAAAACCTCGACACTTACATCCTGAAAACAGCTACACCGTTTGACTACAAAGGCTTGACACCTGCTGGCTTGACATACCCCACCATGGGCATGTTGACTCGTCCGATGAATGGTCAGGGTGGCGACATCAGCGGTGTTGAATTGGCTGTCAATGTGCCATTCTCCATGCTAACGCCCACTTTGGATGGCTTCGGTGTGATGGCCAACGTATCTAGCACTTCTAGCAATGTGAGCTTGCCTACCAGCGCATTCAACACGAATGACATTGGCAAGGACAAAATTCCATTGCCAGGTTTGTCTAAAAATGTAACCAACTTGCGCTTGTACTACGAGAAGAGTGGCTTCCAAGTGGCCGTGGCCGGTCGTCAGCGTTCCGACTTCTTGGGCGAAATCAGCGACTTCCAAGACAACCGTCAGTTGACCTTTATCAAGGGCGAAACAGTGGTTGACTTGCAAGCAGGTTACGAGTTCAAACAAGGTCCAGCCAAAGGTTTGTCCGTTTTGTTCCAAGTGAACAATGCCAGCAATGCGAAGTTCCAGCGTTACAGCAACACGCCAGACAACATCGTAGAAACAGTCAAGTACGGCAAGATCTACTTGATGGGCGCCACTTACAAGTTCTAATTTGAACTTGTCATTTAACCTACCTCAAGTCGCCTGATTTGAGAGAAGTTAAAGTGAAGGGGAGGACTGGTCCTCCCCTTTTTTTCATTCATGGTGTTGAAGATGCAAAACCCTTTAATTCAAAACATTGTCATTGTGGGCGGCGGTACGTCGGGATGGATGACAGCCACCGCTTTGGCCAGTGTGCTGCGCGGCAAGTACAACATCCGCTTGGTGGAGTCGGATGAGATTGGCATTGTGGGCGTGGGCGAGGCCACCATTCCCATGATTCAGCGCTTTAACAAAATTGCTGGCATCGATGAAAACGAATTCCTAAAAGCCACTTATGGCACCTACAAACTGGCCATTGAGTTTGTGAATTGGGGGCAGGTGGGTGACCGTTACATGCATGGTTTTGGCACCATTGGTCAAGACTTGTGGACCGTACCGTTCGAGCAGTATTGGCACAAAATGCGCGCTGCTGGCAAAGCTGCAGATTTGGGCAGCTACTCCATCACGCGCGCCGCAGCGCGGGCCAACAAATTCATGCGGCCCGATTTGTCGATACCCAACTCGCCCTTGGGCGAAATTACATACGCTTATCACTTTGATGCCAATTTGTACGCCAAATATTTGCGCAAACTGTGTGAGGCGCGCGGTGTGGTCCGAACAGAAGGCAAGATTGTTCAAGTGTCTCAGCGCCCTATCGATGGTCACGTGGATGCTGTCGTTTTGCAAAGTGGCGAGCGAGTTGAAGGTGATCTGTTTATCGACTGTTCTGGCTTTAGAGGATTGCTGATTGAAGAGACTTTGAAAACAGGCTATGAAGACTGGACGCACTGGTTGCCTTGCGATCGTGCATTGGCGGTACCATGCGAATCGGCGCCCCAATTGTTGCCGTACACACGATCTACAGCGCACCGCGCAGGGTGGCAATGGCGCATTCCTTTGCAACATCGCATTGGCAACGGCCATGTGTTTTGCAGCCAATTCATCAGCGAAGATGAGGCTGCAAACACACTTCTGTCCAACTTAGATGGCAAGCCTTTGGCCGATCCGCGTTTGATCAAGTTCAATACGGGTATGCGCAAAAAGGCTTGGAACAAAAACGTCATTGCCATTGGGCTCTCAAGCGGTTTCCTAGAGCCCCTCGAGTCCACCAGCATTCATTTGATCCAATCGGCTGTGGCCCAATTGATTGATTTCTTCCCCGACCAGGGCTTCAGTCAGCTTGACATTGACACTTACAACGCACAAAGCCGCTTTCAATTTGAACGCATTCGCGACTTCATCATCTTGCACTACCACGTTAACCAACGCACAGACTCAGAGTTTTGGAAAGCCTGTGCCCACATGAAAGTGCCCGATTCACTGCAAGAAAAAATTGCCTTGTATCAAACGCATGGACGCATTTTCAGATTCAACGAGGAGTTGTTCTCGCAAGTGGGCTGGTTGCAAGTCATGGAGGGACAAAACTTGAAACCGGCACGCTACAACCCCTTGGTCGACTTGCAAGAAGAGGGCAGCATTCAAGAGTACTTAGACAGTGTGCGAAACGTGATCACCAAGTGTGTTGAATTCATGCCCGACCACGCAGATTACATTGCCAAGAACTGCGCTGCACAAGCCATGTGATTTCTTGGCACGCTCTACTTGCAATGCCTATCTGGTTTGAGGACTTGTTCCCCAAATCCAACCACTCAAGGGCTCAATGCTCACTGTCATTTCTTGGCCTCTGGTTTGCACCTCGCCAGTGCCCCACCACAGCTTGCCTTGTTGACCTTTCAAAGCACTGGGCATCTTGAAAGTCAAGGTTTGTGTTTGCGCACTGTTGTTAAAAGCAATGAGCACCGTGTCTTTGCCCCAATGCCGCGCCAGCACAGCGCTGCTAGGCGTGCTGGCCAAGGGGGCACTGAGCACCCCTCTTCGTAAGACCGCCTTGTCTTTTCTCAATTGGAGCAAGGCTTTGAATTCACTTCGCAAAGCCCTATCGGGCTGGCCACCTAAATCTGCCCACGGATAGGTCATGCGGTTGTAGGGGTCATCACCGCCCGTCATACCCACCTCGTCGCCGTAGTAGATGGTGGGCGAACCCGGCAAGGACATCTGAACCAGTGTGGCCAACAGCAAGCGCTGTTTGGCTTTTTGCATGGCCTCGGGTGCTGCATCAAGGGGGCCGCCTAAAACATGCAAAGCGCGGGCTTGATCATGGCTTGACAACAAGTTCATGAGTGCATGAAAGGCTTGAGGAGGATAGGCCTCACGCAGGTGCTCTAAGTTGGCTATCAGTTTTCTGGCGTCGCTGCCATTGGCAAAATCCAAAATGGCATTGCGCATGACGTAGTTCATGGTAGCGTCGAAGGTGTCACCTAAAAAGTATTTGGACGCATCAAACCATGTCTCGGCAATGGTCACGGCATCGGGTTGGGTTTGTTTCACGGCTTTGCGCCATTCGCGCCAAAAATCATCAGGCACCCAAGGTGCTACATCCATGCGCCAACCCGATGCTCCCATTTGCAACCATTTGCGCGTGACCGAGTCTTTGTCGCCATATGCAAAGCGTCGCCATCCAGGCGAATTTTTATTCAGTTCTGGCAAATCACTCACGCCCACCCAACCTTTGAATTGCTTGTCGGGGTCTGTTTGCGTGGCATCCAATGTGAACCAACTGGCATAGGGTGAATCTGCTTGAATGCGGTTGTTGGCGAAAGCACCTTTGTCTTGCAACTGGAAATTACCAAAGCGATCGAAGTACCTTGAATCGGCGCCCACGTGGTTCAGAGAGGCATCGGGAATGACTCGGATGCCTCGCTTGGCAGCCTCTTGGGTGAGTCGCGTGAAGTCTGCATTGCTGCCAAAGGCGGGGTCTATTTCATGGAAATCAGCGGTGTCGTATTTGTGGTTGCTGGCCGCTTTGAACACGGGCGTCATGTAAATGGCATTGGCGCCTAAATCGCGAATCTCATCCAATTTTTGAATGATGCCTTCTAAGTCGCCTCCAAAAAAATCATTGTTGTAGTGCGCGTCCGAGCCATCGCCAGTGCCAGGTTTGTAGGGTTTGTCTAACCAACGCGAATGCACTTCAATGTTGTGGCTTTGGTACTTGCGCTGGCCCACCTGGGGGTCGTTGGCCACATTGCCATTGCGATAGCGCTCTGGAAAAATAAAGTAATACACAGCATCTTGTGTCCAAGTGGGCACTTTGAATGCAGGGTCATAAACAGTCACTCGAAAGCGTCTGAGGCGCCGCTCATGTTCCATGGGTGCACTGACTTGGCCTACGCCCCCGCTGCCTTTTTCTTGGGTCCAATAAATAGGCTCAGGGTTGTTGTGGTACACATATTTCACACCACCGATCAAGACCTCAAACCAATAGCCATAAATGGCCTTGTCTTTGAAACGGTGGCTGGCTTTGAAAAGCTCGTGGCCTTGCAACTGAGTGCGTTGCATGTCGATGCGCTTCAGATTGCGGTAAGTCAAGATTTCTTGATTGCCCTCTAGGTTTCGAACATCGAGCACCAAGGTGGCACGCTCAACACCGGGCAAGGCTTTCAATGACCATTGCACGGCTTGATGCTGCGGCACTGCGCCAAAGGGTTTGCGATAGCGTAAATCACGTGAGTCGTGATGCAAACTTTGCGCAATTGGATTTGTGATGGCCACTTGGCGTGGGTCGACAAAGGTTTGAGGCAGCAATTCAAGCAGGGCATGACTGGCTTTGAGACTGAGACGCAAGGTGTGCGCGCCAGAAAAAGTGAGTTTTGCAGCAGGCCCACCCGGTTTATCGGGCAGCAGTGCCAGGGTGTTGGCTGCATTGGGCCATTGCCGATCTGGCATCGCCCAGCTGCTGCCGGCCTGCCATTTGGCATCGGCCAATTTAAATTCATGCTCTCCTTGCAAGTTGACGTTCAAAAAAAACGCATTGCAATCCCACACAAATTCAAAATCATCTTGCGCCGTCCAACCATTCATGCCGCCGCGCAAAAAAAGAGGTGGCACTTGGGAGGGCGCGGCTTGGCAGGTGACATTGGTGCCCTGCGCCAGGTTGCTGATGGGGGCTGTGCTTTGGGGGGTGCTCTGCGTGGAGCTCTGTGCAAACACCGAAGCACACAAAGCCAAGAAGGCGCCAACCGCCGATGTTTTTAAATTCAAACTTTTCATCACTTGTTCACTGCAAACACATGGACAGATTGAGCAGGAACGTTCAGCGTATTCCCTTTGAGACTGGCAATGCCCGTTGAGGTATAAACCGCACTCAACTTCGATGGGCTTGTGATTCCGTCAAGTTCGATTTGCATTGGCTGCAAACCATAATTGATCACAACCACACTGTGTTCTGAGCCAGCCTTTCGTTGGTAACTCAAAGTTTGCCCTTGCGCTTTGGCAAACTCGTAGCTTCCCTTGGCAAGCGACTGGCGTGAATTGCGCAGCGCCAGCAGCTCTTTGTAGAAAGACCACAGGCTGTTTGGCGTTGCCTTTTGCACTTGCGCATGGTGGGTGCTGTTGTTGCCCGAAACGGCTCGGTAAGGCTTGCCTGTGGTGAAGCCTGCCGTTTCCTCGTTGGCTTGCCAGCTGTAGGGGCCTCGGATGAACGGGTCATCGCTTAAACCTTGAGCGCCCGCCATGCCAATTTCTTCACCGTAATAAATGAACGGGGTACCCGGCAACAGCAAGTAAGTGGCCGCTGCCAATTTGTAGTGCAGCTCGTTGCCATTCACCTGATCCCACAAGCGCTTGCCTGCAAACTGGTCGTGGTTGGACGCAAAACTGGCCAAGCTGTGGGGCGCTTGCGTGTAGTACTGCGCGACTTTTAGAATGGACTCTGTCTCGCCTTGCGCTGCTTTGGCAATTTGATTTTCCAAACCAAATGCAAACGCGCCACCACAAATCTCTTCGCGTGCATACACCTTGGGCTCTGCTGTGGCTTCACACACCACATAGCGATTGGGGTAAGTCTTGATCAGGCGTGTGAAGTGGCCCGTGAGTTTTCGGCTTTCTGGTTGGTCGTTCCAGTCCTTGGAGCTGTTCTCAATGAGGTGCGGCACTGCGTCCAAACGAAAACCATCAATGCCGCGGTCTAACCAAAACTTCAAGCTCTCTTCGTGGTACTTCACCACATCGGGGTTGCGCATGTTGAAGTCGGGCATGTGAGGGCCAAAGGTGGCCAAATAACTGCCCTTGCTTGTCAGCACCCAGGGGTCTTTGCCCCAAATGTCCCAGCCTTGCGGTTTCACTTGTCGCCACTCAAACCAAGCGCGGTAAGGGCTTTGCGGATTTTTCAAACTGTCTTCAAAGTAGGGGTGCTCTTTGGCGCTGTGATTCAAAACATAATCCATGATCACGCCAATGCCTCTGGCGTGAGCCTGTTTGATCAGTTCATCAAAGTCGGCCAAGCTGCCATAGTCAGGGTCGATGTCGCGAAAGTTGGTGGTGGCGTAGCCATGGTCCTTGTCGGCACTGGTGGTAATGGGCATAAGCCAAATGCCTTTGATGCCCAAGTCTTTCAAGTGATCGAGCGACTGCGTCAAGCCCTTCAAGTCTCCGATGCCATCGCCGTTGCTGTCTTTGTAACTGCGAACAAAGATTTCCATGAAAGCACCGTGGTGCCAGTCCTCCGGCAAACTTGGCGGCTTGCGTGCCAATTGTGTGCTGGCAATGAGCGCTGCCAGCAACAGGGCAATGCCAGTGATTTGAGGCCAGATCATGGCGCGCCTATGTTTGAAGAAAGATGCCATGTTGATTTTGAAAGTGGTGCTTTAGTTTTTCTTAAAAACAGCCAATGACTGTGCGGGCAAACTCAGCTGGAGCACACCTGCGCTTGAAACAGTGGCTGTAGCCGATGCGCCCATCAAAGGCGCCCAAGCATCACCAGGCGTTAAGTTACTCACATTGAGCATGCTGGCCTGCGTGTCGTAGTTCAACAGGACCATGATTTTTTCGGCACCGGCCACGCGCTGAAAACCCATGGTCTTTTGCAGCGCCCATGCGGCTTCATAGGTACCGCTGCGCAGCGCTGTGTGGGAGTTTCTCAAAGCCAACAATTGTTTGTAATGTTGATAGAGCGAAGTGCTGTCGCTCAGTTGCTGCGCTACGTTCTGTGAACTCACATTGGCCGACAAGCTTCTAAAGGGGGTTGCGGTGCTAAACCCTTTGGCATCGGTGGTCCAACTCATTGGCGTTCGAAGGGCGGCATCGCCAGACAAGGTGCTGGCCGAGGCCATGCCAATTTCTTCGCCGTAATAAATAAAGGGCGTGCCAGGTAGCAACAAATAGCTGGCTGCAGCCAGCTTGTATTGCGCCAGATTGCCTTGCACCTGGTTCCACAAACGGTCGCCCGCAAAACGGTCGTGGTTAGAGACAAAGGGGGCCAGATTGGCCGACCTTGTTTTGTAATAGTCGGCCAATTTTTGAATCGCTGCGGCATCGCCCTTGGCCGCCCCGACCACCGAGCCAGACAAGTCAAACGCAAACGCACTGCCACACGAGTCTGCTTGTGCAAATGCATTTGAATTGGCAGGCGCCTCGCACACCATGAAACGTTGGCTGTACTGCTGGATGGTTTGGCGAACCTTGCTCATCACCACATGATTTTCTGCTTGAACTTCCCAAGCACTGGGGCCATTTTCAATGAGGTTGCCAACGGCATCAAAGCGAAAACCGTCTACACCCTTGTTCAGCCAGAATCGCAAATTGTCGTGGTGAAAAGTTTCAACCTCACTTGAACGCAAGTTGAAATCGGGCATGGTCGGAGAGAAGCCTGCGAAATAAAAACCATTGGCCCAATTGCTGGCGTACCAAGGGTCTTGCCCATACACCTGCCAACCAGCGGGCTTGGGGTTTTGCCAGACAAAATAATTTCTTTGGGGGTTCTTGCTGGAAGATGATGAGTTGAGAAACATCGGGTGCTGGTTGCTGCTGTGGTTGATCACAAAGTCAAGGATCACACCCATGCCTCGCTTGTGCGCTTCAGACAGCAACAAATCAAAGTCTGCCAGAGTTCCATAATCGGCTTCGATGGCACGGTAATTTTTGACCGCGTAGCCATGATCACGGTCTGAACTTTCTGAGATGGGCAACAGCCACAATCCTTTAACCCCGAGACCCTGTAAATAATCCAAGCGTTGAATCAAACCCTTGAGATCGCCTATGCCATCGCCGTCACTGTCTTGATAGGCGCGAACATAAATTTGCATAAAGGCGCCTCGCCACCAATCGGGCGCCAAGGCACTCGCAGTTGCGCCTTGCGGCACAGACCCCATATCTAAAACCTGCGTTTCACTGCCGTTACCCACTTCAAGCGTGATCACGGAAGAGCCCCCACATGCGCCAAGGCAAACGCTGACACAGAGCAGCAGGGCTCTCAAGCCCTGAGCACTTGTGTTCTTGGCAAGGCCAAAAAAGCATTTTTTGATATTCAACTGAACTTGATCACTCATGCGCACACCCAAATGAGGCCGAAATGTAGAAAAGCTACAGATTTTGAGGCCAATGAAATTTGCAATATTCAGTACTTACCCTAATTCAATCGATTGCATGATGATTTTTTGTAGTTTTATTACGATAATTCTGATTCTATTCATTGCATGAGTTTCTGATGCTTCTACTCTCTCGCATTTCGCGCTGGGCTGCACTGCCCTGCCTTGTCATCAACATGTTGAGCATGGGTGCAGCTGCGGGAAAAACACGTTTGACTGACGTTGGCAACAGCTTGTGCAACGCACCCTTGGGCACACTGGTGACTCATGCCAACAGTTTGACATTGCCTGCATTGGCCATTTGGCAAAACCGTTCCCAGATCTTGATGCCGGGTGCAACCAAGGAGCCTGGTCAAGTTTGGCGGCTGCTCAGTTCTGCAGCTGGCAAGTTGCAAGTGGAAGTGGGTCAAGCTGCCAAGGGTGCCGATCAGGTATTTGGTTTAAGAGTCGGCGCCCCTCAGACCTTAGACATGCCCGCCTTGAGTGATGCTGCGCTTAGAAAACTTCACACCACCCAATTGGTCTTGGTGCAAGAAAATGCCAATGGCCACGTTGTCATGGCCACACGCGTGCAATTGGCCAAGGCTTTAGATGACTTGTTTGGCAAAGCAGTCAATGAACGCCTCTTGGGCGTGACATTTTCAAGCCCATCGACATCAGCCAAGACACTGGTCACAGAATTTCGTTTGTGGGCACCTACAGCGCAGGCCGTCAGCGCTTGCATTTATGCAGACGCAAATTCGCCTGCCTTGGCACATGTCGCACTGAAACGTGACGACATCACAGGGGTTTGGCGAGTTCAATCGCGCCAAGCCAAGCAAGGCAGTTATTACCGTTATGCCGTTGACGTTTTTGTACCAGGCGTCGGCATGGTGACCAACCTTGTGAACGACCCCTATGCTGTGAGTTTGAGCGCCAACTCTCTTCGCAGCTATGTGGCCGATTTGAATGCCGCCCAATTAAAACCTGCCAATTGGGACACGCATCCCATCCCCCAAAGCGTGAAGCATCCAGCGGACATGGTCATTTATGAATTGCATGTGCGCGACTTTTCGATCAACGATGAGACGGTGCCTGCAGACCAACGAGGCAAGTATTTGGCCTTCACACAAACTGCCTCGCAAGGCATGAAGCATTTGAAGGCGCTAGCCCATGCGGGCATGACCGATTTGCACCTGTTGCCCGTTTTTGACTTGGCCACCGTGCCCGAGAAAAACTGCCAAAGCGATCCGCGCTCGGACAAAACCACTCGCGCCAACGACTGCTTTAACTGGGGCTACGACCCTCTGCATTTCAATGCGCCTGAGGGCAGCTATGCCAGCGATGCAGATGACGGTGCCAAACGCATTGTGGAGTTTCGCCGCATGGTGAAATCATTGCACGAAGCTGGATGGCGCGTGGGCATGGACATGGTTTACAACCACACCTCGGCCTCGGGTCAGCATTTGCAATCGGTGCTCGATCGCATCGTGCCTGGCTACTATCAACGCTTGAATGCAAAAGGTGAGGTTGAGCGCTCGACATGTTGCGAAAACACGGCCACAGAAAACCTCATGATGGCCAAACTGATGTCGGACTCGGTCTTGCTTTGGACCCAACACTACAAGCTAGATTCATTTCGATTTGACTTGATGGGCCATCAGCCCAAACAAGTGATGTTGGACATGCAAAACCGTTTGCAGAAAACGCTGAAGAGGCGCATTGATTTTGTGGGTGAAGGCTGGAACTTTGGCGAAGTGGCCAATGGCACGCGCTTTGTGCAAGCCTCGCAACTGTCTTTGAACGGCACAGGCATTGGCACCTTCAACGACCGGCTGCGAGATGCCATTCGCGGTGGTGGTGCTGGCGATGCCGTTGAAAACTTAGTGAAGGTACCCGGCTTTGTGAGTGGCCGCGAAAGCTCTGCGCGGGTGTCCGATCAAATTCGTGCGGGCCTGGCGGGGTCTCTTAGAAACTACCGCATGGCCACGGCAGATGGCACGGTCAAAGCGCTACAAGACATTCCCTATGGCGACCAACCCACTGGCTACGTGAGCCAACCCAGTGAGGTGGTGAACTATGCCGAGAACCACGACAACCTCACCTTGTTTGACAGCTTGGCCTACAAGTTGCCGCATGACACTACGAGCGCAGAGCGCGCACGCGTCCAAATGCTGGCGGGCGCCTTGGTGGCCTTCAGCCAAGGTGTGGCCTACTTCCATGCAGGTCAAGAAATTTTGCGTTCCAAGTCTTTGGACGGCAACAGCTACGACTCTGGCGATTTGTTCAACGTCTTGGACTGGTCATACCAAAGCAATCGTTTTGGCGAGTCTGTACCCGACTTGCAAGGCAGCCCAGAGGCCAATGCCATCAGCCGCGCATTGCTGCAGGATGCCAAGCTCAAACCTTCTGCCGCCGACATTGTGTGGACACGCAATGCGCATTTGGATTTGCTGAAAATTCGCAAAAGCTCAAAGTTGTTCAGACTAGAAACAGCACAAGACGTGCAAACGCGCCTCAGCTTCTTCAACACCGACTCGCAAGCCGACCCACGTTTGATTGCAGGCCATTTGCAAGGCCGCGACCTGAATGACTTTGCCGAATTGATTTACTTCGTCAACGCTTCCGAGAAAGCGCAACAATTAATCATTCCTAAGCTGGCACAAAAAACGTTTGAACTTCACCCTGTTCAAGCGTCTGCGCAAGCCGCAGATGTCAGACCACGCGACAGCGCCAAGTATGAAAAGACAACGGGCACGTTTGACATTCCCGCGCGCAGTGCTGTGGTATTTGTGGTCAAAGGATCAAAACAATGAAATTCTTGCCTCTGTTGCTGATCAGTGGTTTGTTGGCCTGCTTGAACGCCAAAGCGGTTGAGATCACCATTACTTGCGGGCCCAGTGGCAGCGATGTGGAGTTTTGCTTAAAACATGCACAAGCTTGGGCCGCCAAAACAGGCAACACCATCAAGAATTTTTCCCCGCCTACCAGTGCTACCGAAAAACTAGCGCTGTACCGTCAATTGTTTGCCGCCAAATCGGGCGACATTGATGTGGTGCAAATTGACACGGTGTGGCCGGGCCTTCTCAAAGATCACTTGACGGACCTGAAGCCTTACAGCAAAGGGGCCGAAGCCGAGCACTTTCCGGCCATCGTTGCCAACAACACGGTCAACGGCAAGCTGCTGGGCATGCCTTGGTACACCGATGCGGGCTTGCTGTACTACCGCGCAGACCTCTTGAAAAAGTATGGCTTGCGTGTACCGCAAACTTGGGAGGAGTTGACCGAAAGTGCCGCCAAGGTTCAAGCCGTCGAGCGGGCCAAAGGTGCGGCAGATTTTCATGGCTATGTGTTTCAGGCCAAGGCCTATGAAGGCCTCACTTGCAATGCGCTTGAGTGGGTCGGTGGGCAAGGCGGTGGCACGGTGGTCAACCCCGACGGTGAAATCACCATTCGCAATGCCCAAGCAGCCAAGGCTTTGAACTTGGCGGCCTCCTGGATTGGCACCATCAGCCCCACGGGTGTGCTGAATTACGAAGAAGAGGAAGCGCGAGGTGTGTTTCAAAACGCCAATGCCCTCTTCATGCGCAACTGGCCCTATGCATGGTCCTTGCTGCAGAAAAATGACAGCCTGGTCAAAGGCAAAGTAGGCGTTGCGAAATTGCCAGGCAAGCCCAGCGCTGCGGCTTTGGGCGGCTGGCAATTGGGGGTGTCCAAATACTCCAAGCACCAAGCCATTGCCGCCGATTTGGTGATGTACATGACCAGTGCCGCCGTGCAAAAAACGCGTGCCATTCATGGCTCCTACAACCCCACATTGCCCGCGCTCTACAAAGACAAGCAAGTGTTGGAGGCCAATGAGTTCATGGGTGCGCTTGAGGAAGTTTTTGCCAACAGCGTGGCCCGGCCCACCACGGCCACAGGTTTGAAATACCCGCAGGTGAGCCAAAGCTTTTGGAATGCTGCACACGAGGTGATGTCCAAACGTGCCACCGGCGAAGAAGCCGTGACCAAACTCGAATCGCGTTTGAAACAAATCAGACGCAAGCACTGGTAAAGCCGAAGAGAACTCACTATGAATTCAAGAGTTAAAACCGCTTGGTTGTTTTTAGCGCCGATGGTGCTGCTGATGTTGGTGGTGGCCGTTTGGCCTTTGGCGCGGTCCATTTGGTTTAGCTTCACCGACATCAACATCAACGACATTTCTGCCGCAGAGTTTGTGGGGTGGGAAAACTACTTTGGCGATTACGGTTTGTTTTTCAATCCGAATGAAGAAGGTGGTTTTTGGGCTGGCGATTGGGGCATCTCCATTCGCAACACCTTTACCTTTGCGGTGGTATCTGTCATCTTAGAAACCCTCACTGGCTTGGGCTTGGCTTTGTTGTTGAACCAAGAATTCAAAGGCCGTGGGTTTGTGCGCACAGCGGTGTTGGTGCCCTGGGCTATTCCAACCATTGTGTCGGCCAAGATGTGGGGCTGGATGTTGAACGACCAATTTGGCGTCATCAACAACTACCTCATGGCTTTGGGTGTCATTTCGCAAAAAATAGCGTGGACGGCCGAGCCTGCCTACGCTTTGTCGACCGTGGTGTTGGTGGACGTTTGGAAGACCACCCCCTTCATGGCCTTGCTCATTTTGGCTGCGCTTCAAACCGTGCCCAAAGATTGCTACGAAGCGGCGCGCGTTGATGGTGTTCACCCCTTGCGCGTGTTTTGGAAAATTACGCTGCCCCTGATTCGCCAGCCTTTGTTGGTGGCCGTGGTGTTCCGCTTGCTCGACTCGCTGCGCGTGTTCGATTTGATTTATGTGTTGACGGCCAACGGCAGTACCACCATCAGCATGTCGGGCTTTGTGCGGCGTGAAATGGTGGAGTACGGCAACATGGGTTATGGCTCTGCAGCGTCCACCTCATTGTTCGTGATCATCTTGATCACCGCAATCATCTTTATCAAGCTGGCCCGCGTCAAATTGTCGGAGGATGCCAAATGAAAACCCGTTCATCTTGGACCACGGCGTTCATTTATTTTGCATCTACGGTGGTGGTCGTGCTCTCGGTGTATCCGTTTGTGTATGCCATCTCCACGTCTTTGAAAACTGGTACAGCGCTCTTCAATACGCAAATCATTCCAGACCAAGCCGACCTGCGCAATTACTACGCTTTGTTTGAAGGCGTGCAACCCTTTGGCAAAAGTTTGGTCAACTCGGTCATGGTGGCGGTTCTCACCGTGGGCTTTGCCATGCTGATGGGTGTCACTGCGGCTTACGCACTGGGCCGCATTCGCTTCAAAGGCAAAGGCCTGTTGCTCATTTGCATTTTGGGCGTGTCGATGTTTCCGCAAGTGGCGGTGTTGTCGGGCATGTTTGAACTCATTCAGTGGCTGGGCATTTACAACAAGGCTTGGGGCTTGGTTCTGCCCTACACCATCTTCACGCTGCCCTTCACAGTTTGGATTTTGACCACCTTCATGCGTGAGCTACCTGTTGAGTTGGAAGAAGCCGCCATCATGGACGGTTGTGGCCCCCTGCGCATTATTTTTCAAGTCTTTTTGCCACTCTTGTGGCCGGCGCTGGTGTCTACTGGTTTGCTCGCGTTTATTGGCGCATGGAATGAATTCATGTTTGCCTTGACCTTTGTGATCAATGACACCGAGCGCACTGTGCCTGTGGCCATCTCACTGATTGCGGGCGCAACCGCATTCGAAATTCCATGGGGCACCATCATGGCAGGCTCAGTGATTGTCACTGTGCCATT
>Ga0315906_10005047_pt1 | contig 16691 bp, 11 predicted proteins | sample LakEriMetagenome_4_FD_203526 | JGI IMG/M metagenome (GOLD analysis project Ga0315906, IMG submission 203526) | Freshwater fungal communities from buoy surface, Lake Erie, Ohio, United States - Buoy 2 MA122 | ecosystem: Environmental > Aquatic > Freshwater > Lake > Lake biofilm | place: USA...
GACGAAGAAGAAGCCGACGAAGAAGAAGCCGACGAAGAAGAAGCCGACGAAGAAGAAGCCGACGAAGAAGAAGCCGACGAAGAAGAAGCCGACGAAGAAGAAGCCGACGAAGAAGAAGCTGACGAAGAAGAAGCCGAAGCTGACGAGGAAGAAGCCGACGAAGCTGAAAAAGAAGCCGAAGCTGATGAAGCTGACGAAGCCGAAAAAGAAGCCGAAGCTGCTGAAGCTGACGAAGCTGAAAAAGAAGCCGAAGCTGCTGAAGCTGACGAAGCCGAAAAAGAAGCCGAAGCTGACGAAGCCGAAAAGCAAGCCGAAAAACAAGCTGCCGAGGAGAAAGCGGCGACAGTGGAGGTGATAAAAGACGGGCAGCAACCCGCGGAAAAGCCGAAACGGCAAGTGAAGCCCGACGAGTACGTCAGACAGGAGTTCAAGCTTATCAACCTGTGACCTCGACGAACCAGGTCTTCATGACGCCTTTGCCCTTGTACTCGTTTTCTCCTGCGAGCTCGTAGACCAAACGGGGCTGACACGGAACCGTTTCCAACAGGGCCTTTAGCGCGTCGGATATGTGAATGCGCATGGGCTCTCCTCCGCTCTGTAACCGGCTAGCAGTGTTGATGGTGTCCCCGATGTAGCAGTAGCGCGGCACGAGACGCGTTAACACGCCCGAGTATGCTTCTCCCACGTGGATGCCGATCCTGACGCGCAAATGTTCCGTCGGGATCACGATCGATTTCTTCTGTGTACACCGGGTGACGGGTCGATTGATCGACCGCGCGGTTCGAATCATTTCGCTGGCGGCAGAGATCATCGACGGCGCCTCGCTGCCTACGCAAACGACCATGTACGCGTCTCCTATAGTTTCTACCTTTGTCAAGCCTCTCTCGACTATGATGTCGTCGAATCTCTCAAAGATGTTTGTGAGCATGAGAACGACGTCGTCAGACGACGAGTTCGACGACATGTGCGTGTAATCGACGATGTCCGAAAACATCACGACTAATTTGTCGTGGAGTATGAACTTTCTGGGCAACTTTTCCAGTATGTCTTCGATGAAAGGGGGCGGTATCACCTCCTCGAGAAGATCAGAGCGCCGCATGAGTTTATCCATCACGCGGTTCTTGTCTGCGACGACGACGGCCGAGCTTCCGACCACCTTCGCAAACACGTCGCATATACGGTACAGAAATTCGACCGTAGTTCCGGACACTAAGCCTGCTGTGCGGAGAGCGAAAACCGCGGGATAAGTCGACCAGCTCAGCAGAATAACGTTTCTCTCTGCGACGTTTTTGTCGTTGGTGTAAACGCGGAAGACGAATATCGCGACCGCGCTCCACATGTAGATGCTCGCCGAAGACGCGACGACGAACCGGATCGGGTCTGTGAACATCACCGCTTCGGCCGCCATCCCGCACGCGAGCATGGCAAGGTTGTGCGCGTACGGCACCGGGACGCTCGAATCCGAGCGGAGGTAGAGTTGGTAGAGCAGGAAGGGCGTGGATATGGACCAGGTAAGGTACCGACCGACACCGTAAGGCGCGATAGACACGCCGCAGCGGGACAACGCGAGCGTCACTCCGGAGAATATCGACGGCGCGAGCTGATTCATCAAAGTGTCGGCTCGGTCGGAAGATACAAAGTAGTTGACGGTGTCGCGGACGACGATCGCGGCGTAGATGCCCAGGAAAGACGCGTCGTTGAAGTTTGTTGTTTGGGTTTCGGTACCGCTCCCTCCTCCTGTCAAGAAGGAGCCGAAGAGGAGACAGAGAACCTGCGCTGTCAGAGTGATGCACACGAGAAAAGGCATGCGCCAGCGAAGTCTCATTGCTACCAAATCATGTTTTTCGGTTCAAACGCATAAAAAAAAATCGCCGGCTGATAGAAAGCCTCGTCGCATGAGCGTACTAACGATAGCCGCGGTCAGCGGAGCGATAGCGGTGGGTTTCTACTGCGTTAACAGCGATCAGCAGAACAAGAAGAAGCTTCGCGAGTCCACCGCCATGGTGTTCATCCTGAGCGCGGGGGTTCTCTTGCTGGCCAAGGCGATGGGCATCGGAGGCGGGAGCGAGTCGTCGTCGTCTTCGCCCGGCGCTAGCAGTATGAAAGGCGGCGGAGGCGGCGGAGGCACTCGCGCCGTAGCGAGCGCAGGACCGGCCCTCAGCTACATGCTTGGCGGCGAACCCCCATTTTAACCGGCGAAGAAAATGTGGGCAATGACCAATTCGATGGCTAAGGCAAAGAAAACGCCGCTCGTTCCAGTGCCGATACCCGGTACCGCCGATTATCCGACGGATCTGGTGAACAAGAGAGAGTTTCGTCTTTCGCGAGGCACGCAGGGGTGCGAATCGTCGGCTCCGTTCCGGATACAGCCGGTGCAGCAGTTTGTTAGCGCGTACATGTCGCCTCTCGGGCCGAACAAGAGCATCCTGCTGTTCCACGGCACCGGAGTGGGGAAGACCTGCGCCGCGATTCAGGCGGCCGAGCTGCAGGGCGGAGGTCGCAAGCGGACTCTGGTTTTGGTCCCGGCTAGCATTCAGGGCGGTTTCGAGGACAACGTTTATAACTCTGGTAAAGTAACACCGGGAGACGTCGCGTCGGGGTCAAAGTTTCAGTGCACGGGCAGCGAGTATTATTCCAGGGACCTGGAGAAGATGTCGCTCGCCAACGTCAAAAAGACGCAGAGGACCAAGGTTCGCCGGAGCTACGATTTCGTGGGACACGACAAGTTCGCCAACACCGTCGAGGGAGTCGAGCGTCGCGCCAGGCAGGACTTCTCGGCGCTCGGTCCCGCCGCCGTGGACGCGGAGATCGCCGCGACGCTGCGCACGATGTACGACGGCAGGCTGATCGTGGTGGACGAGGTGCACGAGCTGAGGTCGGAGAGCGGGACGAAGCCGAGCTACGCCAGGCTCCTCCAGGTGCTCCGGGCGTGCGAGAACTGCCGCCTGATTCTCATGAGCGCGACGCCGATGTACAACAGGGCAATAGAGATCGTCGACATCGCGAACCTGATGCTCGCCAACGACAGGATGCCGACGCTGACAGTCAAAGACGTGTTCGACGCGAGCGATTATCTGACCGCCTCGGGCAAGTCCGTCCTGAAGAGCGCGCTGGAAGGGCGAGTCTCCGCGATGAACTACGAAGACCCGCAGTCTTTTCCGGCGCTAGTGTGGCCCGACCAGGCCGGGGTGAAAAGCGCTTCGCCTTCTGCGCCTTCGAAGACGACGGACGGCAAGGCCATCCCCGAAACGAAGAGGCTGAAGCTCGGCGGCGAGTGCGAGTACAGGCTGTTTTTCAGCCCTCTTTCGGCGGTCCAGCAGGAGTCTTACGAAAAAAACCGGGGAGCGGTCGCCAAGCAGGGGTCTCTGATGACGTTCATGCAGTTCGAGAACGTTTGCTACGACGCGGCCGACACCGCGGCGAACGAGCAGGCATTTTTCCGAGCGTTCAAAAAGGTGCACGGAACCGGGGGGCGCGTGTTCCGGTACGCGTCCGAGAAGGTCAGACACCTGTCCCCGAAGCAAATCGACAAGTACGCCCCGAAGATCGGCGCAGCCACGAGGTTGGTGAACAGCGCCGGCGGCCTCTGCTTCGTTTATTCGTCGTTCAGGTGGAGCGGCGTGTTTCCGGTCGCATTGGCGCTAGAAGAGCTCGGTTTTCTGCCGTTCAAAGGCAGGCCGCTTCTCCAGGACGCGCCCGGTATCGGCAACGCCGGCGCCCCAAGGTACGTGATGATCACAAAGGACGACGAGAGCGGGGACGACATGTCCGTCAAGGACAAAGTCGACGCGGCCAACGACCCGGCGAACAACATCAAGGCGGTGCTGGGCACCGAGACGGCGTCGCAGGGACTCGATTTCAAGCGAATCAGGGAGGTCCACATACTGGAGCCGTGGTGGAACATGAGCAGGGCCAAGCAGGTGATCGGCAGAGGTATCCGGAGGTGTTCCCACGTATCCCTCCCGGAAGAAGAGAGGAACACGACGGTCTACATGCACTGCACGTGCATGCCCGACGGCGGCGGCGGCGGCAGGGAAACGCTCGACCAGCGCATCTACAGGGACGCCCTCCAAAAGAACGACGCGATAAAGGCGGTCGAGAGCCTCCTGGCCGACGTCGCCGTCGACTGCGGCCTCTACGAGCTCAGGACGGCCGACTCGGCCTCCAAGCACGTTTCGAGCCAGGGCAAGCGCATCCCGATCGTCAGGAAAGCGCCGGAGACCGCCCGCTGCGCGGTCAAGTGGCCGAAGCGCGAGGCGATGACCGACGAGACGACGCTGCACCCCTACATCTACAAAAACATGGTGGACCTCCTCGCGTTCGAAATCAAGGAGGCGCTGCTGTCCCGGATCGCTGCGACCTTCGACGAGCTCCTGGAGATCACCCGCGCCGACGAGATCGTGCTGTCGCTGTCCCTGGCCACGCTGATGAACCCGCTGCTGGCGTGGAGGTGGCTCGGCGACGGGTCGCTGGTTTACAGAGGCAATTTGTACGTATTGGTGCCGAGATTCATGGTCGACAAGCCGTTCACGCTCACGGAAGCCAGGATGGGATTCCTTTTCAGCTCCAGCTCCAGCTCCCGGATATCTACAGGCTCCTGAACCTGGGGTCCGCGAGGGCCGCCGCGCCGTAAACCTCTGTCGTAGTCGCTGCCGAAACCGCCGCGGGACGCTGCGGCAGCTGGCGAGGTCTCGCCGGCGCGGCGGCAGCGGCAGCTCCCGACGACACGGTTTCCGCGAGCATCGATATGCTGCACCGAATGTCGTCGAGCGTTCTGTTGTCCTCGGCCTGCCGCTCGAGCGCCCTGATCCTGGCCTCCAGCTCCCGCAGCTTGTCCACGACCCGCTCCATGGTGACGACGGCCGACATCGGCGCCTGTTTATTCTGCTTTTCTGACGCACACATTTTCAGGCCATCAAGTAACGCGACGGCGCGATGTCGACGATAGCCGTAAATCACGTCACGAGGTCGGGATCGAAGCCGCTCGGGCAGCACGGGGTTCTTCCGGACGACACGGTCGCCACCGCGGCGGCCAAGCTCGAGACCCTGTTGGGGGGCCCTGTGTACATGTGGTGCGAGCGGCCCGTCGACGCCCACGAGGCGCTCGCGATCGCCGTCGCCGGGAGCTACCACGAGACCGGTCGGACTTTCGTCGCCTCCTCCGTGGTACGAGAGCTGAAAGAGCGGCTCGGGATATCTCTGACCGCAGCCAGGGTCTCCACGCCGCTCAAGACGCTCGCCGCTCTCGCGAAGATCGGAGACATACGCGAGCCGGTCGCGATGCGAAACAGGTACATCGTTCCCGGAGGCTACTATGCGAACGACGCCGCCAACCCGTACGAGAACGACTCGTCGGACCGAGATTTCGCGGCGGGGCACTCTCGGCCATTCAACACCGGCGACGCGCTCGTGGAAAGCTTCTACGCGGACGGCTTCATGGTGACCACCCGCGCCGACCTGGAGGACGCGCGCCCCAAGGGCGTCCCCGCCGCGCAGTGGACCGCGGGCGTCGTCGACAAATACTTTCCGGACGTTCAGGACAGGGACCTCTTCAAGTTCTCGCCGCAGGCCGAGAGGCAGCTCCGGGACCAGAGGAGGACCGAGTACGCCGCGGAGCCCGTGATCACCTACATCCCCATGACGGGCGGCATGCCCGTGGGCACTCCCCCGGGGCCTGACCGGCTCATCGCGGCGTTCGCGGCCCTGGCGACGTCGGAGAGCCGCCCCGTCGTCCGCATCCAGGGAGGCGGCATCGACCGGCCCGTGTCCCGGATACACGACTCGTTCGACGAGGAAAACGTCCGGCGCATGCGGCCGCCGAGCAAAAAAGAATGGCTACAGGTCGTGTTCCGGCTAGGCAAAGGCTCCGCCAATATCATCGTATTTCCGTCGGGATCGTACAAGCTCCAGATTCGGTTCGGGTACCTCGAGAAAGCCAGGATGCGCGACGCCGTCCCGTACCTCGAACTCGCCAACGCGGTCCTCGAGCAGGTCTCGCCTCTGATCCGCCCGCTCCGCGAGGCGTACCTGCGCCCCTCGTCCTCCCTGTACATCCAGAAGCCGCAGCTCCTGGACACGCCGTCGGTGCTGGGCGGGCCCAATAACGGCATCTACCAGGTCGTCGCCGTCGACCTCCCGGCGCGCTGCACGATCGAGGACATCGCCGCCGTCGTCGGCGCGCGGGGCTACCCGTCCCTCAAGGGCATCAACCACCACGCCGGCAGTTTCTTCATGCAGTGGACGCGGACAAACGCCCTCCGGAAGGCCTCCGTCGTCAAGAACCTCATATACCACGCGGCGGCGCACGGCGGCCTCGGCGCCGCCAGGATGGAGGAGCTGACCTCCGAGCTCGGACTGTCCAAGAAAGACATCGCGGACATCGCCGACTCCAAGTTCGACCGGCACTCCGTCATGACCCTCGTCAGGGCCCACCTCAGCTCCGACGCAAAGCTCACCGTAAGCGTCAACGGGAACGACCCGGAGTACGGCCGAAGGATCGGCGAGGCGCTCTCGAACGTCCTGCGAGAGTGCGGCAAGGGCCGGTCAAAAGGCGTCAGGGACTGGTCATCTTCCGTCAGCGACAGCCCCGAGGCCTTCGCGGCGCCTATCGCTTCCGGAGGCGACCTCGACGAGTTTTACGAATTTTTCGACGAGGACGACGGCGGCGAGGCGGACGAATACCGGGACGACCAGAAGCCGTCGGCCTCTTCCCCCGACGCGCTGGCGCCCCTCAAGCAGAAAGGAGACATCCTGGAGCGCCTCAAGGACGCCGACCCGCGCGTCTTCGCGTTTCCCGGGCAGCCCGGGTACGTGCCTTACTCCATGAAGTGCCAGAAGAACAACAAGACCACGCGCCAGCCCCTCGTCCTCACCGACGCCGAGCTGCGCAAGGCGGAGTCGGGCAGCACGGCCGACGCCCTCAAAAACAAGCTCGACTACCGAGGCAACACGTACGTCTGCCCCGAAAAGTGGTGCCCCGTCAGCGGCGTCGCGCGGCGCCTCGGGGAGCCCTGTCCCGACCCGGACGAGCCCGAGTGGACCATGTGGAACAACAACTTTCCGGCTTTCCAACCCGGGGTCGCGCACCCTGAAGGCCTCTGCATGCCCTGCTGCTTCGGAACCAAGGTCAAGCCCGGCGGCAAAAAGTGGAAGGACATGCAAAACTGCCTCAAGACCGGAAAAGACGCGCGCGGCGAAGCAGACGGCGAAGCAGAAGACGGCGAAGCAGAAGACGGCGAAGCATACGGCGAAGCAGACGGCGAGGACAACTCGGTCAAGCGCGTCAAGGCGGGGCACGTCAACAAGGCCGACAAGCTGCTCGACGAGGGCGGGTTCGGAAAGGTCCCCGAAGACCTATACCCCGCTTCGACGCCCGGCCCGGCGCCCGTCCGCCGCGGCATGGGGAACAAGTCCCGCGCCACGCTGGCCAACACGGCGGCTTTCGTCCTCGGCCACAAGTCCGCACCGGCCCTCCTCCGCAAGATCGGCGCGGCGCTCGCGCCGGAACACTTCATCCAGTGCGACGTCAGGGAGTTTATGGACGACGCCTCCGTCGCCGAGGACGTCACCGAGGCGGCTGTGAAAAAGTGGATGACGCCCGCGTACGCGTCCATCGTGGGCGTCAAGGGCAAGCTGAAAAAGCACCAGGTCCGGCGCGAGGCCAGGGTCATGCTCGCCCACCGCAAGTGCTGCGAAATGCTGGCTCGCGGCGAGGCACCCGGCAACGCTTCGCTGCTCAGGCTGATCAACAGCGGGGCGCTCGGAGACGCCGCGCCGCCCGTCGTCCTCGTCGAGCTGGACGAAAACGGCAACGCCCACGCCGAGCACGCCTGCGAGCGAGCCATGCCCGAGTCGGGCAGAGTCGCCGTCGTCTTCAAGAGGAGGAGCTCCTTCGAGCCCCTCGGATTCAAGCACAAAAAGACGTTCAGCCCCGACTGGGACGCCGCGCACCCGTGGGTGCAGGGCGTGTTCGCCTCGGTCCGCGCGCAGACCCCCTCGCACCCCGCCCGCGTCGCCTCCTACTCCATGATGGCCATCGGATGCGTCACCAAGTCCGGCAAATACCTGCCGTTCGCCCGGCCCGTATTCGTCGACCCCGCGTACAAACACGTCCACGTCGCCGACGCCCCGCTCCCGGGTCCAGCGTCCGACGCGGAGGCCAAGGCCGCGTTCGCCCTGACGAAAAACAGGTTCTACGCGTCCACCTGGAAGCAGGTCGCCGAGGCCACCCGCAAGGACGCCGAGAAGGACGAGGCGCTCTTCTCGGCGCCGGAAGAAGACTTTCGCTCGAGGACCGTCCGCGAGCTCGCGGAAAAGCTCGACGCCGCGCGCGGCCTGGCCCTGCGCATCGGGGACGACCTCGCGGATACGATGCGCCGCCCGAAAGAGACCTCGCGGCAGCACGTCAAGCGGCTCCGACTCGCCGCCAAGGCCATCGTCGCGGAAGAAGACGCCGACCCCGACGACCTGGACTACGCCGTCGAGAGGATCGTGCACCCCATCCCGGCCGGGGTCGTGCCTTCCGTCAAAACGCACGCCAGAGAAAGAATCGTTTACTTTTGACGCGGATTCGTCTCTTGTTTTTTTATATCGTGAAAACATAATCATCACATCGTTCATGAGTTATCTTCTCGACATCGGGGCCAACGTCGGCAAGTACACGCTGGCCAACCTGCAAAAGTACGAACGAGCCGTGTGCGTCGACGCGTCGGCGGCCATGTGCGACGCGATGCGCGCGAGGCTCCCCGCCGACAGATGCGAGGTCGTGAGGGCCCTCGTGAGCGGCGACTCTTCTCCCGAGTTCTTCGTCAACCGCTCGGAGCCCGGAATAAGCACTTGCTGCGAGTATTGGCGCACCCGCGGCCGGTTCGGGGGTTCCAGGTATGACAACTGGGAGCGCGTCGAAACTGGCGCCGGGACGGGCTGCGAGGTGATCGGCCTGGACGCCATCGTCGCCCGGTTCGGTACCCCCGCCTTCATAAAGATCGACGTCGAGGGCCACGAGGAATCCGTCCTGGAGACCCTGTCGCGGCGCGTGTGCCCCCTCGCGTTCGAGTGGGCCGAGGAGATGCTGGAGTCCGCCGCGAACTGCGTGTGGCGCCTGTCCGGGATCGGATACGCGGCGTTCGCGATACAGAAGGAGGACGATTACACGTACGAGCCGCCAGCGGCCGACTACCGCAGCGCGGAGGCGATCGAGGCTTCCCTCCGGGAATCGTGCGTTCGGGGCCGCAACGAGCTGTGGGGCATGATCTGGGCCAAATAATTTTGTTCGGCACAGAAACAGAAACGATGCTCGTGACAGCGAATCTGGTTCGCGACGGCAGAACGCTGAGCGACGACGTTCAGTTCAAGTGCACCGGTCATGTGTACAGCGTGTCCGAGGAGTATCGGGACTGGTTCGGTCCCGACGTGGCCGTGGTGGCCGGCCCCCATCTCGACTTCTCGTCCCTGGGCTCGCGCGACGTGTACACGGTCGAACTCTGCTCGCCGCACCTCGTCACCGCCGCGCCTCCCAAGCAGCTGCCGTTCTTCAACGCGTGCGGCTTGGGGTGGATGCACACGACCATCCACGTCGAGTAAAAATCGCGCGTACTTTTGAATACCAAAAAAATGCCGTCACCGGCATGAGACATCGTACCCGAGCCTGGTCCAATCCCGTCAATGTTACTGAGAATGTTTTTTTTTTAGCGCTTCACCAGGGAGGCCACCAGGGTCACCACGGCGCCCAGCGCGATAGACGCCCACTTGGACGCTCTTGACGACGACGATCCTCCGCCTTCTTGAGGCTCTGAAGCTATCTGAACTCCTTGTGGAAACTGAATAGGCACTTCTGCCTCTTCTTCCTTGTCTTCATATATTGTTTCAATATCAGTATAATATTGCATTTTTATGTTTTCTACACCTTCATCTGTCATTGTTTTGAATGGTTCGCCGCATCTATCTGTAATCAGTCGTTCTCTGAACTCGGTTTTTTTAAAATTCCACATTGGGAGTCCGCTCTGCGTTTGGAGTCCGCTCTTTTCCAAAAGTTTATAGGTTATAGTCTGACCTGTCATCTTTGAGCCTATATTGTAATTGTTGTTTAACCCGCCAATTTGTGTACGGTTGTGTGGTTGTATGATAATGTTGTATAGAGATTTAAATTGGGCTATATCAAATCCAACGTGATTGGCGAAATCCGGCTTGATACAATCAACAATTTTCAGGTCATCACTGTCGTTTTTCGCTATTTTCCATAAGCAACACATACATATAATTTGTAATAAAAAGTGGTTACCCCAAAATTCGTACAAGTCTGCACATGTTTTCGCGATAGAGTACAACGTCCTATCCCATGAAGTGCAGAAATAAAATTGAGTCCCGGATTTTCCTAATTTGTTGGTAAGATTGGTACCACCTCGTAACCACAAGCGATTTTCAACAAACCGCGGCAAATGTATAGGATCGAAACCAATATAACCAGGGGTTCCTGCTGGACTATTTTTATCCTTTGCCATCAAACCATAGTCTCCAAGAACGACATTTAGTGTGTCATTATAGGTTAACGATACGAAGATATTTTCGGGTTTAATATCGTGGTGATATAAGTTGTTGTTTTTTAAACCGTTGCAAACGTTAAAAAGACAATCGATCAGTTTTAACACGAAAACGTCTGGATAGGTATTCATATGATCTAATATTCCTGGAGCGTATTTGTGTGGATTCGTTGTATTCTTGCTCGGTTTTTGTTTCTCCGACATTACTGCGAACAAGTCGCAAGCCAACTTTCCTCCCCTGGACACAATATATGGAATTGGTTTGAATAATTGAATCGTTTTTTTGCAGCTCTTGTATTTAGTTCCTTTATCTTTAGTATCGACGATAGGCGTGTACTGTGTTACTATAGTTTTGTCCAAATTGGTCAATACTTCATTGTTCAATGCTAACTCTTCGTTGAACGCAATATTGCCATACGTAGGGTCTCTGTAAGATTTTCCGCACGTTAGACATTTCTTTCCTCTACTTCGCCCTTGTGTTCCCATATAATTTATGGGCTTAGGATCATGACAACACCAAAAACACTTCACGACCATGTCGTACACCTTGTAGCCGTCTCCATACGACCCGGACCCCAAGAATACCGGTGAACACAATGAGGATCCTACTGCGTCTTTCTTGAAAACACTTGTCAAACTCTGCATTTATTGAATTGGTAAGAATTTATTTTTTACTGGGGGGTGTAGGGTTTAGGGTTTAGGGTTTTGCTTTTCCGCTTCAGCGGAGTAAAACGCCCGGTACACCGCCACCCCCGCGTCCACGCTCGCAACAGTGGGCAGCGTCTTCGCCAGCGCCCCCGCGCTCGACGACAGCATCGCCCGGAACGACGCAAACTTGCGCTTGCCCTTCACCGCGACCTTGGTCTCCCTGCGGCGGCCCAGGTCGTCGTTGTAGAAAACGATATGGGTCCCGACGGACGCCGACGCGGCCATCGAGTTGTTGCCGAGGCGCCCCTCGTAAACTTTCTTTCCGGTCGCAACGAGAGAGAACCACGGCTCGGACAGGTGTTTGGCTCCGGTCATATTGTATTTTTCTTCAAAACATCATCGGGTAAACACTCGAAATGTCCTTGACTGCATACTCGTTCTGGTTCGCGTTTCTATTGTCGACGCCAGGTTTGTTCGAGTAGGCCACGATCAAAAATATGCCCATCAGAGCCAACACCGAAATCAACGGGACGAACGCCGCTCGTAACGCGGCATTTTTCCCGCACACAAAATACCAAACGATCGACGAAGAAGCCGTGATCAAAACCGCAAAAGTAATCAGAAGATCGTTCAACGTTTTCTCTTCAGGAATAATTATGTCGGCCAAGTACAGCATACAACCGAATATCAGCGGAGTCGCGACGACCGAACGAACTGCGGCGTCCGATCCGCAGAAAATAGCCGCCGCTAGGGTGGTCACGACGGTGCAGAATATGACAAATCCGATTTTGAGTTCTCGATCAGCCTTTTCACATTCCTCTTTCGACAGTCTGCAGCCCATTAATTTTGTTATACAATTACGAAAGCTTTTTTTTTACACTTTGCTAAAAATATCGCGGTACGTCTTCGAGACCGCCGTGCGAGTACCACGGGTCTTTCGTCAGCGCGTCGTATATTATGGCGGCGGCTTGTTTGTTCGCGTACTTGCCTTCGTCGTACAACAGCCGCTTGTACCTCTCTTCTCGCACCTCCTGCTCCCACAACGAAATAAACTTGCGTTCGCACTCCGGTCCGCTTTTGCCGATCAGCGCGCCGATATTGTCCCATGAATACCTCCCGGCGTTCAGCTGGAGCGTCTGCTCTTCCCAAGGCCGCCAGCCGTCGTTCGCGTCAGTCGCATCCATTTATATTTTCTTATTCAAAAATGAAAAGATCTCGATCCTTATTTCCGGTGCGGTTCGAAATGTGCCGTAATTTTGTCTTTGGCTTATCCACAAAAGGAAATGCGCCGGGGCGGATACGCGCTGCTCTTAGCGATTTTGTGTCTCGTCGTCACCGTGTCCGCTTTCTGGTCGGAGCGCATACGCGAGAGCTTCAACGAAGCTGCTCCAGGTACAGTCAGCACGACAAAGAAAATCGAAGACGGCAAAACCAACGTGGTCGTCAACATCAACAACGGCGCAGACGACGAAGAAGAAGCCGTCCAGTCTTCGCCGCCTCCTCCAGAAGTCGTTGTACCGTCGGCGGATCTTCTTTTGCAGGCTCAGAGAGATTTGGCGACAGCGAGTATATTCCAGCCGGGCGGCGACGGGCAGCTGACACAGCCGACCGCTGCCGCCGCAGCTAATCCACACGAGCTACAACCGAAAAACCCCGATTACGTCGACAACGCGCGGCCGTCTGCTAGGACGTCGAAGAACGCGCTGGACGCGGGAGGGACGGCAACAGGCGAGCTCGAAGACCACAGCTGCGTCAGGGTCAAAATGAAAGGCGCGGGCTACGCAACGGAATTCACGTCCGACACCCACTACGAATACGACTTCAACGAGAAAACCGGCGCGCCAGAGAAGACGGTCAAGTTCATGGGGGACATCATCCAGCAGCAGATAGACAGCGTGGATCGAACGCTCGTATACCCGGTCGTCGACGAGCGCTGCGGGTGGGTAAAGACCAAGCTCGGCAAAGACGCGGACAAATACATTTTCTACAACGAAAACAGGCTCCTAAGTCACCCGTACGCAGGAGAGCCCAACGTCTGCTACGTTCCCCCCCTCGTCGGCAGCGTGTCTTACGAGAAGGCAGGATGCACCGGGGCCAATCCGAGGCTTTTCTCCAAGGAGTTCGAAGACGTCGTCGACCCGGCCGGAATCAAGATGTCCCTCGACCACACCATTACTGGCCCTGAAACTTACCGCCCCATGTGCGAGATACGGTTCAAGGACGACGCGGCGCCCGAGCGCGTCGGCGCGTATCTCCAGTACCTGTACAACAACGAGCCGGAACGCGAGTACTGGCGCACCAGCCACGACGAGCTCTCCAACGACCACCAGTTTCAGCTCAAGCGGGCCCAGAAATGCGAGGACGAAAAGGAGATCGTCGAAAACAACCTCAAGATGTCGCAGGCCGAAAACGAAAGGCTTCAAAACCGGCTGTTCGAGTACAGAGACGATCCCGCCGTCTACATGAAGGACTATTTGTTTCAGAACAGGGGCTGGGCGGAAAAGGCCCTCGACGGCGATCAGATCCTGAAGAACGAGCTGGATCTCGCCAAGGCGGCTTCCGGCCAGTTCCTCAATTCGAAAGACCAATCGCCCTACACGGAGGCAGACCAAGACAAGGCCGCCGTAGGCGCCGGCCGTCACCTCTCGTACCTCGGCAGCGGCGACAACGAAGACGCCCTCAACCGCCACATCAACAGGTGGGTGAGCTACCCGGAAGATGCATCCGAACGCAAGGCGGCCATGAGCAACGTCATCACTGACAGGGCCGACTTCAACGCGGTCTGGGACAGGCACAAGCCCGAGAAAACGGTCAGACAAGACCCGGATTACGCGGCCAAGCGCAACAAGTGCAAGGAGCTTCCCGAGGGACCCGACGGATACACGCACGTCCCGAATGCCTGCACGTACAGGGACGAAGACGGGGCGGACTCGTGTCAAACTCATTTCCACCAGACTTGCACCTTCGACAATCTGGACACCAGCGAAGAAAACGAGGCGATATGCAGGTACGCGATGGGCTCCGTGAACAAGACATGGAACTGCGAAAACTACGGCAGCCTCTTCGAGGAAGGCGGCGTCGGTATCGGAGAGTACTTTGACAGGCTAAGCACGGTCAGGGGAGGGTATGTCGAGGTCGAGGGCGAGCTCAACGACTTTCTGGTCGACAGCATGAAATTCCAGATGCCGAGCGATACGTGCATCTACAAAGGAGACGGGTGCGCGGGCGCGTTCACCGACCAGTGCGCGTCGGTCACCGTGGACGGGGAACCGCGATCGCTTCTGAAAGACAACGTGCAGTTCGCAAACGTGAGCTACGAAGACGACGGTAAAAACGGCGTGCGCATATCCGGCGCCGGGGCTACAACGACGATCGACCCCGATTTCATCGACGTCAACGGAACGAAATGCAGTCTAAACCAGCTCGCAATCGACAAAATCGACAAAGTGTGCGACGAGGTCCCGGAAGGAGCCTACATAGGAAACAACGGCTGGTACAAAGTCGAAAACAGCGTCGCGAATCCCTTGAACGCGAACAACGCCAGCGAACTCATGAACGGAAAAGTGAAGTTCGAAAACGGGCAGTTTACAGACGATTGTCCTGCTGCAAAGCAGCTGACGTACCCGGAGCAGGACTGTCCGGACTGTCCGGTGCAGGAGTCGTGTCCGGTGCAGGAGCCGTGTCCGGAGCAGGAGCCGTGTCCGGTGCAGGAGCCGTGTGCGGATACGATTCCTTGTAATCCGACCAATGGCGTTGAAGTGATCAATAACCAGTGCAAGGCAAAGATACTACGATGTTCTGGTGGTTATGTAGACGATAACGGCGTATGTAGGCCGCAAACAACCGACACTGACAATGAAATATATTGCGATGAAGCTGATGGGGTGGGTTTAGACGGAAGTGGAAAGTATTGCGTGGCTAATATATTGGACTGCGAAGGCGGTGATATAGGCGAGGAGGACCGTGTATGCAGGTTTACACCACCGAAACAAGTCAAATGCGAAGGAAACGGCGTTAGTCTAGTTGGCGATACATGCGTGCCGACCATAAAACAGTGTGATGGTGTTTTAGATGATAAATCTGGTGTATGCAGCTCTGCGCCGTGCGATGCCGGAAAGCAATGCGGCCCGGGTACAACAGACGACGGCACAACGTGCAAACCGACGTGCACATCAACGCAAGTATGGGACGGAACCAATTGCGTCGACGTTCCTACTCCTATGACGAGTTTCAGCACTAACAACGGATGGCTTGAAAATCTGTCTATTCAAGGCTCGGTAATAAGTACGACCTCTAGAAATGCGCCAGATTGCAAACAGTTTTGCGAAACAAATACCAATTGTACGATGGCGACATTCCAGAGCCAAACCAACACGTGCTCTATTTTCAGCGGTCCCGTGACCAAAGTTGACGTTGTTGTTGGGACACAATCGTTCGTCAAACAATATGTCGCGCCACCAGCTGTGCAACCACCAGGTCCACAACCAGGTCCACCACCACCAGCACCGCCGCCACCGCCACCGCCGCCACCGCGATCACCACCAGCACCAGCACCAGCACCAGCACCAAAAATAATAACCGACATCGACCAAAGTCTAGTGGGTCCAGACGTGTTTATAAAGAAAGACGGTAAATTCATTGGATATCTAAAAAATATAATTCCAAATCCATTATTAATAGCATCGTTTCAGTTAACAGGTCTCGAGACTAATGCGACCAAATTTAAAATAATGAAAGAACCTTTAACCCAGAAATTCGGAAACGCAGATTTACCGTATTACACAATTAATTTCAACACTCCATTACTAGCTATGCAATTAGAACCAGAACTAATAAAAATATATCCTTCAGGAAAAATTAAAGATAGTTCGCAAAAATTTAAAATCTCATTCAGTAAATTTGATAATAAATATTACATATTTACGCCCGCGAAAGCTCTACAAAATCTGCCAAACAATAACGCCATATCTATGTCGTTGATACAGAATGGGAATTTGACAACTCTGACTGACAGACACCTATTTGAGATCGTGCCAGCACCAGCACCAACCAAAAAGTCACCTACTCTAGAAAATAATAAGAGCTACCGAATAAAGCTCGCCAGCGATGATACACAGGTATTAACAGTTAATAGACAGAGTTTTCAACGTCTGGTATCCACTAATGCCAGTACTGATAATGACAAGCTTAATTCGATCGTCAAGGTGGTCGACGCGGGCGGCGGTAGGATAGAGCTCGTGTTTGTGAATGGTAGTAGAATAAAATCTCCTGTAAGTAGTATTCTACCATCAATTACATCAGAAGAGACCAAGTTGGTTGTTCGGAAAGAGGGAGGGGATCACTACATCATTTACGGACTACAAGACGGCGATTGGCAAGCGCTTAACTTAACCACCGGTACATTGCAGTTCAGCAAGGTAGAGATAGACAAGTCAACGGGGAGTCACACGGTCGATAAAAACAAGCACGCTCAATACCAGTGGTATTTCGAAGAAGTTCAACCAA
>Ga0315906_10005048_pt1 | contig 16689 bp, 13 predicted proteins | sample LakEriMetagenome_4_FD_203526 | JGI IMG/M metagenome (GOLD analysis project Ga0315906, IMG submission 203526) | Freshwater fungal communities from buoy surface, Lake Erie, Ohio, United States - Buoy 2 MA122 | ecosystem: Environmental > Aquatic > Freshwater > Lake > Lake biofilm | place: USA...
GCGCGATACGTATCCAGCGGCCGCGATACCAGCGCCGCGAGCACGGCCCCCGCGCTGTCGCGCATCACCATCGGATCGACGCCATAGCCGCCATCCCTGGCCGAGCCACGATAGACTTCCGTAGCCTCCGACAGATTCTGCCCACGCTTCAACGACTTCACGATGAACGGATAGCCGCTCTCGGTCAGCGAGCCCGCGCCGAAATCCGTCGCAACCAGCAGGGTGTCCGCATCGAGCCACGCAATCCGGTGCTTGCCCTCGGGAATGTCGAATCCCTTGGCGACGAACGCCTTCTTCTTCGTGTCGAACTCCCGCACGCGCACCGCATCCTTGCCGCCGTCCGACAGGTTCACCAGGCAGACCGTCTCAGCAGGCGCGAGGCATTCCGTTCCCTTGTAGATCCAGTTGGCGCCCTCGCGCTTCGCCAGCGCGTCAATGTCGAGCACCGTGGTCCATTTCGGCTTGTCGGACGTGTAGCTGTCGAGCGTCGTCGCGCGCCACAGGCCGCGCACGTTCTTCCCATCCTGCCAGAAATTGTCGACGCCCTCGCCACGGAAGCTCGGCGCCGGAATCCGATCCTGCGCCGTCAGGATGGAAAGCGCTTCCACCCGGAAAGCATCGTAACGCGGATCAGCCTTGAACACGGCCTCCGTCTTCTTGTTCTGGTCATTGACCCACCGCGTCGCACGCGTGCCGCTGACTTCCTCAAGCCAGAGAAAGTCATCCGCCGCAGCAACCGCGGCCGGCGTCAATCTATCCGCCGGAATTGCGGCAACCACCGGCGCCGCTGGCGCCGAGGGTTGGGCTGCCGTCAGCGCATCGTTCGCCGACGGCTCGGGCGGGCTGGCACAAGCGGCAGCGGCAAGCAGGGCGACAAAGGTCCAGCGCTTGAGACGTCGAGCCACAGCTTTCTCCCAAATCAGGAACGACAGCGTTTCCGCCAGTCGATGAACGCTCTTTCTAACCACCAAACACATGCACGGCGAGTCGGCGCCTCGCTGCATCCCGCCACAATCGCCGCAGCGCAGCCGCAGTCGCCGCGACAACGTCACCGCTCAAGCAAACAGCCGACGCGCTCACATTGTGGTGTGTCTCCATTCGAAGGGGCTGGGACCCCCGATGGAACAGATGAGCACCCTCACAAAAAATGGACTTCGCACGCGCCCCGCTCTTGCAGCCGCGCTGCTCGCCGCTACGTGCCTTTCGCCAGCTGCATGGGCGCAGGATGGAACCGTCGGCAAGGGTGAGGTCTCGTCCGGCTCGCTCCTGCTGCAATCCTCCACGCCCGGCCGTTATGTCGAAGCGCCGCTGGTCGCCGCCGACGTGAAGATGCACATCGCGGGCCCGGTGATCCGCACAACGCTGACCCAGCGCTTCACCAACCCCTCGGATAAGTGGGTCGAAGGCGTCTACGCCTTCCCCCTCCCCGAGGACGCCGCCGTAGACACGCTGAAGATCGTCATCGGCGACCGCTTCATCGAAGGCGACATCAAGGAGCGCCAGGAAGCCCGCATCATCTACGAGCAGGCCGCCGCCAACGGACAGCGCGCCGGCCTCGTCGAAGAAGAGCGCCCGAACCTCTTCACCACCTCGCTCGCCAATATCGGCCCGGGCGAGACGGTGGCGATCCAGATCGAATACCAGGACAAGGCCCGCCTCGATAACGGCGTCTGGTCAACGCGCGTGCCCCTGGTCATCGCCCCGCGCTACAGCCCCAGGCCGACCTTCGGCCTCACCGCCGACCGCACCAACCGCACAATCGCGGTCAACGACCCCGTGCCCGATCGCGACCGCATCACCCCGCCCGTCCTCCACCCTGCGCATGAACCCGCCGGCGCCGAGGGCCTGCGCCTTCCCGTCAACTTCGACATCTCGCTCGAAGCCGGCGCGCCCATCGCCGACATCTCCTCGCAATCGCACGGTCTCATCGTGACGAAAGCCGATGCGGACAGCGCCACCATCCACCTGAAGGACGGCGAAGTCCCCGCCGACCGCGACTTCATCCTCAGCTGGAAGCCGGAGCCCGCAAAAGCCCCCACCGCCAGCCTCTTCCGCGAGACACGCGATGGCGAGGACTACCTCCTCGCCGTCGTGAACCCGCCCGCCATAAAGGTTCAGGGCCAGCGTCGCGACCGCGAGACGATCTTCGTGATCGACAACTCCGGCTCGATGTCCGGCGAGTCGATGGACCAGGCGAAGCAGGGCCTCCTGCTCGCCCTCGACCGCCTCGCCCCCACGGACGAGTTCAACGTCATCCGCTTCGACGACACGATGGACATCCTGTTCACAACAGCCGTGGCCGCGAACGAACAGAACCTCGCCCGCGCCAAGCGCTTCGTGTCGAACCTCGAAGCCAATGGCGGCACCGAAATGCTGCCGGCCCTGCGCACAGCGCTGGTCGACAATGACAAGTCCAACACGGAGGAAGTCCGCCAGGTGGTCTTCATCACTGACGGCTCCATCGGCAACGAGGACGAACTCTTCTCCGCCATCACCGGCGGGCTCGGCCGCTCGCGCCTCTTCACCGTCGGCATCGGCTCTGCGCCCAACGCCTACTTCATGACCCGCGCCGCCCGCCAGGGCCGCGGCGCCTTCACCTACATGGACGACGTCACCAAGGTCACCGAGCAATCCGCGAAACTCTTCGCCGCGCTCGAAAATCCGGTGATGACCGACCTCGCGGTGAAACTCCCCACCGGCGCCGCCGACGCCTATCCCTCGCCGCTGCCCGATCTCTACTCCGGCGAGCCCGTCACGCTCGTCCTGCGCGCCGCCGACCTCAAGGGCGACCTCACCCTCTCGGGCCGTCTCAACGGCAGCACCTGGTCGCAGACCTTCTCCATCGCTGACGCCGCCAGCACGAAAGGCGTCGCCCAGCTCTGGGGTCGCGCAAAGATCGCCGGCTTCGAGGAAAGCCGCTACTCGGGCATGAGCCTCGAAGACGTCGACAAGGGCGTACTGAGAACCGCGCTCGACTTCCACCTCGTCTCGCGCCTCACCAGCCTCGTCGCTGTCGACAAGACGCCCGCGCGTCCCGCCGGCGAAACGCTCGACACGCGCCAGATCGCCAGCATGCTCCCGAAAGGCTGGGACTTCGGCGCTGTCTTCGGCGTGGCTGCCGAAGCCCGCGCCCTGCGCTTCGATCGCCTGCCCGACAACGTGATGCAGAAGATCAACGCGCGCACGACGCAGGAAAAGCCTGCCCCGGAACAGGACCTCGCCCTGCCCGGCACGGCGAGCATGTGGGAACTCAGCCTCGCCTTTGGCCTAAGTCTCATCGCTTTCGGCGCCGCCCTCCTGCGCCGCAGACGTGTCCTCATCAGCCCTCGGGGACTGGCCGCCGCCAGTGTCGGGCCGATGCGCACACCGTCAGCGGACAGGAACAAGCGCTAGCCGGCGGCCCGCCCTCCCGCAGCAGCCGTGGGAGGGCGGGTTCGGATCTGGAGAAGACATGAAACCGAGAAGTATCTCCACCCGCTCACTCTCCGCACTCGCACTCCTTGTTGCGGGCGCGCTCATCGCTGCGCAGGCGCTCTACATCCCGGCCAAGGCGCAGGTCGCCCAGGTCCTCATGTCCAGGGCCTGGGAGCGTCAGCTCTCCACCGGCGATCCCGCGCGCCCCTGGCCGTGGGCGGATTTCACGCCCACGGCCAGACTTTCCTTCCCGGCGCAGCACCAGACGGTCCTCGCGCTCACCGACGCCGCCGGCGAAAGCCTCGCCTTCGGCCCCACGCTGATGGCCGCCTCGGCCGAACCGGGCGCCCGCGGCGTCGCTGTCTTCGCCGCTCACCGCGACACGCACTTCGCCTTCCTGAAATCCGTGAAGCCCGGCGATCCGGTCACAGTCGAAACTGCAAACGGCGCGCGCACCTTCACCGTCACGCATGCAGAAGTCGTCCGCTGGGATGCATCCGGCATCGTTCCGAACGACAACGGCTCGCCGCGCATGGCGCTGGTCACCTGCTGGCCACTCGACGCCAAGTCGCCCGGCCCGATGCGCTATGTCGTGTGGGCGGAGTTGTCGGACGTGCGGGCCTGACGCCACTTGGCGTCGCAGGCCGCGAAGCCCCTACTGCACTCCGGGCCCCGGCACGATCTTGAGCCGCCAGGCCGTCTCCGGCTTGAACCACTTCTTCGCCGCCGCCATCACGTCCGCCGGCGTGATGCTGGCATAGTCGCTCAGCTCCGTGCGGATGTACTGCATGCCGCCCGGATCATCGTGCGCGTTCGACAGCAGCTCCATCCAGTAGCCGACATTGGTCACGGTGTTGCGCCGCGCCTGCTCCAGTTTCGGCTGCACGATGCGGTCGATCTCCGACTGCGGCTGCGGCTTGGTCGCAAGGTCGAGCGCGAGCTGCTGGATCTGGTCCTGCACGCTATCGATCGTCTCCGGCGGCACTTCGATCGCCACGGCGATGTAGCCGTAGTCCGGCAGGAAGGTCGAAATATCGACGATCTCCATCGGCGAATACGTCGCTCCGCCTTCCGAACGGAACAGGCGTGTTGCGTTGTCGCGCAGCATCTGTCCCAGCACGTTGGCGATACGCTCCTCGCGGATGTTCTTGAACACGCCCTGATAGGTCGGCCAGCCGATGAAGGCATAGCCCTGGTCGGGCCGGCCCTCGTGCGGCAGCGTCGTCACGCCCGGCGGATGGAAGTCGACATCACGCCAGTTCGCCGGCTCCTTGAACTCCGGCCGCTTCGGCAGGGCGCCAAGTGTCCGCGCGACTTCGCTGATCACCTGCTCGACGCTGACATCGCCGATCACGATCACTTCAAGCGGCGAGTTGTCGACGATCGGCTTGATGTACTTGACCGAGTCCCCCGGCTTCCACGTATCGCGCATCGCCTTGTTGTTGATGGTCCAGCGCAGGTCGCCATTGTGCAGCAGCCGGTCCAGTTCCCGCTCCAGCACGCCCGACGGCGTCATCAGAAGCGAGGCATCGGCCTGGTCGGCCCCCTGCATCCACGACGCCCAGTCATCCGCCCGATAAGCCGGGTCGGACACCATCGCAGCCATGATCTCCATCTGCAGGCCAAGGTCCTCGCGCGTGGCGACATTGATGTTGTCGAGCGCGTAGGCATCGTCCAGCGTCCGCGCCACGGCGACAGCGCGCTTGCCCGCAAGCGTGCGCGCCTGCTCCGTCGGCGTCAGCTTGCCCAGCCCCCCCGACGACCACAGCGACAGTCCCATGTCGGATGCATCGATCACATTAATCGGCATCTGCAGCCGCCCGCGGCCAAGCCGCACGCGAACGCTGATAAGGTCCTTGTTGGACGGCAAGGGCTTCACCGTCAGCTTCACGCCATTCTCGAAGCGCACCAGCGTGACGCCAAGATCCTGCACGACCTTGCGATCCGCCACCGTCCCCGGCTTGCCGAAATTCGTGTACGGCCACGGCTTGATCGCATCCGGCGTGTAGGCCTTCACCGGCGCCGCCATCGCGCGCTTCAACGCATCGCGCAGGCCCTGTTCGCCGCCCGCAGGCGCAGCGCTGCCGCTGTAGATCAGCGTCGGCGTGTCCTTGAACCGCGCCTTCAACGCCGCATTCACTTCCGCGAGCGTGATCGTCGGCGCCTGCTCCAGCATCAGCGCGTAGGATTGCTGCAGCGACGTGAACGGAATGTCCGAAGAGACATAGTCCGCCGCCGTTTCCACCTGCGCCACCGACGTTCCTGTCCGCCCCCGCTCCGCCTCGCGCCGCGAGGCGTCGAGGAACAGCGCGCGCTGGCGGTCCAGCTCGTCCTGCGTGATCCCGTACTCCACCGCCTGGCGGTGCGCCGTCACCATCAGTTCGATGGTCTTCGGCACGTCGATCACGCCGCCCGAATAGGCAATCTGCCCACGCCACACGCCATGGATGGCGCTGGCCGACGGACTGCCCAGCGATCGCGCCGGCTTGCCCGCCGCATCGTTGAGGCTCAGCATGCGCTGACCGACGACACGCGAAGCGAGAACTTCCACCAGCATCCGCCGGCGTTCAGCCTTGGTATGCATCCTCTCCGAATACGGCTCGAACCAGCGCAGCATGACAGACGTGTCCGGCGCGCCCGGCGTGATCAGCATCGCAACATCCGGCGTCACCGGCTTCGTCGTCACGGGCGCGGGGTCCTTGCCCGGCGTCCCGCGGCCTTTCCAGTCGCCAAAGGTCTGGCTGATCATCGGGATGATCGACGGATTGACGTCGCCCACGATCAGCAGCGTCGCACGCTCGGGCCGGTAGAACGCATCATAGAAACCGCGAATGGTCTGCGGCGTCACCGTCTCGATCACTTTGCGCAAGCCGATCGGCGGGCGGCCATAGGGATGCTCGCCCACCTGCATCTTCAGCATGGCCGTCGCCGCAGCCAGTCCCGGGCCCGCACGCGCGCGCTCCTCGGCCAGCACGACGCCACGCTCGGCGTCCACCTTGTCCGGAGCGATTATCATCTCGCTGACCAGCTGGCGCAGCACATCCAGACCAAGCGTCAGAGATTCAGTGTTGTTGCGCGGCAGGTCGATGATGAATGTCGTGGTGTCCGGCCCGGTCGAGGCGTTCACATCCGCCGCCATCTGCAGGCCGATGCCTTCCAGGGCGCGCTGCACTTCACCATCCGGATATTTCGTCGTGCCGCGGAAAGCGAGGTGCTCCAGGAAGTGCGCCACACCCTCCTCGCCCGGACGCTCCTGCATCGAGCCCGCATCGATCAGCATCCGCAGCGCCACCTGCCGGGGCGGCGTCTGGTTGGGCAGGATCATGTAGCGCATGCCGTTCGGCAGCTCGCCGAGCACATAGTCCGTGTCGTGCGGCAGGTCGCTCAACTCGCGCGGCCATCCGGGGCCCGCGGGCGCGGCCTGCGTCACGTTCACGGTCTGGGCAAACGCCCCAGCGCCCATCGCGCCGATGCTGACCAGTCCAGCCGCAAGGCACACGGCGACACGCTTGAGACGTTTCATCATTCCTCCGGAGAGTCGGCGACCCGTCCCAGACAGTTAGACCTTGAGGCGATCCAGCCGCTTCACGCTCCTGAAAGCAAGTGATTAAGGCGGTTGTCAGGCCTCTCCCCGGACCAGCCGCGCAAACTTCTTCGGGGCTAGGGCGCAATAGCTCTGCGTCATCCACGCTTTAAGTGTGGGCATTTCCGCGATGATGTCGTCATCCGGTCCAAAGCGGGCAATCACCCAATCGTGTTGCTTGAACCAGCCCTTGCTCTCCCGCACGAAGTACAAGACCTGAACCATCTCCGCCGCCACCGGCAGCTTCATGATCATGGTCAGCGCGCCCTCGGGCTCCTTGCGGTCGCCGAACACGAAAAACATCTTCTTGCGGAAATACAGCGCCCGCGTCGGCGGCCATCCCGGACCTGCCGACGTTTCGGGCATCGTCAGCCCAAACGCAGTCAGCTCTCTCTCGACGTGTTGGTGGGGCGTAAGGCGCGGCATGGGGAAAACTGAACATATTCCCGACCCTGACACCACGGCGCCCGATTGCAGCGCGGCCCGCGCGGGCTTACGAGTGCGTCAATCAACGACGGGGAGTTGGACCATGTTCAAGAAACTGATGCTGCCGCTTGTCATGCTGGCCGCCGCCAGCTGCGCCAATCCGCCGGCAGCCGACGCTCCCGCCACGCTAGCCGCAGCGCTTCCGCCAGTCGCAGCCCCCGTCGCCGCCCCGGCCGCGCCAAAACCGCTCCAGATCACCGAAGCCAGCTTCAGCTGCATCCGCGATCTCAAGCCCGTGCGCGGCTTCTATGTCGGCAACCTGCTCGGCGACATGGACGCGACGCTCGCGGCAGCCAACAACCCCAACGGCGCCAAATACCCGCCCGGCTCGGTCGTGCAGCTCGTCCCAGGCGAGGCGATGGTGAAACACCACCCCGGCTACAACGCCGCGACGAACGACTGGGAGTTCTTCGAACTCGACGCCCAGCCCACCGGCACCAAGATCCGCGTTCGCGGCGCCACCGACGTCGTCAACCAGTTCGGCGGCAACTGCCTCACATGCCACGCACAGGCGGAAGCCAAGTGGGACATGATCTGCGAACAGGGCCATGGCTGCGCCCCGATCCCGGTCACGCCCGTGATGGCCCGCGCCATCCAGAACACCGACCCGCGCTGCCCGAAGATCGAACTGCCCGCCGACCAGCAGGCCGCCCTCAAACAGCTGATGGCGTTCCGCGCCGCGGCACAGCCACAGGCGCAGTAGGCCCGATCAGCGAGGCGGCGGGAGCAACTTGAGAGTCAGAATATAGTCCTTCTGGGCCAGGGAGCACCTGTCTGCCCACGTCTCGCGCTCCATCGACCATTCCTTCAGCAAGTCGATGACGTATTTGGCCGTCGCGCTGTTCGGCACGCCCGCAAGAACCCTGATGTTTGAGGGTCGGCCACTATCGTCGATGTCCATCGCGTAGCTGTACATCGCCGCAAACTTGTCGCTGCCCCTGAACTGCGGCGGAAATGGCGGATACTGGGGGTCCAGCTTGCGCTTGCAGGTCTCGTCGCGCTTCGGGCCAGACTTCAGCAACCGGATTGAGCGCAACTCCGGACCCGGCGCGGGCGGCGGCGGAGTTATAATCGCAACCGCAACCTTCGGGGATGGCTCCAGATCTGTCGCCTCTGCCCACAACCCGATTTCGCGGTAGACCTGCACGAACCGCGCGGCGGCCTCGTCGCTAGCCGCGTTGTCGATTTCATCTTTGGCCCGGCGGGCCAGCGCCTTCAGCTTGTCGACATGCTGCTTGTCGCCGCTCGCGGCGTACAAGGCCGCTGCCTGCACCATTTCGAACCGCATCAGCGAGAGCCGATAGGACGGCCCGCCTGCCGACGCGATCTTCACCGCCGCCGTCGAGCTTTCCAGCGCCTCCTTCCAGTGCAGCCAGCCAAAATCATGGTCCACCAGCGCCTGCACCGCCACGAACGTGATGCCATCGAACCCAGGCGCGCTCTCGCGTACGCGCAACGCCGCCATCAGGGTCTCGCGCGTGTAATCGTCGGGCGCCGCCCGGAACTCTGCCGCACGTAACAGAACGGCAGACAGGGCGCGCGAGTCATCCGCGTCGGCGCCGGCCCCCGTCTCCTTCATCGCCTCGGCGGCAAACATGCGGGCCGCCTTGAAGTCCTGCGCCATCATGGCCGCAAAGCCGAACTCCCGCGCGATGATGGCCAGATCCTTCCGCGCCTTGGTCAAGGTCGGCCAGGTCGCCACGGCCTCGGCCGCCGCAACCTTGAAATTCCCCGCCTTCACCGCCGCATTGAACGACTTGATGTCCGCCAGCGACGGCCCCGCCAGAAGGCCAACGCACGCCGCCAGCGCTATCGCGCGAAGCGCTCCGATTGCGCGCACGGCCTCGCCTCCATCAGGTCCGGACATCATACCCTCATGGCACCGTGAACGAGACGGTTATGACCTTGTCCTTCTGGGCCATGGTGCACCCTGGCGGAGCAGCCTGCAGCGCATCGAACGACATCTTCGGCGCGGCCTTCAACGCAGCGTCGGCAAATTCCTTTGCGGGCACCGCGGCGACCACGCGCGGATTGTAACCCTTGCCGCTCGCATCGACATCCACCTTCAGGATGATCGTCCCGATCATCCCGGTGAAGTTCAGCGCCTTGGGATAGGTCGGCTTGTACGTTTCCTTCGACAGCACGACCGGGCACACGCTCTCAGGCAGCGGCGGCCTCATGCGCAACATCGCCGCCGGGTAGTCCGGTCCCTCAAAGAAGCGCTTCCGCTCCTCATCCCTCTTTGCATCGTCCCGCACCCTGCGAATCGGCTCGAGATGCTGGTAGGTCGTCGTTATCCAGGCGTTGCTCTCGTGGTAGACTTTTTCGAGGTCAGCGATGCTCCGGTCCGCCGGCGCCGCCGCGATCGCTGAAATCACGCGCTCCTGCAGCACGCGGAATCCATCGTGCGCCTTCATGTTGCGCTCCGCCATGTAGTTCGCTGCAGCGGTGACGATCTGGAACTGGAAATTCGTTTCGAGATAGCCGGGCTTGTCGGCAGTCAGCTGGTTCCCCAGCGCCGCGCTCGCCACGGCATTGCGCCACGACCCCTTGTCGAAATCATAGGCTGTCACCGCGTCCGCCGACAGATACGTTATCAGGTCGATGCCCGGATGCGCTGCGCGCGACTGAAGCAGCGTGAACAACCTCCCCCGCGTGTCCCCGTTCGGGCTGATCCGGTGCTCGGCCAGCCGCCACAGCAGGTCGGATCCGATCACGAGCACCGGCTCCTCCGTGGCGCTGCGGCTCGCTGCAGAAGCCGCTTCGCCATACGTCTTCGCCGCAGCAAAATCGCCCGAGAGATAAGCCGCGAACCCAAACTCCCGCGCGATCACCGCAAGGTCCTTGCGCGACTTGTCGAGCCCCGGCCACGTCGAGGCCGCCGCCGCAGCTGCAGCCTTGTAGTCCTTCACCTTCATCGCGGCGTTGAATGACTTGATGTCGGCCAGCGATGGCGCCGCCAGCGCAACGATCCCCGCCGCAAGCAGGAACCCTCGCAACGTCCCCGTTATATGCATGACGACCCCAACACTTGAGCCCGGAATCTATCACAGCCGCCCCCGCGCTGGCCAGCGCGCGCCCCGCCGGAGCCTTGCGTTTTCCCACCCGATAGCGCCAATGAAACCAGGACGACAAAGGGGCCCGGGTCATGCGTTACACGCCTGTCGCAATCGCGAGCTTGCTCGCTCTCGCCGCCTGCGCCACCTCGCCCGCCGCGATTACCAGCGGCGCGCCGGTGCAGGTGAACCTCCTCGCCATCAACGACTTCCACGGCAACCTCGATCCGCCCGGCGGCGGCGTCTTCGTCATCGACCGCGCCAACCCCGCCACGCGCAGCAGCGTACCCGGCGGCGGCGCCCCGCGCCTCGCCACGGCCGTGCGTGAACTCTCGCAGCGCCCCAACACCGTGATGGTCGCAGCCGGCGATCTCATCGGCGCCTCCCCGCTTCTCTCCAGCCTCTTCCACGACGAGCCCACGATCGAAGCGCTCTCCGAGATGGGGCTCGCCATCACCTCCGTCGGCAATCACGAATTCGACGAGGGCTGGCAGGAACTCAAGCGCATGCAGACAGGCGGCTGCCATCCCGTCGACGGCTGCAAGGGTCCCAAACCCTTCGCCGGCGCGAAGTTCGAATACCTCGCCGCCTCCACCTTCCGCGATGACGGCACGACGCTCTTCCCGCCCTACAGCATCCGCGAGTTCGACGGCGTGAAGGTCGGCTTCATTGGCCTCACGCTGGAAGGCACGCCCGATGTGATCACCCCCGCCGCCCGCGCCGGCATCCGCTTCGCCGACGAAGCCGAGACAGTGAACGCGCTCGTCCCGAACCTTCAGCGCCAGGGCGTCGAAGCAATCGTCGTCCTGCTCCACGAAGGCGGCTTCACCACCGGCGCGCAGGACGATTGCCGCGGCCTGTCCGGCACGATCATCGACATAGTCCCGAAATTCGACAAGGCCGTCGACGTCGTCGTCACCGGCCACACCAACGGCATCTACATCTGCACCGTCGACGGCCGCCTCGTCACCAGCGCCGGCGCTTACGGCACGCGCGTCACCGATATCCAGCTGCTGATCGACCCGGTCTCGAAAGATGTCATCGGCGCAAGGGCGCGCGACGTGATGATCGCCGCCGACGCCTACGCCGAAGATCCGGCCCAGGTCGCCCTCATCAATGCCTACCGCACCCAGGCCGAGCCACTCATGAAGCGCGTCGTCGGTTCAACCAGCGCCGTCATCACCCGCGGCCGCACGGAGACCGGCGAGACGCCGCTCGGCGACATCATCGCTGATTCAATGCTCGCCGCCGCCCGCCGCGCCGAACCGGGTACGCAGATCGCCTTCATGAACCCCGGCGGCATCCGCGCCGACCTGCCGCTGAACCCCGGCGGCCAACTCACCTTCGCCGACATCTTCGCCGTCCAGCCCTTCGGCAACGACCTCGTGGTCGTCACCCTGACCGGCGCCGAAATCGAGACTGTGCTGAAGCAGCAATACCAGCCAAGCGGCAACAACATCCTGCAGGTCTCCGACGGCTTCGAATTCACCTGGCGCCAACCCGCCGGCCAGCCGATCGAAATCATCCCCGGCTCGGGCAAACTCAACGGCGCACCTCTCGTCCCCACACAGACCTACCGCGTCGTCACCAACAACTTCCTCGCCGGCGGCGGCGACAGTTTTACCGCCTTCAAATCCGGCAAGGACAAGGTGACTGTCGGCTCAGACCTCGAAGCCCTCGAAGCCTACGTGGCCGCCAACAGCCCCTTGGCTCCGGCGAACAAGGGCCGCATCAAGCGGGTCGACTAAGGTCCGGCCGACAGACCCCGAGGGTGGGCTCGCCTGCGCTCGCGGCCCGCCCCAATTCCGCAAAATCCACCAATCAACCCACGTACACCTCAGCGCGCCCGCGCGTCCGAGACCACATCGCCATGCCCGCGTGCAGCCATCATCTGCGCCGCAACCCGCGCCTCCTCGTCCCGGGTCTCCATCATCTTCCGCCGCCCGCCCTGGAACCGCTCCAGCACATGCGCCGGCGCGGTCTCTGGCCGCCCAGCGTCGAAAGGCGGGGCCGGCGCATACTCCAACGCAAGCTGCACGGTCTGCGCAAAGTCATCGCCTGCAATCTCAGCCATCACGGTGAATGCAAAGTCGATCCCCGCCGTCACGCCGCCGCCGGTGATGATCTCCCCGTCCCGCACCACCCGCGCCGGATCGTGCACCGCGCCAAACAGCGGCAGCAGATGCGCCCACGCCCAGTGGCACCCCGCCCGCCTGCCCTGCAGCAAGCCCGCCGCGCCAAGAATGAGAGAGCCCGTGCACACCGACGTCACATATCTTGCGCCCAGCGCCAGTCGCCGAACATCACCGACGAACGCTTCGTCCTGCGCCACCTTCGTCGCCCCGACGCCGCCGGGAACACAGATCAGGTCGCAGCTTCTGACGTCCGCGATCCTGACCGTGTTGCCGAAGGTGAGCCCGTCCGCGTCCACATTGCCGCCCGCCGGGCTCGCGACGATCACCGCCGCATTCGGAAGGCGGCTCAGCACCTGGTGCGGGCCCGTGAAGTCGAGATGCGTCATGCCCGGCCAGATCGCGAACACGACGGTGAACGTTCGTCCGGCTTCTTCAGACATGGGGAGGAACCTCGCTTGACGACGCCAGCATGCCGGACATAGCGTCTGGCGCAAATGACGATGTTCCCGCTTTTTCAGCCAAGGCGCGCAAATGGCCCGACAGCCTGCCCTCAAGCCCCGCTCCATCGGCGTCCTGATCTTCGAGGATTTCCAGCTGCTCGACGCCGCCGGCCCGATCGGCGCATTCGAAATGCCAATGCGCGGGATGCAACCGCCGCCCTACAGCCTGCAGGTGATCGCCCCTGAGGCCGGTCCCGTCCGCTCCTCCTCCGGCGTCGTCTGGATGGCCGACGCCATGCCGCGCCAGCCCAAATACGACACGGTCGTCATCGCCGGCGGCATCGGCACCCGGACAGCCATGCTCGATCCCAAAGTGCAGGCCTTCGTCCGCGCCGCCATGAAGACCGCCCGCCGCGTCTGCTCGGTCTGCTCGGGCGCCTACATCCTCGCACAGGCAGGCGTGCTGGACGGCAAGCGCGCCACCACCCATTGGGGCCGCACCCCCGATTTCCAGACGCGCTACCCCGCCGTGAAACTCGAGCCCGACTGCATCTACACCCATGACGGCAAGGTCTGGACGTCCGCCGGCATCACCGCCGGCATCGACCTCGCGCTCGCCCTCATCGCCGACGACCTGGGGGAGGAAGTCTCGCGCCGCGCCGCGCAGGAGCTGGTCGTCTACCACCGCCGCCCCGGCGGCCAGTCGCAGTTCTCAGCCCTCCTCGACATCGAACGCGTCGAGGGCCGCTTCACACCCCTGCTCGCCTGGATGCGGGAAAGGCTGGACGAGGAACTCTCGGTCGAGGCGCTGGCCAGCCAGGCGGCCATGAGCCCGCGAAACTTCTCCCGCGCCTTCCTCGCCGAGACGGGCATCACCCCGGCGAAGGCAGTTGAACGCCTGCGCCTCGAAAGCGCCCGCGAGCGGGTCGAGCATTCGGCCGAGCCGATCGACGTGGTCGCCCGCCGCGTCGGGTTCGGCGACCCTGAACGCATGCGCCGCGCCTTCGTCCGGGCCTTCGGCCAGCCGCCGCAAGCCCTGCGCAGGATGGCGCGCGCGTGACGCCAGCATGCTGATTGAGAGAAGGATTCTGGCGCCGTGCGGAAGGTCCGCAGGCGGGGAGCAAGAAATCGCCGACGGCTTCTGCCGTCCTACTTCGCCGCAGGGGCGTCGTGGCGTGCGATACGGCCGTCGAGCTCGGCGAGGCGTTGCCGCCAGATCGCCAGCTCGCGCGCCGTCAGGCCGCCCTGGGCAGGCGAAACCGGCTCGAGAGAAGCCAGTTCAGTCGCCAGCCGCTCGCGGCGCTCGCGCAGCAGTCGGAGGGTCTCGGTGCGAGGTTCGTTGTGAGCCATGCTGAAAAAATAGGAAGCATGGAGACGAAAGCGAGTCGACTCGTGAGTCGCGAGAAACTGCGTGAGGTGAGCATCTGCTCACATGGGTCGGCCAGCAGTGAGCGTTCGCTCACGCGCCCTTGATCGCGCCGATGAAAGGGAGTCCGCGCATCTTGCCCGCGTCGTCCATCCCGTAGCCGACAAGATACCGGGACGGCGCATCCCACGCCCATGCGTCGAGCCCATCGGTGACGGCCTCGGGTTTGCGGGCAAAGACGCCGGTCAGCACCTGTGCTGCGCCCTTGGCCTGCAGGTGCGCCCGGGCAAACGCGATGGTGCGGCCCGAGTCGAAAACGTCGTCGATCAGCAGAACGCCTTTCCCTTCGACCGACCGGGAAATGTCGGCGCGGACCACGATCCGGCCCGAACTCACCCGCTCGTCATGGTAGCTTTCGAGCCAGAGCGCATCGAAGCCGAGATCCACCCCCCGCGCCGCCAGCGCGCGCAGCAGGTCCGCTGCGAACGGCACCGCCCCCATCAGGGTCACCACGCCGGTCCAGCTGCCCTGCGATACGATCGGCGCCAGCCGGTCGGCCAGGGCAGCCACCCGCGCCTGCACATCTTCCACGGTCAGCAGGACGTCGACATTCGCAGGGATGAAGGGGTTAGTGATCGCCAGCCTCCGGCGCATGATCTGCAGCGCCCGGTGCGTGATCCTCGGCCCCGGCGACCGCACCCTCGGCATGAGCCACATCTGGGGACGCCGCGCCATGGCTTTCCGGCGCCGCAGGGGCTTCCGTCGCCTGCACCTGGGTTTCGCCCGGCGTTCCGGCGCCCTCGCCCTCCGGATAGGCGAAGGTCACGGTCAGCCGATAGGTCTCGACCGGCGGGGCCTCGAAGCGGGAGGTGAATTCGGAGCGCTCGCCCGGCCCGAGCGTCGGCACGGCCAGCTTGTCGGTCCAGGTCTGGACTTCGTTGCCGGCCTCGTCCTTCAGGGTGACCCGCAGCTCCGGCGCCGTCCGGGATTCCTCGCTGAGGTTCACGGCCGCCCCGGTCACGGTCAGGACAGGCGTGGTCCCGTCAAACGAGCGCTTGGCCTCGACATTCTCGAGGGTCAGTCCGAACCGGTTCACATCGAGCCCCACCAGCCGGTAGATCGACGCCGATCGCGGAAAAGCCTCCGCGACTTCGTTGCGGAAAAGGACCGCCAGCCCAAGCAGGGCGACAAACAGAACACCAGAGGTGGCCCATGCGATGGTAACCACGCGATTGCGGGTCTTCTTGCGCTTGGCGTGCTCGCGGGCCCGGAATTCGGCATGGGGTCCGGCGCGGGCCTTGGAGTTTTCCTGGGCGGTCCGGCGCAGGCGCTCGACCTGCTCGCGGGTCAGCCCGGTGTCCTCCGGCGCGACCGCGACATCGCCCTCTTCCTGCAGTTTTGCATGCCAGGCATGGCCACAGGTCGCGCAACGCACGCGGCGACCCTCCTTCCCGATGGAGGAGTCGTCGGCGAAGTACCGCGTATCGCATGACGGGCAGACTAGGATCATCGCACTATCGGAATCACAGATACGGTTAATATAGTCCAATTAGGGCTGGAATCTGATTGCCGGGGTCCCGGGGTTACCGTAGCGGAAAATGATGCCGGACAACGACCTTCCAAGTGATGAACCGGTGCTCCGGCTCGACCGGGTCGGCCTCGCCTACGGGCCAAAATCCGACGTTTTGTCCGATGTTTCGCTGTCTTTGCGCCCCGGATCCATGACGTTTCTCACCGGCCCCTCGGGCGCTGGAAAATCCACCCTGCTGCGCCTGGCCTATCTCGCCCTGCGCCCCACGGCCGGGCGGATATCACTTTTTGGCGTGGACACGAATCGCCTGCGGCGCCGCGACCTTTTCCCCCTCCGCCGCCGCATCGGGGTCGTCTTCCAGGAATTCCGCCTGCTCGACCACCTCTCGGCCTACGACAATGTCGCCCTCCCCCTCCGGATCATGGGCCGCCCGGAAACCTCCTACCGCCAGGATGTGACAGACCTTCTCGGCTGGGTGGGCCTGGGCGACCGGCTCGACGCACGCCCCGCCACACTCTCGGGCGGCGAGAAACAACGCGTCGCCATCGCCCGCGCGGTTGTCGGCAAGCCTGACCTTCTGATCGCCGACGAACCAACCGGCAATGTCGACGAGGAAATGGGCGAGCGGCTCTACCGCCTCTTCCGCGAACTCAACCGTCGCCTCAAGACCACGGTCCT
>Ga0315906_10005051_pt1 | contig 16686 bp, 17 predicted proteins | sample LakEriMetagenome_4_FD_203526 | JGI IMG/M metagenome (GOLD analysis project Ga0315906, IMG submission 203526) | Freshwater fungal communities from buoy surface, Lake Erie, Ohio, United States - Buoy 2 MA122 | ecosystem: Environmental > Aquatic > Freshwater > Lake > Lake biofilm | place: USA...
CTGAGCATTCTGAGTTATCTGGCTGTCGCCGGTTATGTCACGGGCGACCCAAAGTACACGGAGGCTTCCCGCGAGTTGGTGAACCGTCACGGCTATGCACAGAACCTGATGTTCCCCAAGGTTCAGTTCGGTCCCGGGTCGGGCAACCACTCCGACGACGAGATGGCCTTCATGTGTTTCTATAACTTGCTGCGCTACGGCAAGGATCCCACGATTCAGGACCGGGTTCGCTATGCCTTCTACGCCTACTGGGCGATGGAGGCTCCGGAACGCAATCTGTTCTTCAACTTCAGCTTCGCTGCCGAGGCATTGGGCAAAACCATTCGCAATGTCTGGGGGGAGTTTTCTGTGCATCCGTGGGCCGGGTGGCATGAAGACGCGATGGCTACCCTGAGGGGCTTCCCGTTGGACCGTTTGAATTGGCCGCATCAGAATTCTCACCGGCTCGACATCGTCCGGTTGAATCGCCAGCAATCCCGCGACCTGTACGATCCTCGGGACGAGGGGCGGGGGCACCGGGTGGATGGCAAGGTGCTGCCGGTCGAGAATCGCCACTTCGAGCACTGGAACACCGATCCCTGGGCGCTCGATTACGGCGGGAGCGGTAACGTGTTGGGCAGCGGTACGGTGTTTCTTTTGCCGTACTACCTCGGTCTCTACCACGGATTCATCGAGAAGCCGCGATAGGGGACAGGGAATCCGACGGATTTTGTCTGAAATACCCCCTTGCACCCGAGGCGGTCCGATTTAGTTTTGCGGCCGTCCCGGCGGTTCAGCCGCGGGCTTGAGCATGATGTCACCCAAGAAGGTTTATTATTTCGACAACAACGCCACGACCCGTGTCGCGCCCGAGGTGGTGACGGCAATGCTGCCGTTCCTGAGCGAGCTGTGGGCGAACCCGTCCAGCGCCTACGCGTTCGGTTCTCAGGTTCATGGTCATGTGGAGAAAGCCCGGGAAACGGTTGCGGCCCTGATCAACGCCGATCCGAAGGAAGTGACCTTCACCAGCTGCGGAACCGAGTCCAACAACTCGGCCATCCACAGTGCGCTGATGACAAGCGGCAAGCGCCACGTGGTGACCACCGCGGTGGAGCACAGCGCCAACATGAACTTCGGTGCCTTCCTCGAGAAACGAGGCTTCGAGGTGACCTACTTGCCGGTGGAGAGCGATGGTTCGCTGGACTTGCACCTGTTGGAACGGGCCATTCGCCCGGATACCGCCATTGTTTCAGCGATGATGGCCAACAACGAGACCGGCGTGCTGTTCCCTATCGAAGAGATCGCCGCTTTGTGCCGCAGCAAGGGGGTGCTTTGCCACACAGACGCCGTCCAGGTGCCGGGCAAACTCAAACTCGATGTCCGTCAACTCGGAGTCGATTTCCTGTCGCTCAGCGCTCACAAGCTCCATGCCCCTAAGGGCATCGGAATGCTGTATGTGAAGCGCCGCACGAAGTTCCAGCCCTATGTCATCGGCGGTCATCAGGAGCGGGGTCGCCGCGGCGGCACCGAGAGCGTTGCCAACATCGTGGCCTTCGGCCGAGCCGCCGAACTGGCCATGGCCAGCATCGACGACGAGAACACCCGCATCCGCGGCCTGCGCGACCGATTCGAGAACCATGTGCTGACCCGCATTCCCAACACGGTCCGCAACGGCAATCGGAATCTGCGCCTGCCCAACACGGCCAATATCGCCTTTGATTTTGTCGAGGCTGAGGCGGTGCTGCTGCTGCTCGATCAGGCGGGAATTTGCGCCAGCTCTGGGTCGGCCTGCACCACCGGGTCGCTGGACCCGTCCCACGTGCTCATGGCCATGGGGCTTCCGCCGATGCGGGCTCGCGGTTCGGTGCGCTTCAGTTTTGGCATCTACAACACCGACGAGGACGTGGATTACCTCATCGAGAAGCTGACACCCATCATCCATCGCTTGCGCGAGATTTCCCCGCTGAGTCCGGAGCATCCGGACAACGATACCTATGACATCGAAGCGGCCCGTCGGAAGCACGAGCTGGAGATGTCGGGTCAGAGCGAGGGTTGAAGCCTTGTAGCTTGCCTCGGTCTCGGGCTCCTGAACGGGCAGTCCGGAGTCCCTGGCCGCCAGAACGGTCTGGGTTCGGGGAGAATTGTCTGAAGCCTCTCCGAAACGTCCCGATGGCTCTGAACGGTTGGAATACCGCAGCGGCCACAAACGCCTGAAAAGAGGGCTTCTAATGGCCCGACTCGGTCAGTCGTTCGATTGAATTTTCTCGGCCCTCATGCCTGCGCTTCCAGGCTTACGATTTCTCCGGGCTCACATTCCGCGAAGACCTCGAAGGGGCGACAGCACACCTCGCAATCGGTGGTGAATCGCTGCTGGGCGATGGTGGTATCGATCACCAGTTCCATGCCCTGACCGCAGTACGGGCATTGGACTTCTTCGCTTTCCTCCATGGCTCACCTTGATCCGGCACTGGCGGCCTGCCAAGTGGGGATCTGTCGCTGGGAAGTTTGAAGACTTTTATTGGCGAGATTTTGAGTGGTTCGGCACGGAACGTGTTCACTGGGCCTTCCATTCATGTTGGTTCATACCTTCATCGTCGAATCAGCGGCCGAGGCGGTTGGCCTCATCCGGAACAAATTGGGCCCCGACGCGGTGGTTCTGAATGTTCGGAAACTACCTGGCGAAGGGGTGTCCAAGTTGTGGCGGAAGCCTAAGCTGGAGGTCTTGGCGGCTGTGATGCCCAAGCCGGGGCAGGATTCGTCCGAGTTGGTCTCCAATTCCGCCAACATCGGTATTCCGGCAGAGCGGGTCGCAGGGCCGCCAGTCGCTGTCGATCCGCTGTCGGATTTGCGTCGCGAGATGTCGGAGATCCGTGCCGAAGTACAGCGGCATCGTGATTCGGGCCAAGGGCGCGAACTTGGGGTGGCGGCTTTGGGCGGTTCCGCGGAACTGGCGGCCGAATCTGTCCTCATCGAGCCGTTTGCGCCGAAGGCGGTTGCCTATCCCGGCGACTGGGAGGTGGGCCCGATTCTGGAAGCGACCGGACTCCAGCCGCGCCATGCACTCCGTGTGGTGGAGAAGTTGTGCGAAGACTACGGGGAAGCTGCGCCAGAGGCCCTCAGCGAGCAGTTGGCCCTCACCTCGAAGGTGCTCAAAGGGGAGTGGCTGGTGGCGCCCTCCCTGTCACCGAGCGGAATGCCTGAAACCCATGTCCTCATCGGTCCGGCCGGTTCCGGAAAGACGACGGCCTTGTGCAAGTGGTTGGCTCAGTTGGTTTTGGTGGAAGGGCGTTCCGTGGCCGTTTTCCGACTCGATGGCGACACGGCTAACACCGGCGAATTTCTCAGCGTCCATGCAGAGGTTTTGGGCGTGCCTGTCCAGCGAAGTTTGACCCCGGATTGGCGATCGTCTGCGGAGATGGTCTTCATCGACCTTCCTGGCATATCCCACACGGATCGGCCCTCGATGACCAAGCTCCGAGACCAGGTGCAGGGAGTGCGTCCTGCCCAAGTTCACTTGGTGCTCAATGCGGCCTACGAATCCCCGTTGATGATGGCTCAGTTTCGGGGCTTCGCGCCGCTCCAGCCGAATGACTGGATGGCCACTCACCTCGACGAGGAACCTCGTTGGGGCAAACTCTGGAATGGGATCATGGGCATAAATTGCCCACTGAGTTGGATGGGTATTGGGCAGAATATTCCCGGCATGTTTCACCGGGCGGATCCTGCACGGGTTCTGAATCGTCAATTCAACCGATAAACGACGAGAGGAGAAAGCAAACCAGTACCGTCATGCTTATGGCACTCGGTTTGCTTCTGACGCCCCGCAGCGTTGCTCTATGCGAAAGTTCATGATTACAGGTGCTCTGGTTGGTTTTGTCATCGGTGGGTTTTCAGGCCTGGCCCAGGGAGCCGGCGGGTCTGAGATTTTTTGGCGTGCGGCCGTATCGGCCGGCGTCCTCGGAATGTTGATGCGTTGGTGGTGGGGCATCTGGCGAAAATCCCTTCATGAAGCCCAGATGAAACGGATCAATCAGGTCGCAGAGGCCATGAGCAAGCTCCCAGGGGAAGTCGATCGAGTGTCCAACTAAGAATTAGCCGAATCCTATGCCTGCCTCCTCTCCCACCACGGAAGACGCCGTGCCCGTGCGCAAGACTCCGCCTCAATTTTCCCAGTACCAGAAAATCCGACCGGGGACTCCCAAGGAGGCAGAACTCATCGAACAATACCTTCCATTTGTGAAGAATGTCGTGGGTCGATTGGCATTGAGTCTGCCGTCGCATGTCGATCTGGATGACCTCTATAGTGCTGGGTTGGTGGGGCTTCTGAATGCGGTTCGCAACTACGATCCCAAGGCGGGTTCGAGTTTCGAGTCCTACGCACGGGTCCGTATCCGGGGATCCATCTTCGACGAATTGCGTCGCCTCGATTGGGTGCCGAGGTCGGTCCACGACAAGGCTCGGAAGGTGCAAGCCGTCATCCAGCAGATCGAGCAGTCCAAGGGACACCCGCCCACTGACGTGGAGATCGCTGCCGCCCTGGGCCTGTCCATGAACGATTACGACGATCTGATGAACCAGATCCGGCCGGCCACATTCGTGTGCCTAGATGCCGTCAGCGGCAATGAAGACGGTGGCGAGACGGCCCATCATGAGACCATCTCGGATGAGGCGATGCTGGATCCTGTCGATTCGACGGTCCGCAATGAAATGGCCCGCCTGATCGAGAAGCGGCTCTCCACCTTGCCGGAGATGCAGCGCAAGGTGTTGGCCCTGTACTATTTTGAAGACCTGCGTTTACGCGAAATCGCCGAGGTCTTCGGGCTTACCGAGTCCCGGATTTGCCAGATTCACTCCCAGGCCATTCTCGCGCTCCGGGGTTATTTGCAGCGGATGGTCGCGGATGACCGCTAAACGCCCTTCGATGAGCCTCATTTCGAACTCATCCTACCCCCCTCTCGGACTACATTTTTCCTGATATGCTCGTTATCATCGGCTCGGTCATAGTTTTGGTTTCTGTCTTGGGAGGCTTCATGATCGCGGGCGGCCATCCGGCGGTGCTCCTCCAATGGTCAGAGTTCATCATCATCCTGGGTTCAGCCTTTGGAGCAATGGTCACCATGGCTCCGATGAAGGTTCACAAGGACATGATCGCCCAGATCATTGGTTGCCTCAAAGGATCCCCGTACAACAAGGCGGCCTATGAAGACATGTTCAAGGCGCTCTACGAGATGTTCATGCTGGGCCGTCGCAACGGCATGGTGGCCTTGGAGCCTCACCTCGGAGAGCCCTCGACCAGCAGCATCTTCACCAAGTACAGCGCGTTCTCGAACGACCACCATGCGATCGAGTTGCTCACCGGGGCGCTTCGACCCCTGATCGACGGCAAGGTGAAGCCCGATCAGGTCGGTCTGCTGATGGAGACGGAGATCAATGCCATGGAGCAGGAGCATCACAAGCCCATCGACGTCCTTTCCAAGACCTCAGACGCCATGCCTGGTTTCGGGATTGTGGCGGCGGTGCTCGGTATTTGCATCACCATGGAATCCATCGGTGGACCGGTGGCGGAAATCGGTCACCACGTGGCCGCAGCGTTGGTCGGAACCTTTTTGGGGATTCTGGTTTCCTACGGGTTTTTGGGTCCGTTGGTTGCCGCCATGATCTTCAATGGCAACGCCGAGATCGGCTACTACCGAACCCTGACCAAGGCCGTCTCCAATTTTGCAACCGGCTCTGCCCCCATGATGGCTCTGGAGATCGCGCGACGCGGTTTGCCGGGAGATGTGAAACCCACCGCCGAGGAGTTGGAAGCAATGCTCAAGGCTGTGAGCAAGTAGTTCCAACCGCAACACCAACCCCAAACCCAACACACCATGGCCGGAGGAGGAGGAGGAGCTTGGAAGGTCGCTTACGCGGACTTTGTCACCGCAATGATGGCGCTGTTTTTGGTGCTGTGGTTGGTGTCCCAAGACTCCAAGGTCAAAGACGCCGTATCTCGGACTTTTCGAAACCCCTTTTCAGCCACAGAAAAACGGTCGACGGGTATTTTCAATTCCAACAAAGAGAACGATAAAACTTATTCCAAGGGTAACTTCGAGGCCAACGCGCCGATCGAGTTGGGCATTCTCCGTCGCATCAGCCAAGACATGCTCAAGACGTTGGCGACCAACCCTGAGAATCCGGAGGATCAGCCCCTGCGCATGGAACTACTCACCGACGGCATTCGTTTGACCATGTTCGATCGGCACCAACGCCCCTTGTTCGATCCGGGCTCCCCAGAGCTTTCGGAATATGGCCGCTGGATTTTCACCACCATGGCCTGGCAAATCACCCGATTCACCAACCATTTCACCCTGGAGATTGAAGGCCACACGGAGGGCAACTACCAACCCAAGGCTGGAGATCCGGACGCCTGGGATCTGTCCACGGAACGCGCCCATGCAACCCGTAAACTTCTGATGGAACACTCGGTGCAGTCTTCCCAGTTCCGGAGGGTTTCCGGGTATGCGGACACCGCTCCGATTGAAGGGGTACCGGTCACCGATGATCGCAATCGTCGGGTCACGTTGATCCTTCGGGCCAACGAGAATGTTTATAAGTTTTGAGGTTTTCCCCCGTTGTCGTCCATGTCCTCCAATTTCAAGCCATTGACCCCCGGAGCCAACGCCTCAGGAACCGCTTCAGCGGGAAAGACGTCAGGCCAACGGGACCTCAAGAGTCAGTTTCATCCGATCGGAGTGGCCAGCGACAATGTTCGACCGGCGATGGGCGCTGGAGCCCATGTCGCCCACGCGTCCCATGGGGTCGCGGTCGGTTCGTCCCATGCGGAGCCAAAGGATCCTATTCCGAGGGTGTCTGCCGCCATCACACGGTTGGTTCGGGATGGTGATCGGATCACTCACATCGAGGTCCAATGCGGGTGCGGTGAGATCATCACACTGGAGTGCGGCTACACGGTAGCCGGTGAGTGATCAGCCCGCTCGTGAGGCTTTGGGAATTGCGACAGTCAATTGCCATGGGTCGCACAATCCCGGGCTCAGTGCAGGTCGCCCCAGGCAAGGCTTCGGGTCACGGTGCATGGCCGCAGGTTTTCTTTAAAAAAGGGCCCATGAAAACCCTGGGCCCAGTGCATCGACGACGGGTGGCGACTCTGCAAACCCGCCCCATCACTCCCACTCGATCGTTCCGGGCGGTTTGCTGGTGAGGTCCAGCACCACTCGGTTCACACCGCTGACTTCGTTGGTGATGCGGGTGCTGATGCGTTCGAGGAGTTCGTAGGGAACCTTCACCCAGTCGGCAGTCATGCCGTCCTGGGATTCCACGATTCGCAGGGCGATGGTGTAGGCGTAGGTCCGCTCATCGCCTTGGACACCGACGCTGCGCACCGGCAGTAGCACCGCGAAGGATTGCCAGGTCTTGTAGTACCAGTCGGCCGCCTTCATTTCTTCGACGACGATCCGGTCGGCATTGCGCGTGATCTCCAACTTGTCCGGGGTCAACTCCCCAAGGCAACGCACGGCCAAGCCCGGCCCCGGGAAGGGCTGCCGATAGACGATCTCCTGGGGCAGGCCTAGTTCGAGGCCCAACTGTCGGACCTCATCCTTGAAGAGATTACGAAGCGGTTCGAGCAACTGAAACTTCATGCCTTCAGGCAGGCCACCCACGTTGTGGTGGCTCTTGATCATGTGGGCGGGATTGCCGGCGATGGGAACCGACTCGATGACGTCGGGATACAGAGTTCCCTGGGCTAGGAACTTGGCCTTGCCGGCCCGGCGGGTGGCCGCTTGGAAAACGTCGATGAAGGTCTTGCCGATGACCTTTCGCTTCTGCTCCGGATCCGTGACGCCCTTGAGCTTGCGCAGGAACAACGCGGTGGCGTTTTCGTACTGGAGTTTGAGTTGGAAATTGCGCCCGAAGACCTCTTGGACCACCTCGGCCTCCCGATGGCGGAGCAGGCCGTTGTTGACGAAGATGCAGGTGAGTTGGTCGCCGATGGCTTTGTGGATCAGAGCGGCTGCGACGCTGGAATCGACGCCACCACTGAGCCCGAGGATGACCTTTTCCTTGCCGACCTTGGCTCGGATTTCCTCGCAGGCCTGCTCCACATAATGGCGCATGGTCCAGTTGGGGCGGCAGCCGCAGACGCCTCGCACGTAGTTGGACAAGATCTCCTTGCCCCGGGGCGAATGCACGACTTCGGGGTGGAACTGGATTCCGAAATAGGATTTTTCGGTATTCTCAATGGCCGCGTATTCAGAGTTGTCCGTGGTGGCCACCGACGTGAAGCCCTTCGGGAGTCGGGTCAGCTTGTCGCCATGGGAATTCCAGACCTGAAGGGTTTTGGGAAGCTTGCGGAACAAGGGGCATTCCTTGCGGGTGACCGTGAGGGTTCCCTTGCCGTATTCCCGCTTTGTGCCTTTCTCCACTTTGCCTCCCAAGAAATGACCCATCAATTGGACGCCGTAGCAGATGCCGAGTACGGGCACTCCCAAGTCGAAGATGGCCGGATCGGGGAGGGGGGCCTTCGGCATGTAGACCGAGGAGGGGCCGCCGGAGAGAATGATGCCTTTGACACTGAGTTTCTGGATTTCCGAAGCCGGGGTGTCGAAGCGCAGAATGGTCGAATAAACGTTCAGCTCACGGACTCGGCGCGCGATGACCTGGGTGTATTGGGATCCGAAATCGAGGATGACGATCTGCTCCATGAGAGACGGTGACGGCGGAAGTGCAGGGGCTTCAAGCCGGATCTGCCAAACCGAAGGGTTGGTGGATCTGTGGGCTAAAATGTTTTATCCATAAAACAACTTGTTTGACTAAAAACTTTTTTGAGCAGAGATTGTCGTTGATGGACATGGGTCAACGATTTGCAGGACTGCTCCGTGGGCTGGGGTGGTATGTCGCCCTGTTGGTCGGGGCGAGTCTCGGTCTGTTGGGACTGCGGGCGCACGGGGCGCCTCTCACTGTTTGTGCTACCGTGGGAATGGTGGCGGATTTGGCCCGTGGTGTGGGTGGGCAGGAGGTGGTGGTGGAGGGATTGATGGGCCCCGGTGTGGATCCGCACCTTTACAAAGCGACCTCTTCCGATCTCATCCGCCTGCAACGGGCGGAGGTGATCCTGTATGGCGGACTGCATCTGGAGGGGAAGATGCAGGAGACCTTCCAACGGTTGTCCCGGTCGGGACGGCGCGTGCGGGCGGTTACCGATGGGCTTCCTCGGGAGCGGTTGATCCGGGTGGGCCAGGACGGGATCGTGGATCCCCATGTCTGGTTCGACGTCGAACTCTGGTCGCGATGCACCGATGGAGTCGCCGAGGAATTCGCTGCGGCACGCCCCGAATCGGCCAACGGGTTCCGCCAGCGGGCTGCGACCGTGAAAGAGGAATTGAAAGCCCTCCACCAATGGGTCTTGGCCCGCGTAGCCACGGTACCGGAACCCCGGCGCATCTTGGTGACCAGTCACGACGCTTTCGGATATTTTGGCAAAGCCTACGGATTTCAGGTGGTGGCCTTGCAGGGGATTTCCACCGTGACCGAGGCTGGCTTGGCCGACATGACTCAGTTGACGGACTTCATCCGATCCAAGGGGGTTCCCGCCGTCTTCGTTGAGAGCAGTGTGTCTCACGCCAGTCTGGAGCGAATCCGGCAGGACGCCGGTGTGAAGCTGGGGGGCGAACTGTTCTCGGACGCCCTGGGGACGCCGGGGCAGCGCCACGCCGGGTACGATCTGGGCACCTACCAGGGAATGATCCGGCAAAATGTCGACCGGATTGTAGAAGGGTTAAAATGAGCTCAGAGTCTCTGAATCCGGCCAGCGTCCCACCATTGGAGATTCACGATCTCACGGTGGCTTATCGCAACAAACCGGTGCTCTGGGGCATCGATCTCGTGGCTCCGGCGGGCAAACTCATCGGTGTTGTGGGTCCCAACGGAGCGGGCAAATCCACATTGATCAAGGCTTGCATGGGGCTGTTGCCGTGTTCCTCGGGGTGGGTGAGGGCATTTGGCCTGCCGGTGAGCCAATCCCTCAGGCGTGTTGGATACGTGCCGCAGCGGGAATCGGTGGATTGGGATTTTCCGGTTAGCGTCATGGATGTGGTTCTCATGGGGCGCTACGGGCGCATCGGGCTCTTCAAGAGGCCCAACTCGGAAGATCGCCGGATTGCCCGGGAATGCTTGGAACAGGTGCAAATGTTGCCCTTTGCTGATCGGCAGATTTCTAATCTTTCAGGCGGGCAGCAGCAGCGGGTTTTCTTGGCCCGAGCGCTCGCTCAAGAGAGCGACCTGTACTTCATGGACGAACCGTTCACCGGCGTGGATGCCGCCACCGAATCGGCGATCATTTCACTGCTCCAAGGGTTGCGTTCGCGAGGCAAGACCATCTTGGTGGTGCACCATGATTTGCCGACGGCTCGCACCTATTTTGATTGGTTGCTCCTGCTCAACATGCGAGTGGTGGCCTTCGGTCCGACCGAGCAGGTGTTCACGCCGGAGTTGCTCCAGAAGACCTACGGCGGCCGCCTGACGGTTTTGAGCGAAGTGGCCGAAGCGGTCGGGGCCAAGGCTCACTGACATGATCGACGCCTCTTTGGGAGATTCGACGGAGGTCCGTCGACGACGATGCGCCCGGTGTGGCCACCGACTTGTGGGTTTGCGACTGGGCTGGGCGTTGCTGTTGGCGTCGGCGTTCACCGCACAAGCTGCCAAGATCGGTGACCTGACCCAGACCCGATGGACCGAGCAGGCTTGGCGGTTTGTCACGCTGTCCGACCCGGTGGTGCGCTATGCCTGTCTGGGAACCGTGCTGCTGGGGATCTCTTGTGGCCTCTTGGGAAGTTTCTTGGTGGTGCGGCGCATGGCGCTGCTCGGAGATGCCCTTTCCCATGCGGTACTGCCCGGAGTTGCCTTGGGATTCCTGTGGAATTTGGAGAAGGACCCGCTGGTCATCTTCATCGGTGCCTTGCTGGCCGGGTTGGCTGGTTCAGCGACCGTTTCCATCCTCACCCGAACCACGCGCCTCAAGGAGGACACGGCGTTGGGTATGGTGCTGGCTTCCTTCTTCGGGATGGGGCTGTGCCTCATGTCGATGTTCCAACGGCTGCCGACCGGCAACAAGAGCGGCATCGAGACCTTTCTGTTCGGTCAGGCCGCGGCTCTGGGGCCTGGTGACATCCAAGTCATGGGAGCGGTGACTCTGGTGGTGGTGGGCCTTCTGGGATTGGGCTACAAGGAGTTCTTGCTGGTGAGCTTTGATCCGGGTTTTGCCCGGGTCTTGGCACTCCCTACGGTGTGGTTCGAACGCCTACTGGTGATGCTTCTGGCGTTTTCCGTGGTGGCCGCGCTCCAGGCGGTGGGCGTGGTCCTTGTTTCGGCCATGCTCATCATTCCCGCGGCGACGGCTTCGCTTCTGACGGACCGCTTCCATCGGGTCCTGGTTTGGAGTTCCTGCCTCGGGATGATTTCTGGACTCAGTGGAGCCTTTCTTTCGTTCTTGGGCACACGGCTGCCCACCGGGCCCTTCATGGTGCTTTCGGCCAGCCTGCTTTTTGCTCTGGCCCTGCTGTTCTCGCCCCGACAGGGCATAGTGCCCCGCTGGTTTCGTCAGCGTTCCCAACGCGTGCGCATCGAACGCGAAAACACCCTCAAAGCCATTTATCAGGTGCTCGAGTCCGATGGATTTGCGGCGGAGACAGTCACTGTGTCGGCCTTGGCAGCGCGTCGTCGGTTGACCCCGGCCGCAGTTGAGGCCGAGATCCAGTCGTTGATCGCGGCAGAGTTCGCGACCGCCTCCGGGGGCCAAGTAGCGCTGACCCCGTCTGGATGGCAACGGGCCTGTGCCATCGTGCGGAACCATCGGCTCTGGGAACTTTACCTCACCCACGCCGCCCAGATCGCGCCGGACCACGTGCATGACGATGCCGAGAAAATCGAGCACGTTCTGGGTGAGGCCATGGTTCGTGAATTGGAGCGGCGATTGCCCCGGTTCGACACCGATCCGCATGGGCGTCCCATTCCGTCGGTGCCGGCCTCGATGGCGGGCGTTCGTTCCGGTCCTGGTGGTGCGGACCATCGTCCGCCGGGCTATGGAGGACGCTCATGACGCTACTCCCGGAGTTTCAAGCCTACCGGGTTTTCGTCGAACCCTGGACCACGGAGTTGGGAAGCCATGGGCTCATGGCTCTGGTGACGTTCTTGGTGGGAGCCACCTGTGGGCTGATTGGCAACTTCCTCATCTTGCGCCGGATGGCGTTGGTGGGCGACGCCATCAGTCACAGCGTCTTGCCGGGTATCGCCCTGGCATTTCTCATCACCGGTTCCCGCGGCATCGGTGCGATGGTTCTGGGGGCCGTTGTCGCCGCTTGGTTGACGCACGGGTTGATCGAACTCATCTCCCGTCACTCGAGACTCAAGCAGGATGCGGCCATCGGTATCGCTTTCTCCACGCTCTTTGCCATCGGGGTGGTGCTCATCGCTGTTTTTGCCGACAAGGTGGATCTGGATCAAGACTGCGTTCTCAATGGGGAACTGCCGATGATCCCCCTCGAACCTCCCGTCCGACTGGGTGGCTGGGTTCTGGGGCCGCCCCCATTGCTGAGGCTGGTCGTGGTCCTGATCGTTTCCTTGGGGTTGCTCGTGATGTTCTACAAGGAATTGCTCATCACTTCTTTCGATCCCGGGTTGGCCTCCTGCCTTGGGATTCGGGTCGGGGTCATCCATCACGGATTGATGCTTTGGCTTTCCATGGTGGTGGTGGCCTCCTTTGAGGCTGTGGGTGCGATCCTCGTCATCGCGCTGCTCATCTTACCTGGCGCCACGGCTTCAATGTTGACCGACCGGATGATTCCCCGATTGGCCTGGACCACGGTTCATGCGGCCTTGAGCGCGATTAGTGGCATGCACCTGGCGGTGGCGCTGGATTGCTCACCGGCCGGAGCGACGGTCGTGGCGGGAGCCGGTTGGTTTTGTGTGGCTTGGCTGTTCAGTCCGACCGAAGGACTCATTCCGCGTGCGTTGCGTCTTCACGCGGGCTCGGTTGACAGCCGACCGCGTAGCCCCGAGCTTCCTCAAAACAGCGAAATCCCCTGAAGATTCAATTTTCGAACCTCTCGATGACTTCTATGAAGACCGTTTCATCCCTCGCGTTGGCTCTCCTCACCGGAACCCTTTCGGCCCTGGCCGCCTCCGGTTGGCAAACCGACTTCACGGCCGCCCAGACCGCAGCCAAGAAGGACGGCAAAGCCATCTTGCTGGATTTCACCGGGTCGGACTGGTGCGGGTGGTGCATCAAGATGAAGAAGGACGCCCTCGATCAGAAGGCTTTCCAAGAGTTCGCCGACAAGAAGTTGGTGTTGGTGGAGGTGGATTTCCCCAACAACAAGAAGCAGACCGAAGAGGTGAAGAAGCAGAACGAGGGCCTTCAGAAAAAGTATGGCGTCGAAGGGTACCCGACCTTCGTCCTCGTGGATCAGAACGGCAAGGAACTGGGCCGCCATGTCGGTTATCTCAAGGGCGGGCCTTCGGCCTTTGTCCAGAAAATCGAAGGGTGGACGAAGAGCGGCGTTGAGAAGTGATGCGGCTGGCAGTCTGCCCAGGGCACCCTAGGGCTTGGACACTTGCCGGAGGGCCTCGAAGAGGACGATGGCCACGCAGTTCGAGAGGTTCAGCGATCGTGCCTCCGGATTGGCCATGGGGATGTCCAGCCAGTGATCTCGGTGGGCTTGAAGCAGGGCCAACGGAAGGCCGGCGGTTTCACGCCCGAACACCAGATAATCATCGGCTCCAAATGCGGCTTGGGTGTACCGACGCGGGGCACCTTGTTCCACAAACCAGAGTCGGCTGCCGGCCGCGAGGTGGGTGTGGAACTGGTTCCAAGTGGGCCAGCGTTTCCAGGTGACCAATTTCCAATAATCCATGCCGGCCCGGGCCAGTCGTTTATCATCGATTTCAAAGCCCAGCGGCTCGATGAGATGAAGGGTGGAGCCGGTGGCCGCGCACAATCGGGCGATGTTGCCCGTGTTGGGGGGGATTTCAGGTTCGACGAGGACGATGTTCACGGAACGCAAGGCGGTCGGTGGAAGACCGTGCAAGATCGGAGCTGTCGGGGGCAACCGGGAATAGCCCGTCTTGACGCTTGATCCGGAGGGTCTGGGTTGGATCATCCGCCTCCGATGCCTACCGAGTCCTCTCCAGGATCCGCACCGTTCTGGACCACCCCGGAATTTCCCCGGGTGTTGCCCTTTGCCGTGTTCCTCCTCATCGGAAGCCTGGCCGGAAAATTCTTTCCCGGTTCCGAGTACTGGATTTATGCCCTCAAGACCCTGTCTGTTGCTGGGCTGGTTTGGGTGCTGCGCGGGCGCCTGCCGGAGATGCGCTGGGAGTTCACGGTGCCCGCCGTCGGTGTTGGGATTTCGGTGGCTGTGGTTTGGATCGTCATGGACGGATTCATCCCGTCGCTGTCAGACCTCTACGACCGCGTCTCGACTCTCTGGACCGGTCGTCCACCGCAACCGCGGCCGGAGGATCCTCCCTGGAACCCACTGGCGTTCTTCAAGGACAACCCGGTTCTGGGATGGGGATTTCTGGCGATCCGGGTGTTGGGACGTTCGGTGTTGGTGCCCATGATCGAGGAAGTGTTCTACCGCTCCTTCCTGTATCGGATGATTGTTCGCCCAGATTTTCTGGAGGTACCCTTGAGGACCTGGAACCCCATGGCGTTCGCTGGAACCTGTCTGCTCTTTGGGCTGAGTCATCCGGGTCAATGGTTGGCCGCCATTGTGTGCGCGGCCCTTTATCAGGGATTGGTCCTGAGCCATGGACGGATCGGGGACGCCATGGTGGCCCATGGAGTGACCAACGGCCTCATTAGTGCCTACGCCATCAGCTCCGGCCAGTGGCAGTTCACTTGAACCAAGTCGCTGGGGATTTGATAGCCCGCTGTCATGGAACAAAGATTCGCTGCCGCCGGCGTTGAGACCTCAGCACCGGAGGCGATGCCTTTTCCTCCCACGGCCCTCCCGCCGTGTGTCGTCTTCGAAGACGACGACCTGCTGGTGGTGAACAAGCCTCCGGGGTGGAACACCCATGCCCCGAGTCCGTACGCGGGTGAGGGGGTGTATGAATGGCTGCGCCACCGGGAACCGCGTTGGGCCGAGTTGGCGATCTTGCACCGCCTCGACAAGGAGACCTCGGGATTGATGGTCTTCGGCAAAACGCCTTTGGCCAATCGGTCTCTGACGCAGCAGTTCGAGCAGCGACGGGTGGAGAAGGTGTACCGACTGCGCACGGACCGCGCGGTCCAGTCCGCCGAATGGATCGCCGATTGGTCCGTGGTCAGGGCCGGAGACCACTACGTCGCCCGTCCTCACGCCGCCGGGCTGGATCCAGCGGAGACGCGATTTCATCGGGTCGCCCAAGGAAACGGTTGGACGGAGTGGGAGGCCTACCCGCGAACCGGCCGAACGCATCAAATTCGGGTGCATGCGGCTCAGGGCGGCATGCCTCTGTTGGGGGATTCACTTTATGGGGGCAGTCCCGCCAGCCGCCTGCATCTGGCAGCCCATCGGCTCGCTTTCGAGCACCCGAGGACCGGAGATCCGGTGAGTTGGTCGGTGGATCCGCAGTGGGATCGGGCCCCTCGGAGTCTCTTGCGCCAAGCAGTCATCCCTCCCACGGAGACCGACGCGTATCGATGCCTGCACGGAGCCGCGGATTCCGCTGGGAGTGGCCTCTACCTGGACGCCTTGGGGTCCTTTCACTTGCTCCACAGCGATTCCGAAGTCTCCCGGAGCCTTGATGTCGGCGGGGGGATCGAGGCTGCCAACCTGTACCATCGGCGCTTGAATCGGAAGGTCGGTTTCTCGGGCACGGATGAGAATTGCCCCCGGTGGGTCCGCGGTGAACGGGCTCCTGAGGTGTTTACGGTTCGAGAAAACGGGGTTCGGTATGAGATGCGATTCGATCAGGGCTACAGTGTCGGATTGTTCCTAGATCAGCGGGACAATCGTCGTCGCCTCATCACCGGTCACATAGCCTCCGGCTTTCCGCTATTGGGCTCTCCGGTTGCCAGTCCGGAGGTGCTCAACTGCTTTGCTTACACCTGCGCCTTCAGTGTCTGTGCGGCGCTGGGCGGAGCCCGCGCTACCAGTCTGGACCTCTCCAAAAAATACCTGGATTGGGGGCGGCGTAATTTCGAACTCAATGGCCTAGACCCCTCCGCTCACGATTTCATCTTCGGAGATGTCTTCGATTGGCTGCGTCGCCTCGGCAAGAAGGGGCGTCAGTTTGATTGCGTGCTTCTGGATCCTCCGACTTTTTCACGCTCCAAAGAGCGCGGGGATTTTCGGGCCGAGCGCGATTATGGAATCCTAGCCGCCTCCGCCGCGGCCGTGTTGAAGCCCGGGGGCATATTGTTTGCCTCCACCAATGCCGCTCGCCTGGAACCGGAGGTCTTCCTTGGTCAGATTCGAGCGGCCTTGGCCGGGGTGGGGCGGCGTGTGGTCCATGAACACTCTGTTCCTCAGCCGCCAGATTTCCCGGTGAGCCGTGAAGAGCCTGCTTATCTCAAGACCGTGTGGATGCGAGTGGCTTGACCCGGCGGATTTAGGCAAGGGGATGGATTCCCCCAAAGGGCCTTCGAAACGGCCGCCCTGTTGCACGGACTAGGTAATCCCTATAGTCTCAAGCGATGGCAGAGAAGACGTTGGTGCAGATTCC
>Ga0315906_10005058_pt1 | contig 16671 bp, 14 predicted proteins | sample LakEriMetagenome_4_FD_203526 | JGI IMG/M metagenome (GOLD analysis project Ga0315906, IMG submission 203526) | Freshwater fungal communities from buoy surface, Lake Erie, Ohio, United States - Buoy 2 MA122 | ecosystem: Environmental > Aquatic > Freshwater > Lake > Lake biofilm | place: USA...
AGGTCAATAGCGCCAGGATCGGATGGAGATGGAGTGACAGTGCCCTCAGGCTATTCGGTTATGTTTACGACTCGGGGCAACGATATTCCCAGGAAATCGGAATCATTGAAATCAACCGTAACGTTGAATGCGGCATCAAACTTATGGGGGATCAATATGCAATCAGTGCCAATGGAGACACCGTGTTCCTTCCAAGAGGCCCGCTGGATACAGTAGCCAATGGCTATCAGCTATACCCCTATTTTGGCGGGGATGAAACCGCGCCACAGGATATCAGGATAATGGTGAGGGAGTATTAACGATTCAAGGTTTATCGTTCATGGTTTATTGTTATTCCAAATTGTTGACCAACCTTAAACAATAAACTAAAAACAATGAACTGCTTCATCCTATTAACATTTCATTAGACCTAGTGCTTGTGAAAAATGATACTTTCAGTTATCATTTTATCAAACACAATTTTATGTCTAACAAACTTCTGCTTCTTTTGTCGCTTCTTGCCATGCAAACGCTTTCAATGGGGCAAGACACTTCCCGTGCGGATGCCACGCTTACTTCAGCAACGGTATATTTCGGATATGGTGCGGAGCTTACCCATCGGTCCATGGCTAAAGTGACGTCTGCTACCAAACAGATTATCATTCAGGGGGTAGCTCATCAGCCCGACATCAACAGTCTGCAAATCAGCGTACCTGAAAGCATTTCCTTGCTTTCACAACAATTCAATCTATACACCCCACCGGTAAAGCCGATTGACAACCCGTTGATCAGATCCTGGACCGACAGCATCGAAATGGCTCAACAGGAAATCAAAAAAAACAATAATCTGACCGACATAGAGCAGAAGGTCCTTGAGAAAACAGGCTCATTGATTGAAATGACCTTAGCCAATAATGGCAACAAGTCCATCACCAGCGAGGAGGCCCTGAAACTAGTCAATGCTTACACCACCCGAATTGAGAAGGCTAAAACCAATATCTTCCAGCTGCAGGAAAGAAAAACAATATTGGATAAAAGGATACAGGAATTGTACAACAAGATCAATGAAGCCAGACAGAGAAATACTCCTACGGTAAAGTCCATAGGGCAAATCATCCTGCAAGTGATATGCAGACAAGGTGGCGAGATTCCGATTGAATTCAGTTATTTCACCAACAATGCGGGATTCAGTCCGATTTATGATGTGCGCGTTAATTCAAAAACAAATGAAATCAAGCTTACATACAAGGCGGCCATCGCTCAATCCACCGGCATTGACTGGAAGCAGACGAAACTTACCTTGAGCACCTCCAACCCCGGATGGAATGAAACAACCCCTACCCTTATACCCTGGTATCTTCAGCTATACGCGCCGGTATTGTACAAAAACATGCAAATGGATATAAAATCCAACAACGCACCCTTGAACAGGATACCCAGTGTTGCGGCTTACGAAGACATGAAAGAAAGTTTAGTTAAAGATGGCGATAATTACAAGATGGTGGAATCAGGAAAAACTATCACTCCCTCTAACCTGGGAAACTATACGACCCTTTCAGAAAACCAGTTGAATACCAATTTTGAGATTGACCTTCCTTATGACATTCCATGTACGGGAGAAATGCAAATGGTCACCATCAAACAGGAAAAACTGGAATCAGTTCTTAAAAATTATGCTGTACCTAAGATCAACAGGGAAGCCTTTCTGCTGGCAGAATTGGTGAACTGGCAAAACCTGAGTCTGCTTCCGGGCACCGCCAATATTATCATGGACGACACCTACCTGGGCAAATCTTTTATTGATCCCAATATTACTGCCGATACCATGAGCCTGTCTCTCGGTAAAGACAAGCGAGTGGCTATTAAGAGAAGCAGCATTAAAGAATTCAGCAGCACAAAGAAAAGTAACGGAACCACAAAGCAAACCTTCACCTATGAAATCGTGGCCAAAAATAATAAGACGACAGAGGTGGAACTGATCCTGAAAGACCAGTATCCTCTGAGTCAGGTAAAGGAAATTGAAACCAAACTGGAAGAATGGGACAACGCAGAAATCAATGAAGAATCCGGCATTTTGACCTGGAAGCTGAGTCTGAAGCCGGGAGAGAGCAAAAAGGTGAGATTCACTTACTACGTGAAATACCCGTCGGATAAGAAAATATCAAATCTATAACCAGCCTTCACTAATAAGAAAAGCCGGGATTCACCGGCTTTTCTTATTTATGTAATCAGATTATAAAACAGCAATCATCAATACAATACATGTTTGCTAATTGGCATTCTCTGTGCAGAAAAAGCCAATGGAAATAAAATCAAATCTTAATCACCTTATCTATCTTGACTCTGTGTCCTTGCCTGGATTCAATAATATAAATACCCGGACGCAAGTCAAGACCTATGTCTATGGATTCACCGGGCATCATACTCATTTTTTTAAGCTGCTTGCCATGAACATCAATCACCCTGATATGTATTTGATTGAATATTTCAGAATGCGCCTTTAGCCTGAAATAATTCGAGGTAGGATTAGGATACACTTCAACCATTATATCACTTTCAATTGCCTCACCCATCCTGGCAAGAGCACAGGCGGTAATCTTAACTGACGTTGATTTGGCAGTTCCGGTTCCGCAGGTATTTACTCCTGCTACTGTAACAGAGCCTGAATAGGCCGTTCCTTTTGCAGGATATGAAACCCTTATCCTAAGTCCGCCCTGACCGCTATCAATAATAGCACCTGCAGGAACCGTCCATCGAATCGATCTGGCACCCGCCGGCAGAGCTGTGATGGAGTATCTGAAAATCCTGGTAGGACAGGCGTTCAGGACAGTGGTAGTAGTTATAGTTCCCGGTGTGGAGGGCAAGGTCTTGGTTAATGAAAGGGAAACCGTGGTACTGGTTCCGCAACCATTCACAGCTCGCACGGAAAGAGTACCCGAGGTAAACGTGCTGCTGAATCTTACCACTATCAATGTATCATTGGCTCCGGTACCGGGTCGGCTGATGATGGAAGATCCGGTAGGTACCGTCCAGACATACGAAGTGGCATTTGCTACCCTTCTGATGAAGTAGGTAGTATCCTTACCGGTAGTGAAACTTCCATTCATGATCAGACAGGTATTGGCAGGACCCGAAATAGCTCCCGGCGCGGAGGGAACAGTTGTTGTAAGTGATAAGGTTCTGGCTGCACTTGTACCACAGCCGGAAACTGCCCTTACACTTAATATTTTTGAATTGGCATTCAATGTACTGAAAGCGGAAGCGAACGTGACCGTGATGGATGATGAGTCAGCCGATGCAGAAACTCTTGTGACATACTGCGGAAGTGTCCAGGAATAATACGCCGCGCCTGCTACAACGGCGGACGTATAAGTAGCCTGTACGGAATTCCCCAGATATGGGCAGACATTAACCGGACCTGAAATGGATGCAGGAGTGGCAGGTGCAGCTCCTTTTGTGATAGAAATACTTTTGGTCAATGGCGAACCGATGCAGGTCGTGCTGCCGATAGTGACACTGATGGTGCCTCCCGCAAATGCGGAAGCATAGTGCACCGTTAATGAATTGGTACCTTGTCCGCTTATGATGGTAGTATTGGCCGGCACAGTCCATGAATAACTGCTTGCATTAGTAGCCAACACCGAATATGTAGCACTGAGGGTTGTTACACCTTGATAAAGACAAGAATTTGTGGGACCGGATATTTCTCCCGCAGTCAGCACACAAGCGGCATTTACCGTGAAGCTTGTATTGCAGGTAGACTGATTATTCGAAGAATCTTTGACAGTAATAATGATGTTAGTGGTACCGACTCCGGCTGATGTGCCTGCTGCAGGGCTTTGGCTGATAATCAGATTACCGGAAGCCGTACAATTATCGGAGGCTGTTAAGGTGGTAAGGAAGTTCGGAACGAGTGCCGTCCCCAGAGCATTTGCCGTGGTGGTTTGCGAGGCAGGACATTGAATGATTACCGGCTTAATGGTATCAGGAATTGTGGAAACTAAAGCTGACACCGAGGTACTGCATCCTCTTGCATCAGAAATGGGGAAAGTCCAACTACCTGCTGTACGTGAAAATGTACCTGTGCCGCTATAGGGTGCTAGTCCGCCTGATGCCGAAACCGTGATGTTCGCAGAGGCACCACAAGTAACAGAAGAGGAAGCAGGAGTTGCCAATGCACTCAGCAGCATAGGATTAGGACTGACGGTATATGGATTGGCACCCGCAGTAACATCGGAAACCGTCAAGATAGAGCAATCCAAAGCGTCATATTTGCTAACGGATAATTTCAATATCCCCGTTCCTGTTGTCACAAAACTTAAACTATCATCAGCACATCCCCAGCTGGCTGTATTGGTTACACGATATCGGCCTATTTTCTTAGCAGTTGTACTGACCAATCCACCGGGACAGGATGTACCTGTATTGGCGGATTGATTGAGAACTTTATATGTAGCATTATAGGAAAAGCCCCAGGTCTTACCGAAACTAGATTCCATTTCAGAGGAACCCGACACATAAGCGCATGTCAACGATCCGCCATTCACAAAAGCAGCACTGAATTTATATCCTGACTGATAGGTCCTGATCGCCCAATTTCCTGTACTGCCATTACTTTTGATATACACATCAAATTCCAAGGTAGTGGCTGAAGTCAGGCTTCGATTGGCAATATAAATATCATAGGTCTGTGCAAAAAGCCCTGCGGGAATGACAAAAAACAAAATAAATAAATGGAAAACTCTCGAGGCTCTAGGGTAAATATTTTTCATGTGTGAGCTGAATTGAGGCTATTAATACTCACAAGTTACGAAAATTGAATGAGATTTCAGTCCAATAATAGATTTCAATAAAAGGTTCAGCAAGTAAAGTATATTTAATTGATTTATTATGCTTTACACTGAATATTTAAAAACTATACCTCAATCGAAGAAACCCTGCCTGGCCCAATTCTCCGGAATAGATTTCGGAAGCCTGATAAAACGATTGCCAGAATAATTCGGCATTTAAATTGTCCGCTACAGACCAACTAAGTTGAGGCAACAAGATGACCAAGCCAAGCCCGGGAGAGTATACTGACTGAAAGGAGACCGAAAACAAGGAACTAAATTCCTTTTGTATGCCTGCAAAAAAGGAATACCTGCCCGGCATAGGCTGCCGCGGGCTGATTTGTAAATTGAACTTTTCAGAACCAGGCAAGGCGCTATTTTGTCCCGCCTTGGAATAAAGCAATCCGGTATTGACAAACCATGCTTTTGAAAGAAGATGACTGATTTCAAGAGTAGCATTTAGCTGACTGGCCAAACTATCCCTTTTAGAAAAATACTGTAATTCCCCTTTGAAGCCGGCTTCGCCTATATTTCCTGCCCAACCGGCCCCTAATGTGGCGCTGCCTTCGTAACTACCGGCCAACACTTGCCAATCATACCCACCGGCATTGAAAAAATAACGGGATGCAAGCACCCATCTGTTTTTTTCATCAAAACTAAAACCGAAGTCCAGATCTGAATTGGCACCGGAGAAATATTTCAAGAACAAAGCATCCACTCCCGCCCTTTCTTCATAATCAAAATCCAAAAAATTATAACTATTGAAAATATCGTTGGGATTCCATAAAGTAGCAATGCCCCAGTTAATGCGCTGCCTGCCTAGCCTCATATTGAAGCGACGACCTTGCCAGTCAGCAAATAGCCTTTCTACGGAAACATGGGCTAAAAAATCATCATTGAGCACCATTGATTTTTGAAGATCAAAGTACTGGTGAGGATTGCGAAGCCCTGTCGCAAACCTATAATTGTCACCCACTCCCCTGCTGCCAAACAACCTGTTCCGTATTTCCGCTTTAAAGCGCAGACGTTCTGAAGGAGCATAGGACATATTCACCCTATTATGCAATAGCTGGATGTACTCAGGAGAACGAAAAGAAGGCTTGAAGTCGACCGAAGACAAATATTTGCAATAGCCCGAAATCCTGAAATTTTGCTTTACAACCACACTATCCTGCGCTGTAGCATCAACAAAAATCAGCAGCAATGAAACAATGACCAAGAACCGCATAAAAACTATCTGTTATGATCCAAAGAAATATCAACAGCTGCCGTATCTGAAGCCACACTGCCATCCACCAAAGTAATCACTCTTCTCGCTCTTTCAATCACTCGCTGATCATGTGTTGAAAAAATAAAGGTCATCTGCTCTTCCTTATTCAGCTTAGCCATGATATCCAGAAGATTGGAGGCAGATTTTGAATCAAGGTTCGCAGTAGGCTCATCAGCCAAAACAAACTGAGGCTTCGACGCCAAAGCACGAGCCACCGCAACACGCTGTTGCTGACCACCGGATAATTGGGAAGGACGGCTATGCATCTTATCTTCCATTTCAATCTGCCTGAACAACTGTATTGCCCTCTCTTGCCTGGATTTCTTATCCATCCCCTGCAACTGCATCACAAACTCCACATTCTCGTAAGCGGTAAGCACGGGAATAAGATTGAAGGACTGAAATACAAAACCGATATTTCTTAGTCGGAATTCAATGAGCTCGCCCGGAGACAAGGATGTTATGTCGACATTATTGATGGAAATCCTGCCCTTGTCGGGCCTGTCAAGTCCTCCTATCAGATTCAGCAAAGTGGTTTTACCTGAACCCGACGGTCCTACCAATGCCGTAAACTCACCTCGCTCGATATGCAGGTGAACATGATTCACCGCATAAACAGGTATTTTGTCCTTATCATAAACCTTTGAAATATCATGGGCGTCAATAACAGTATTCATGCGCATATTTTTTTATTTTCTCAAAGCATCCGAAGGCCTTAATCCCAGGGCCTTAAAGGCCGGTATGATACAAGCCAATAAGGCGGTTCCTATCACAATCGCGAGTACCATGAATAATTTCTCGGAAGGGAATTCGGGATAGATGATATTCGAAAAGCCAAAACTGCTCATCATCTCTTTTCCCACCCTGTAGAAGGTCATGCCCGTCCTGTTCAACCGCTCAATGAGCAACCAGGACCCCATCAAAGCGACAGGCGTCCCCGCCAATGTCAACAGAATGGTTTCCAGCAAGATGAGAAAAAAAAGACGACGCTTATCAAATCCTAAAGCCATCATCAACCCTATCTCTACCCTTCTCTCCAACACAGCCATCAGCATTGTATTCACAATACCAAAAGCCAATGCCATCAGGATAATGATCATAATGATTAAGCTCATGACATTCACCGTGTCGGACATAAGTTTGGTTTCAGGAGAAATATCCATCCATGTTTCCACGATACTCTGCGGGAAAGCGACTCGCATTTGATCTGCATAATTCTCCAATGGCTCATCAGCCTTTAATAAAATTGATATTTCATGAAACTCATCTGTCAGTCCCAATAATTGATTCAAACCCTTACGGTCCACGTAAACCATCCGCTCATCCCGAACAGCATTTTCTGATTCAAGGATAGCAGCAATTCTGAACGCGGCAGAAACCATATTGTAGGCGGTATCGGTAAAGGTGAGCACCAGTTTACTTCCCGCCTTCAACTTCAATTTCTTTGCAAGTTTATTGCCTATTATGATTCCGTTTTCCGGGAGGGATGGAAGACTTTTGCCTTCTAGCAACTTCTTATCCAACTGACTGACCTTGCATTCATCTGTAAAATCAATCCCAAATACCTCAACGCCGTCACTTCCCGTCGCAGTTGACACCATTCCCTGCACGACCGATCGCCTGGAAAAACAACGGGTATTCTTATCGCCTTTTATTGATCTTGCCAGCAAATCTGCATTCCGCAGGAAATAAACCGGATCCTTATCCTTCACAAACAAGGAATCATGAATTTGCAAATGCCCCTCCTCTCTTTCAATCACTGTTCTGATTCTTGCCTTGATCATGCCTTTATAAAGCGAAAGCACAAAAAGTCCAGCGGTTAATCCGATGACTACCGAAAATATAATAATAAGGCTGCGCATCTTATTCCGCCATATGTTCCGCCATGCCATTTGTAATATCAACTTCATGTTTATTTTTTCATGGCGTTTATAGGATCCATTCTCCAAATCTTATAGACCGGATACAAACTCATGACCAGTCCCAATATCAAGATGATCAGGGCCTGGGAAGTAAAATGAATCAAACCGGAAGAAGCCGGAAAAATGGGCTCAAAACCGAATCGTTCATAGGCCGTAGCGGCCGAACCACTGATTCTTAGCGGATTTGATTTAAAATACAGCACTATCGGGATGCTAAAAATCACACCCGAAAGGCAACCCAGGAAAACCGTCAAAACCATCTCAAAGGCCATGGCGATTATCAGTTTTGATTTTTTCATTCCAATGGCGATCAGCATACCTATTTCATACCTTCTTTCCGCCATCATCATCAGCAAGGTTCCAAAAACACCAAAACAAATCAGTAGATAAAGAATATAATGCACCACTTGCATGTTTTGGGTGTCGGTCCTGATATGCTGCTCAATCTCCGGCATCATTTGCTGCCATGTCATTACCTCAACATCCTTCCCCAGCCTTCCCTGCAAGGAAGTGCTAATGTCATTCATCTCATCAGGATTGTCAATTCTCAGCACATAGGCGGTAATCATATCAATGGCACCATACAAATCCTGTGCAGCTTTCAATGGCAGAAATAATGACTGGTCGTTTAATTCCGGCGTTCCGAATTTCACAAGTCCCACTATGGGATATTTACCGGCGGCCATGGACCCATGATACCCCTGCCCAATCAGAATAACGGTATCATTCAACCCGATTCCAAGTCGCGTTGCCAAGCCTTCTGAAAGCAAAACAGATGACTCATCATGCCGAAAATAACGGCCCGTTATGATTCTGGATGGGAGTCCTGTAATATCTGTTTCGGCAAGCGGATCCACACCTACCACCAAACATCCTTTTGTATGGTCACCTGCAGAGGCGAGCGCAAATGCCTGCAGCCGGGGAGCAAGGGAGGATATCCCTTCGGTAGCCAGGATTTTACGTTTTATGCTATCAGAGGCGCAGAAGGAATTATCCAGTATTTGCTCATCCCAGTAACCCTTTTGATGCACCTGGACATACCCTGAAAAGTATCCTACCAAATTCTTGACGAGGTTATCGAAAATGCCTGTTTTGAGGCTGCTGGTCAGTATGGACAGAATAACCGCAAAGAAAATGGCAGACATGGTAATGAAGGTCCTGTGGCGGTTTCGCCACATGTTTTTCCATGCCAGTTTTAATAAAAAAATCATTGTAGCCTTTTCATTTGCTCAATGGAAAAGAAATCATCACGGATTACTTTGTCAAAAGCAACAGAACGATACATGATTTCCGTTTTATGCCCTTTTTTATCCATAGGAATCATCTGAATACGCGTTGGAATCAATCTGCCATCCATCATTTTCAATTCAGATGCATACATAAGGTTTATTAATTCAGACTCCTCATCATAAAACTCAGTGTAACGTTCCACCATGTTTTCCTTTTCAATACACACGATAAGTTTTCCCCAGACCACGGCTGTACCAGGCTTGGGAATACATAATATTTTATAGCAAAGGCTTCCGGAGACCATAGTGTCTTTCAGAAAACTATGGCCATAGTCATTAACAATGGAAGATTCCTTGACCAGATCATCATTGGTAAAGTCGGTTCCCATCCAACTTTGGCTCATCATGGAGGGAGGAAGCTTGATGGATCTCTCCAGGGCCGGCAGCCAATTCCAAACTTCCTTTTTACGTTTCAGGAAAACGATCCCCTTTTCTTTCACGGGACTCAGGATCTGGATCATGGCAAGATCATTCCCTTTCATCCAGGTTCTGACAGACATTTCCCTATACCAGGAGGGCCGGATGGTTTTAATGACCAATTCAGCCTGCGAACTATTGCCTCTCATTTTCTGATCAGCAAATTCAATCATTTCCGTTGCGGTCTGAGCACTCGTATTAAAGGGATACAACAACAGAATACCGAATAAACTTAATATGAAATTGCCACCGGGGTTACATTTGCGAAAAATTATTGAAAGCATGAATTACTATTAACTTTATACCTGATTGATGGAATTTATTGCCTCGATACCACATTCTGAAATCCTTCTAAATTCAAAGTTTACAATCAATTGCAATTAATGGGCAAATAATGTAAAACAGACAATATTTTTCCTGTTATCTGGCAATAAAAAAGTTGATTAATATCAGTTGAGCGAATCTTCCTTTCAAGTATAAATCCAGAATTTTTTACTGAAATTCCTAAGAAATTCTTAAAGCTTGTGTTTTTTTTGAATGCCTATTGCATAATCCAATTCCTGTCTCTATCTTGGCGCTCTATCCAAGTTCCTGAAAGTAATTCTTCAGAAAGACCATACCGACGCCGGGCAAACGATATTCATTAGGAGATAAGCAACCCAAAATGTTTTATCCTGAAACCCAAGGCCTTCAGGCGAAAGAATTCCACTCCTTTGTAGGGGTGGTTTTTTTTGGTTTAAAGTTTATAGTTCATGGTTTATGGTTTTTACACTCTACTATAAACCTTAAACTATAAACCTTAAACGATAAACCAACCGATAGTTATCGAGAAACCCTTAAACCCTTAAACCATTGAACATCCCCCAACAAATAACCGCTGAACTCCGCGCCCTCGCCTCCCCCGAAAGAGCCGAATCCATGAAACGCTTTTTCAAAACGGGGAAGGGCGAATATGGTGAAGGCGATATATTCCATGGCGTGAGCGTGCCACAACAAAGGGCCATTGCCAAAAAATATGCAGAAATGGTAGATGCTGACACAATTAAGGAGTTGATTCAATCCAAATACCATGAAGAACGATTGACGGCGATTTTCCTGCTGGTGAATACATTCAAAAAGGAAGACAGAAAAGGAAACGGTAAAGTCTGGGTAGACCTTTATCTGGAATTTAGGCAACAGGTCAATAACTGGGATCTGGTGGATTCCAGCGCTCATCTCGTTTTGGGCAAATGGCTGGAAGATAAAGATCGATCCATCCTATCCAAACTGGCTGCGGAAAAATCATTGTGGAGCAACCGAATCGCCATTGTGGCAACGCTGCATTTCATCAGAAAAAATGATCTGAAAGACATCCTTCAGCTGGCCGAGAGGATGCTCACCCATCCCCACGATCTGATACATAAAGCTACCGGATGGATGCTAAGAGAGGCTTGGCAAAAAGACCCCGCCCCCATTGAAGCATTTCTGAAAAAATTCAAAGAAAAAATGCCGAGAACCATGCTCCGTTATGCAATTGAGAAAATGCCGGAGGCTGCCAGAAAAATGTTATTGAGCAAGTAGTTCAATCAGCTTGCTTAATTCGTTGATTTTCAGTCTTGCATAAAATTTTATATATTTGGTGAAATAATGTTTTCCAAAGCATGAGCTTGCTTTCTCCGATAAGAAAAACAGTCAACCAGAAATACAGTTTCATTAACCGTCATTTCGGCAATAAGTCATTCAAACTTCTGGATGTGGGAGCTGGCAATCATTCGGCCGGAAAAATCAAAAAACTGTTTCCCAATTGCCAATACTCCGGATTGGATCTTGATAGAAATTATTCCAACAGTGAGGAGGACTTCAAGGTTATGGAGCAGTTCTATGAATTGGATCTCACCAAACTGGACTATCACATCATTCCGGACGATCATTTCGATGCCATAATCATGTCACATGTCATTGAGCATTTACATAATGGCGATCAAGTACTGCCCCTGCTGCTGAAGAAGCTGAAACCGGGCGGATTCATGTATATCGAATATCCCGGCATCCGAAGCACGAAACTACCCTCCATGCATGGAACACTGAACTTTTATGATGACAATACCCATGTAAGGGTTTATTCCGTGAAGGAGTTGACGGCGATTTACCAACAATCAGGCTGCAGCATTTTGCGCGCCGGAACCAGGAGAAATCCTTACTTCATAATAGGGATGCCACTGAGAGCAGTGGGCTCATTGCTCTCCGGCAATAAACTTCAGGGTAATCTATTTTGGGATCTGCTGGGCTTTGCAGAGTTTCTGGAAGTGAGGAAAAACTGAAATTGATACCCCTTCCCATTGCTTTCAAGCAGCATCACCAGCAAATCGTCTGATAGAATTCAATTCTTTTTGTTTATGCCTTTTCTCCTCTTCAATATCAAAATCATTTTGAAGACCCAGCCAAAATTTAGCAGAATTGCCGAAAAAAATTGAAAGCCGGATGGCAGTATCAGCCGTAAGGCGCCTTTTACCCCTGATTATCTGCGAAATACGGGTCTGAGGAATAGCAATCTCTTTTGATAGCCTGTATGCGCTTACTTCAAGCGGCAATAAGAACTCCTTCAATAGAACCTCTCCCGGATGGATATTTCTTAACTTTTTCATTTTAATGATAATCTATTATCTGTACCTCGTAGGCATTACCATTCGTCCATTTGAAAATAATCCTCCAACGGTTATTTAGCCTGATGGAATAAAATTCCTTCCATTTACCTTTCAACTTTTCAAGTCTGTTCGACGGCGGGATCATTAGATCCCTGATATCTAAGGAACTATTAAGCATCCTTAATTTTCTCCTTGCTGTCACCTGAAGTTCAGCTGAGAGAGAATTAATTGCATTTCCTGCCCAAATATGTCCGGTAGCCTTATCCCCAAAGGATACTATCATGGTACGTTACTAACGTTAAAGTTAAGTAATTTAAATTACAATTCAGGTCCCCTGAGGACCCATACTCTAAATTACACGTACCTACTCTACCTATAGTGTATGTAAATATTATTCAGGAGGAAAACTGCACCGAAGTCATCGTAATTGAACCTCCCACCGCATTGTCGTTGAAAAAACTGACATCATCTTTGAGAGATCGTAAGCCAAGTGTATATAAAAGAGGGATATAATGATCCGGCGTCGGTATCGCCAACCTTGCCTCGCGACCCAGCGACTCATAATTAATCAATTTGTCATGATCTGACTTAAGAATGAGATCCTTAAAGGTATGGTTCATTTTGACAGCCCAGTCGAACCCGAAGTTGATTTCATTCATCTTTTCCCAACTGATCATGCCGAGATTATGCACCATGTTTCCGCTGCCGATAATCAATACTCCTTTTTTTCTGAGTTGCTTCAGCTCAGCCGCCAATTCATAATGATATCGCATATCCTTGCTGTAATCAATACTTAATTGAAGCACAGGAATCCTGGCATCAGGATACATGTGTCGCACCACCGTCCATGCACCATGGTCCATCCCCCACTCGTGATCCTCCTCCACCTGCGTCTTAACGATCATCCCTTTGATATGACCTGCCAGCGCAGGATCGCCCGGAGCAGGATATTTCACATCAAACAAAGCCGGAGGAAAACCTCCGAAATCATGAATCGTTTTGGGGAAATTCATCGCCGTTACCCGCGTGCCTTTCGTTAGCCAATGGGCAGACACCACCAACACCGCTTTCGGCACTTCCAGTTTACTGCCCAGCTCTTTCCATTTGCCTGAAAAAACATTATTCTCGATGCCATTCATGGGAGAACCATGACCAATAAACAACACGGGCATTTCTTTGTCAACAGAAGAAAGTGAATCTGAGAATCTTCTCAGCGAAAGCAAAGAATGAGCCATTCCTACAGTAAGCAACGGTTGAAGGATATCAAGAAATTGTCTCCTGTTCAAGGTTGAAATTATGAGTAATTACCTGATCCAACGGCCTGCGGACTTTAGGCATATTCGCTAATTTATCACTATCGGCATCCCGGTATCCTAAAGGTAGCATACAAACACTTTTCAGTCCCTGCTTTTCCAAATCCAAAAATTTATCTAATGCACGGGCATCAAAGCCTTCCATAGGCGTACAATCCACTTCTTCTGTCGCAGCTGCGGCAATGGCAAAACCAAAGGCGAGATATACCTGCCTTGCTGACCATTGAAAAAGATACTCAGGCGTATTGTTATTGATGATACCGGCCAGTGCTGCCCTAAATCCTTCCAGACTCTCCAAAGGCTGTTGCCTTGTTTCGGAAATCAATCGGATATAGTCATCCACCTGCGCCATGCTAAAATTCGACCAGGCGGCAAATACGAGCAAATGAGAACATTGTGTTATCTGGGACTGTCGATTGGCAATGGGTAATATCTTTTCGCGTAGCTCCGAATCGGTAATCAGCAATACCTGAAAGGGCTGAAATCCCATGGAGGTAGGCGCCAACTGAACACTCTTTAGGATCCGATCCAGTTTTTCCTGCGGCACTTGCTTTCCATTCATCTTTTTACAGGCATATCTCCATTCCAATGATTGTATTAAATCTTTCATGCCTGCAAGTTAATCAAATTGACAGCTCAATGTTTGACCATCAATTTGGGTGCGTCAATTAACAATTGATTTTCAATGTGTTGTGAATTACTAAATTCCGGAGATTAACGTTTTCTTAGGCAGAAATACAACCGACATCGGTCTAATGGAACCTTTGACCATTTTTATGAAGATCAGGATGACTTCCCACCCAAAACCAGATCATAAAGATCACGAAATCGCAGGGCGACGACATCTATTCCATAACGCTGTATTGTATGGTTCCGAACCTTTATTTGATCCAACGGATAAGGATTCTTGATAAATTCAGTCATGACAGTTGCCAACGAAGCAGCCGTCTCCTCGCTTGCAAAAAAACCGGTAACCTCCTCCTCCACCACTTCCCGCATCACCGGATTATCATTCACAATTACCGGCACACCACAGGCATTGGCTTCGACAATAACACAACCGAAGGTCTCGGCTTTGGAAAAAAGTATGAGCGCATGCGACTCCCCTATACGGCGAGCCACCGACGGATGATCCAGCTCACCGGTCAATTGCACTAGCGATACCAACTCCAGTCTCTTCACCGTATGCCGAACCTTCTCACTAACCGGTCCTATCAAAATAAGCCTGAAATTTTCATTTTGATTTTTCAATATTGCCGCCGCCTCCAAAATCATGCTGATGTTTTTGCGCTCATCCAGCAATGATACATGCACAAACTGCACCGGCGAATCATGTTTTGGAGAAATAGTGAATTGTTTAGTATCTACCACATTAGGTAGAACCAGAAAAGGGTAAAATGAAGCAAAGCGGTTTACCTTGTCCGCCAGATACCGACTCACAAAACCAGAAGCGGCAACCTGTTTGCTGAACATCCTGAGGAGAAACTTATCTATCCCATTCCGACCAAATTTATCAGCGGCTTCCTCAGACAGAAAACGAGTGGACTGCTCCATGTATGCCAATGGGTAGCCTTTTAAGATTTTTAGTAAAAACCCTATAAAACAATTCTTTCCGTAAATATGAAGATGCACCAGATCAGGATCTCCTTGTTCGCGCAACAAGGCGCGAATTTGCTGAAGAAATAACTGAGTATATCGGATGAAAGAAAAAAATCTGTCAGCAATTCTAATTTTAAAATTTCCGCTGTTATAATATATGATCCATTCTTCCAGGTTATTCGATATTTTTTTTGAAATGGTCACCTGTCCTTTTTGCAAAGACTTGTCTCTGAACATGGCGATCACCTTTACCGGAAACAAAGTAGCGACTGCTGCGGCATGCCTCTGTATGAAATCCCCCGAAAGAGGCTCCATCCTGTTTGGATACCAAAGAGGCAACCACAGCACATATTTCCTTACGGGATTCATTTTCTCAGCAGCTGCCATTTAAAATTATTCCAGTCACCGACCCGAAGCAGTAACAAGTCGGACCATCTCACAGGATGGTATTTTTTAAAAATCATAAAACTGACAACACCCGAAACACTGTAAGCGATACAGTTTCCAATGGCCGCCCCCCGGATGCCCATCGAGGGTATCAGTGCAATATCCAGTAACGTAATGACCGCAAGGCAAAGAAAGGAAATCCACAGATTAACCCTCAGCAAGCGTTGCGATGCAAAATAAGCTGCGAGCAAAATATTAATGACGAACAAATACATTCCCGGCAGCAACCAAATCAGCAGACCAATGCTTTCCCTGTATTCGGGAATAAGAAATCCGAAGATGCCCCTGCTAAACAAAATAATCATACCCATCAAAGGGAGATTAATCAGGTTCACCAATCTTATTCCTCTTACTAATTCGACCGGACCATAACCGCTGTCTTTTGAACTCAGAAAGCCATAATACAGGGAAGCCAAAATATTGGGAATGACCCAAAGCAACTGAGACATCCTGTTAGCCTGTGCATAAACACCCAATTGTCCCGCATCCGAAGTAAAATGATCAATCAGCCAGTAGTCCAGCCGATAGGCCAGAAATTGTACAAGATTCGCAAGCACTACCAGCAATGAAAATTCAAATAGGGAGCGCATTAATCCTTTAGCAGGAAATCTTATAGCAATATTTCCTTTGATCAGATGAAAAGTCAACGCCAGCAATAGAGCCTGGCAGAAGGTATACAGACATAGCCATTCCAGCGGATTAATAGAAAACAAACCTTCGGCTTTTCCGGACAATGCCAGTAAAGCGATAATGATTAGCGTTGAAAATGCCAGCACCTGATTGCCCTGCAGTGATAAGCCGGAGGAATAATAAAGTGAGACATACCGGTCAATTAAAACCAAACCCAAAAAATAGACCAGCTCAAATTTGAAAAACTCCATCCCCAAGCGACTCAGGGGCAGATGACCGCTCCATTGGTAGAATAAGAATGTGATGATAAGGTATAATGACAATTGCTTGATGGTGGCTAAGAGTCCATAAC
>Ga0315906_10005062_pt1 | contig 16668 bp, 19 predicted proteins | sample LakEriMetagenome_4_FD_203526 | JGI IMG/M metagenome (GOLD analysis project Ga0315906, IMG submission 203526) | Freshwater fungal communities from buoy surface, Lake Erie, Ohio, United States - Buoy 2 MA122 | ecosystem: Environmental > Aquatic > Freshwater > Lake > Lake biofilm | place: USA...
CTGCTACTTTAGGAGTAAAAGATACATTAGTTTGTGTTGCGGTTGAGTAATTCTCAAGCCAAAATTTTAATCCTCCTCCTCCAGAGAAAGAAACCATTGCACATTCCATCTTAGTAAATATAAATAAGTTTAACTGTACCTCCTACTGCGGTAATTGTCAAGGTCTGAGAATTAAGCGCAGTAAAAGAAAGGTTTCCGTTACTTTCAAAAGTATTAGTAGTGACTCCATTAGATATTTGAATAGTAGCGCCTGTTCCTAGTTCCCAAGCAAAGCTATGTACTGAATTAGGTACAAAAGTTTGAGTTCCAGCAGCAGCTATAGATACACTACTCATTTGGTTGTAGCTACCTCCACCACTAAGGGCATCTAAAATATCTTGAAGTAGTTCTTCTACTCCGTCTACTTCTAGTTCAATGTCTCCTACGTTAATATCAATATCGTTTACTGCTCCTGTTAGGCAGCAGAGCTGATCATAAATAGCTCTAAGTTTTTTATTTGACTCATTTATCCCATCTGTTGGGTTGGTCATTTTTTTATTTTGCATATCTTTTAATTTGTAAATTCTATTTCAAATTCAGAAGGAGGGCCTAATACTTCTAAAAGACTATCATCATGAAGAATAAACCAAAAAGGAGTATCAGGTCCTAAACTGTAGTAATAAGTTGTCCAAGTTGTAGTTACACTTGTTGGGCTTGAAGGTATACCGTAATAAGCATTGCAAAGATCTACAGCATCTTGCGCTGCTTGTTCTGTAAGATATTTATATCCTTTAATAGATTCCATAATAATTGTTTATTTGGGTTTGAATTGCAACTCTACTACTAGTCATATCCATAGGATAATTTATATATTCTTGAAAAAAGCCTTGAAGTCTATTAAACTGAAGTCCCCCATGTGCTCCAAGAGTTAATCCGTTTCTAACATTAGTGCCTATATTTTTATTTACTTCGGTGTTATCTACTTTAATTAATGAATTAGCTCCATTAGTAATTGCAGTTAATAAATGCTGTTGATTTAATGGAAATATTCCTGAAGCAATGTCTATATTTCCAGCAAATACTCTTAAATCTCCTGGGGTATTTGTTGTCCAAATACTTATATTGTTGGTGTTGTTTCCGTCTGATATTATACAGTTAATTACATTAGCTCTTACAACCATAAATTGACTATCAACAATTCCTCCTGTAAAAGAGTTTGTTTTTAGGTAAGCAAAATTGTTTAAATATTCTAAAGAAGGCTTACCATTTAAGGTAGATACACTTGAGATAGAATAAATTAAAGGCTGTTGAGAAGCTGTAAAGTTGTATGCAACCCTTGAGTTTGAAGATTGGTCATACCACATTGTTACCCATCCAGTAGTTCCACTACAGAACGCAGACAAACTTGCAACATCTAAAAAATCTCCGGAGAATCCAATATCTTGTTCTGTATTATCGCTAGCTCTTCTTACACGGATAGCACTTCCTGAGTAGGTGCTACTGAGTTTTCTTAAAGAAAAAGCAGCGTCAGCTCCTGGATACAAATCTAAAAGATAAGTATAAGGAGCTGAGTTAGGGATTATTATGCCGTGAGTAGATAGTATCATAAGATTATACAGTTATATCTCCAAAAAGGTAAGCTTCAGTTGGAGAAATAAAAACCAAAGTAGCTCCACTGTATTGAGCAGCTAATTTGTCTTTACCTCCATTACTACGAATAGTCATTCCTATTCCAGCTAAAACTGTAGTTTGTCCAGCTCCATATTGAGAGATAAGAATCTGTTGTCCTGCAGTAAATACGTTAGCAGGTACAGTTAGATTATTAGCTGAACCTACATTCATTTCTACCATTTTATCTGCGTCTGCAGCTTGTAAAACATAAGAAGCGGTCTGACGATTAAATGTAATAATCTTGGAAGTCTTAGAATCTATCTGAGTTTGAAGATTGGTTATGTCTTCGTTTGTGTTTTTAATGACATAGTTTACATGTCCAATCTTTGCAGGACCATTATCTCCGAAGAGTTGTTCGTACTTGCGGAAATTTTTTACGTCAATATAGTTCATTTTTATTTATTTAGTTTTAAGTTTAAGTTTTATCGGCTTATTTCTTCCCAATCAATTGAAGCAAACACACTTTCACCTCCAGAAGTAGAAGCCACAGCTACTTCAAGTACAAATTCATAAGGTACCCCAGTAAGTCCGTTTCTTTCTAATTGGTTGGAAAAAAGAGCTTCTTTTAATATATTAAGTGCAGGAGAAGCTTGGTTAGAAGAATTAATATAACCGCTAGCTAAAATTCTTCCTCCTGCTACACTTGTTCCAGTTAAATTATACTGAACAGAAGAATCAGGAGAAGCATCAACCCAAGAACCTCCTGTAATAGTAGCCCCTCCATTTACTAATCTCCAAGCATAATTTTTACCATTTCCAGTACCTAAAAGAGAAATAGCAGTAATAATTACAATAGCATCAAGTCTAGCTGCCTTTAACTTAATCCCTACTATAGGATAATAAGTACCGGCTACTGCAAAAGTTCTAGGAGTAAGAATAGGAGTTCCTATAGAACGTTGTTCTCCTCTAAGTTCGTATCCTCCTTCAGAGATTACTGTAGAACAGATTTGTTTTAACGTAGAAGCTCCAGAAGTATCGGCTGTGTTCTCAATTTCATAACGGAGAGGAAGCGAAGCAGTAGTAATATAAGTACTAGGAATTACATTGGCGTGGTGGAATGTATGACAAACAATAAACTGTCCGTTAATTACAAATCCTAATCTAACAGAACCAACACCTAACCATTCAAGATCCATCCATAGAATCTGAGCTTTAGTTAAATCTAAAGTAATTCCACTAGCTCCAGAACCGTCTAGTCTATCTCCGTTCCAATCAGCTTGAACAACAGGAGTTTCAACAATTGATCCTGTTATAAAACTTCTTTTTATAAAAGCTACAGTAGAATCTTCTTGCTCTAGATAGAAACCATTTTCATCTCCGTAGTAACCTACACGCTGAGTAAGTCCTGTTTTAGCAGAACTCATTACAAACGTATTAAGAACTAAAAGAGATTTACCTGGTTGGTAAGAGAAAGTTTTAATTGTCTCTCTGATTACCGAGGAACCAGAAGATACGGTTACACTAAGATCAATTAAGCCTTGGTTAGAGTTAAATACAGCTGTACCGCCTGTAGCAGTAGCTGTAGCCCACAAACCGTTATCATCGAATCTGTGGCTTGAATCAAATAAAGTAAAAGGCTCACTAACACGAAGACGACCAAACGAATCTAATTGAGGTCCAGCAGCTATAGGAACACCTGTAATAAGGTTGTCGTTGATACAACAGAGTTGATCTTCAACCGTGCTTAACTGCTTATTAGTCTGGTTAATCCCATCAGTGGGATTAGTCATCTTCTTATATCTCATAACTTTACGGATTATAAAATCCCGCCCAAGAGGGCCAATTATGCCAAAGATAAACTTTTTCTAAAAAAAGTCAAGAGAAATTTTATACTTCAAACAAAGTATAATCTATGAATTGTCCGTTGGTAAATAACTTACAAACTTCAAACCACATAGCATCTTGAACTATGTTACATCCTGCACTAAAGCCGTTAATAAACGCAGCTATTCCTCCTCTGTGAAGATTGATTCCAAAGAGTCCAAATTGAGTTACTAATTTGTCAATAAGTCTATCTTTGTTTCCGTCCCGGTAAATAGTAATAGGTCTTACTTGCATAAAGTAAGGAGCATTTAACCAAAGGAATTTCCAGTTTTTATTAGTCACAAACTGGTGTGCTCCAATAATCTGCTGTTCAGCTGCTATTGCGGTTCCTGTAATTCCTCCTACAGTCAAAGGGTTAAACACATAATAGTCTCCTGCAGTAGTAGAACATGGAAGAGCCATAACACAATTACCTCCTTTATAAACTGCTACAAAGTCATCAAAGGTATTAGTTAAGTTTTTGTCTGTTCTAATCCAAACAAGTCCGTCAGTAGGCATACGCCACTTTCTCTTAGTTAGGTTAGACTTTACATATTCGTGTAAAGCAGCTAAACTCTTAGGGCCTATTATTCCGTCAGTGGTAAGAGAGGCTCCGTTTGCGTTTAAGATTTCTTGTAAACGTTTCATTACTCGGTTTTTTTACCTGCGAATTTTTCAACTACTGTTCCAAAAATTGCAGAAATGGTTATGAATTCAACAGCAGAAATGGCTTCTGGTTTTACACTTTCTTTACAAGTAAAAAGAAAAACTAAAAGACAAAGAAAGCCAAGAGTTCCAAGTACTCTTTTGTGGGAAGTTCCTCCGTCGGCTACAAACATTGATTTTATAAAGTCCATAATTAAGTTTATCCAAATATAATATTTTTAGCAAAAAAGTCAAGTTTAGGGGTAAAGAAAAACCCCTAATGGGTTATTAGGGGTTTTCACAAACACAAAATGTAATCAATGGATACTATCCAAGGAGGGGTTCTAATTAGATAACTGCACCTTCTATTTCAGGAGCTTCGGTAGGAAGTTCTCCTTTAGTAGCAATTCCGCCTTCAAGCATACGCTTCAAAATATCTTGACTAGCTTGCAAAGCAGGAATATAAAGTTCTTGCAAATCTTTAATGCTAAGTTGCGCTTGAGGGATTTCACACGAAGAAGCAAGACGAATTAGGAATTCAAACTCTCTGCCTGTTACTTCGATTTTGGCTTCTGGAGACCAACTGATTTTTTCTTGTTCCATAAATTTTAAATTGATTTTTTGCTTTTTAGTTATTTGCAAATATAATACCAACTGCCTATATTTGCAATATTAAAAAATAAAAAATGAGACACGTAGAAAAAGCCTACAATAAATTTGTAGAACAAACTACAGGCGAAATTCCTGTAATTCTTGATTACATTCAGCTTGAAAATGTTGAAGATGTACAAGGAGTTGCTCCAATCGTTAAGTTCACTATTCAGTCTGATCCTATTGGAGAAGTCGGAGTAAATGGATGCCAAGCACTTGATATGCTTAAGTATGTTAAGTGTTTGTTCGAAAGTTTAAACGATGCTTACCCAAGTGATTACAATGTGACTACAATTGCACACATTGAAAATGCTATCAATGCACAGCATCTAAGAACTCAAGATAGATTAAAAAGAGGAGTAGAAGGTAAAAATATTGCATAAGCCCATGGAAAATAAAAACTCAAAGCAACTCTTCTGGTACCACGAAGAATTTGAACGGGAAGTCGAGAAGCCTGTTCAACATGAAGATGAAATTGACTACATTGCTTCAAAAGAAAAAACTAAAGTAGTTAAAGGGTGTTTTAGCTTAGACCACGTAGCTGCAGCACGTATTGTCGAAGGAGGAAACATTGAAATCTACTTAAGTTTAGCTCACGACCAAATGATTCCTGATCCAAGCAAACCTAAGTACAAAAACATCAAAGGACAAAAACAACTTATTGGCTTTGACCAAAAGGTTTACACTATGCCAATGGGTGTCACTTTGACAGTATCTGAGGATAAGGAACGCTTTTTGTCATTAACAGGGGGAAACCAATATGTTTAAACCGTTAGCAAATCGTGTTTTAGTCTTGCCAGCTCAAAAAGAAGATTCAATTAACGGTATCTTTCTTCCAGATCAGTCAAAAACCAATCCTCCTCGTGGCAAAGTAGAGGCAGCTGGTTCGGAATGTAAAGATGTTAAAGTAGGCGACTTTGTTTACTTTAGCGAACACTCAGGTTCTCCTCTTAAACTTAACAATGTTGAGTATTTAATTATGAGGGAAACCGACTTATTCGGCATCGAATAACTCTCTAAAAACCAAAAAGAAAAAGGAGCTTATTAGGCTCCTTTTTTTATTCAGTCATTGAGAGAACTCTAGGTTCTTCTATTGGAACATCTGTTAGAATTACTTTAAGTCCGAATAATTCCTTGATAGGACTAGGCATATTCTTAGCGTTAATCCCGTTAGTTTTTAAGATAGCTTCGTATTGGTCTTGAGTTAATAAAAGATGTGTAGGCTTCATAGGAACTATAGAACCATCAGGAGCTACAGAAGTTTGCTTTTCCATATCTAAGCATTGTTCGATTATACTAAACATTATAGTCTCTCCTCTATAGTCATACAGCAACCATATTCTTTGTCGTAAATAATTGCTATAGCTGCTTTAACTGCGTTAACATAATTAGACTGGTTGTGCCAATTATCTTCTTTTGAAAGAGAAGGCAACTGACGAATGCGAACTCCTTGAATTTCTTTTTCGAATACATGATGTTTATCCCCGGTTAGAATCTGGTGATAGGTACATTGCCCCCACTCTTTACAGTATTCTTTTGCAAAGATAAGTGGAAGATCTGTAATCTTACAATCTCCGTGATGAAGTCCTATAAAGGTAGAGCCGTAAGTAAATACCTTACGAGGTATAGGATTCGTATCGAATAGTATATTATCGTCTGCTTCAAAGTATTTTTCCAAGCCATAAGCTAGATAAAATGATTTAGTTCTGTCGTGATTACCTGGCACCAAGATTACGTTTAACTTATTACAAAACTGTTTTAAGATTTGAATAGTGTTTGCGTAAATGTCAAAAGCCTGAGTAAAGGCATTGTGCCAAGTAGTGTTTGAGTCTTGGGGAGTTAAATTAGTTGTAGTTCCTTGGTAAGTGTCTGTATGAAGCATATCACTTCCTAAAACAAAAACTATCTCGTCTATATAATTAGACTGATAGGCTCTGTAAAGAAGTTTAGTTGCTACTTGGTAAAATTGTTTTTTCTTTTCTTCGAGAGTTGTTCCGTAAATGTCTTGTTTGTCTAGATGGAAGTCAGTAAGATGAAGAATAAGGCAAGAAGGTCTAGTAAAAGCAGAATTAACGCAAATCTCACTCTTTTTGATCGGGGTGTAAGGTGAGTCATAATTTTTTAGTAGTTCGACAAATTCGTAGGGTTCCGCTGTATCAATAGTTTTTCTTACTGCGAATACACTTGAAGTAAAGTTTCCATTGGGTTGTTTTTTACTCCAGTAATTTTTTATAACGTAGATCTCAGGATTAACCTGATGTTCTTTATATAAATCCTCAATTGTCTTTGGGTCAAAAGAAGTAGTAATGGTACTTTCTAAAGTTCCTTTTTCAAAGTTCTCTTTTAAACTTTTAAGAGAGTTAAAAACGTCTTCAAGTTTTTCTTTAACCTCAGCTTTTTTCCAACGAGTACCAAAAGCTACTTTTTTTAAGTTCCTTACATACTGAGAAATCTTGTGTTGTTGAGAAGAACTTAATCCAAACTTTTTACCTACTTCAAAAGCACTTAGTTCAGTTGTAGGGTTTTCTTTGTAAAACCGAACTATAGCTTCTCTTATTTCGTTACTTACCATATTGGGGTATATGGAATACAAAACTAGATTGATAGTTTTGTAATTCCTAATGATTAAAGTTTAACTTAATTTACTTTGCTAGAAAGAGTGCTGCAAAAAATAAAGTAGTTCCTTGAAATACTCTTTTCCAAAAGTATTCTGTTTCGGCTTTTTTAACAGCAATCACTAACTTGTTTTCTTGTTTTTTTAGTCTGGAATCCAAGTCCTTATTGATTATTTCGTATTTAGAAATAACTGTATCTTTTAGGTTGATAATTTGAGAATCTAAAGTTATTTGTCTTTTTAGAACAAAGACTAACTTTCTGGCTTCTAATCCTTTTGTTAAATAAATGTTGATAACTTTCTTACAAATTGTATCAACTTTTACTTGAGATTTACTGCTATCGAATAGTGTCGAGGTAGGTGTGTTCCCTAACAAGTTCTTCGGTAATAAAACATTGGACACTATCAGGAGCCAACAAAATACGTTCAATAATTTTAGTAGATTCTTCATGGATTCGTCTTTCTTCAGAGATTAGTTTTTTTCTAGTAACCTTCAAACTGTCTATCTGGGTATTGACTTTAGATATTACTTGGTAAAGAGAGTCAATCTTTCTTACAGCTATGTAAGAATTGTAATCGTTTTCACAAGACTTAGCAAACATAGCCAAAGAAAAAAAGAACAGTATCCAGCTAATCAGTGCCCAGGGATTAATTTTAAGGTTGTCGTTAGATTGGTTTGACATATACTCAAAGATAAAGTTTTAAAAAATTAAGTCAAGAGTTAGTCTCTCTTCTTTTTAGATTTTGCTTTTTTAAATAGAGAAGACTTTTTAGCTCTTTTTGATTTCATTCTTTCTTGGAAGCTAGTCTTTTTCTTTTTAGTTTTAACTCCTGCTACTTCCATGCTTTCTCTATTTTTTTCTTTCTTTTCTTTTCTTTCTTCTTTTTCGCTTTCAGACTCTATCTTTTTAACACTGCCTTCTTCACTTATATACCGTGTTTCTGTTTTTTCTGTGTAGAGCTTAGGATTAAAGTGTGTAAAGCTACGAGACTTGTATTCCATTCTTCTAGGACTAACATCAAGTTCTCCAAAACCACTAAGCTTAAGTGCTAAAACAGCTATGGCAGGTTTACCTCCATAAAGAGGGTCTGTTGTGTTCCAATCTATTTTTCCTGCAGAGTTTCTTTTATAGTAAGGCTCCATAGGGTCAAAGAACCGTATAGCTGGGTCACTAAATATGTTCCACATCCTAGTCAAAGGAGAGATAAGCTGGTTTACTACTCTTTCAGGTGCGGAGATTTGTGTTTTCTGGTCTACGAATCCATAAGTAAAGTTTATTGGAGTCATAATAGGATCTAAGCTTTCTAGTTCGTCTCCTACACCTTTAGCTAGCCAGTTTGCGTAGTCACAAGCATCTTGATCCCCATCGTCGTCACAGTCTTTGAGTAGGGCTTGAAGAACCATATAACTAGCAGTAAGTACAGTTGTCCTCCAAATAGGAGCAATTTGTTTCTTTTCAGTTGGAGTTAAAGTTTGATAAGCAGCTATAAAATTCTTTTGATACTTAGCTACATCTACTACAAATTGCCAAAGAACTTTGTAGGCTCCTTTAGATCTAACTCCGGCTAAGTAATCCACATACTCACTTCCAAAATATCTTTCTATTTTAGGAGCTTTCCATTTACCCATATAAAAAAGAATACGATAAATCACATACTTAGTTCCTTCTGGTTGATAGAGTTGATCGTATAAACCCTGAGAGTGGTGGTTCATGTGTTTAATCTTGGCTCGAACAGCTCTTACTAGATGGTCAGGAACTTCGTAACCAGGCTTAATCACTAAGTTGTTTCCTTGTAAAGCATAAGCATCCATAAGTTTTGCTTGTGTTCCATTAGGGCCTTTTACATAAACCTTATTCATAATAGCAAAAGCCAAAGTAGCTTGCACTTCAAATTCAGTCCACTCCCTAAATCTGTTGACCATTTTAAAAATGTTTCCAAACTTTCTAAGAAAGGTAGACTTGATGAAAGCTCCTTGTCCAAAATCTCTTTGTTGGATAGCTCCAAAGTTATCAAGTATCTGGAGATTTAAAGGACGATTACCTACTTGAGGATTTAACAGCCAATCTTTTGAAGCTAATGCAGCTTCTACTCTAGCAGCGTGTAAGTCAGCTAAAGTAATATCATAGTTACCTGCTAGGATAAAGTTTTGAGCCATTCCTGCTACTAAGTTCTTTACAGGAGAGCTTAAGTTTTGTCCTAGAGACATAGCTCCTGATCTTTTTAAAGTAAAATTAAACAAAGCACTAATTCTGTTAGCTACGTTGCTATCATAGTTCTTCATGTTCTCGCCATAAAGCACTCTGTTAATAATACCTTCAGTAGTTTTTGTGCCTGAGTTTATAGTACGTCTCTCTGCAATAGCTTGGGCTCCAAGAATAGTATTTTGGTTTTCTCGCAAAGCACTAAACTTAGTAGCTTCCCCTATGTAAAGTCCTATGCCTTTCATTATATCATAAGACATTACTCCTTTGTCTAGAGGACGAGCATACCTCATATAAAGAACTTTTCCTGCTTTTTCTAGAGGATTACCAAAAGCATCTTGTTGGTCTACTTCTCCATATACGTCATCTACGTCAGGGTTTTGAAAGTCTTGTTTTCTAAAAGCGGTTTTAAGTTCATTGATGGCGTTTTTAACTACTCCTTTTCTTTTAAGAGCAACTGTATCTAAAGAAAGTTCTAAACCTTCTTTCCTGTGATAAGGAAGAATAGTTCTAAGTTTATTTTGACTATATTGGTCTTTTTGTTCTTCTAAATAAAAATCAAGAAGATCTTTTGCAATAGACTTTTTCTCAGGAGATAAAGTATCCCATTCATTGTTATAAAAAGCTCCTTTGACTACTTTGAAATTAATATCTCGGCTGTAGTTTGGATTTTCTAATTTAGGGTTTACTCGATAACTAAACCAAACTCTAGAAGGAACTCGTTCTTGAACTACTTTAAGAGCTCTAAGTTCTTTTATTCTTTCTTTGTTTGCTACAGGGTCTTGTTGTTCGAGTCTATCCGCTAAAGCATTAGCTTCTTGTTTAATAGTATCAATAGCGTAATCAGAAGGAACAGTTCTTCTCCAGATAGCTATTGGTCTTGGAATAAGTTGAAGTTTACCGTCTATGTATCTTTCGACATAAATATGATTATCTTGAAACCATTGAGAGTCTTCAAACTTTCTTTCTACTTCAGCGTTAAGTATATCTCCGTCATCCCACTCTTGATTTTTGAGAAGTTGAGAACGGATTAAATTTTTTCTATTTTCTACTTCGGTCTTGTAGTATTCTGTGGCTCCGGTGTATTGAAGTTCTTGAAGTTCGTTTATTAGTCTACCTAAAGCGGCTTTATCTTCAAGAGTCATCTTAGATGTACCTTTAGTAGTTTTAAACGCTTCAATCTCTTCTTCTAAAGTTCTTATAGTATTAGTAAGATCAGTAGATACTTCGGTTCCGTCATAAACTCCATTAGCGTCTCTGTAGCCTTGTAGTAAGGTACGAATCTTTTTGTTGTTTTTACCTATAGTAGTTTCTTCGTACTTACTGGTTATTGCGTCAATTTTATCGGTTACTTTTTTAATCTTTGTATAATACTCAGGAGCAAAAGTATCCCTAGAGTAATAAGAAAGCCAACGAGCAAACTCATCTTGTGCAGCTTCTTTTTCTACAGCAGTTCCAGGGCCATTCAGAATTTTATTAAGTTTTTCTTCTTGCTCTTTTAAAGTAGCTTCAAACTGAAGCTTGGAAGAATTTTCTAAGTAAAAGTCATGCACTCCTAACTCTTGAGCTCTTTTATTATAGGCTTGAAGTAGTTGAGCAACTCGAACTTCTTCAGGAGATTTTAAATTACCAAAGTCATCGTATTCTTTACTTAAGTCTTTTATCGTCTTGTCGATAGCTTTGATAGCTTCTAAGTCTCCTTCTGAAATACTAATTCCGTCTAAACGAGCAATGATGGTGTTTTTTTCATCTCTTAATTCGTCTATTTTTTGTTTGATGTCTTCGGGTAGAATTTTTCTAAACTCGTAATAGTCATCTATGAATTTTCTTTCTTCGTAAGTTTCTGAAAACAGTTTAAGTGCGTCTATAGCTTTTTGGCGGTCTTCCTCATTCTCTGCTTTGTCAATTGCTTCTTTAAGTTTAAATCTTTCGTTGCGGAGTTCTTGGTCTTTCATTTGGGTTTGAAGAACCAAAGCAAAGTTTCCAAACTGGTCTACAGTTTCTCTGTACAAGCCTTTGTACATATTTCTAATGTCTAAGTTTTCTCCTGCTAAAGTTTGAATTCTCTCCATTATATCTTGGAGTCTATTCATTTTTTGGAAGAATTCTCTTTGAGCATCTTCTACTATATTGTAAATGTACTTAGATATTACTTGTACTCCTGGGTCTGCATTGTAACTACCAGATTTAAAAATTAAAGCATACCAACTACCTGTAGGGTTGTTTATCCATCTTTCAAGGTTGGCTCTTGTTAAAGCATTCTTTTTAAAGGATTCTTGTTCTCTTTTAAGTTTAGTTTCTAAAAGCCTTCTTTGGCTGGGGCTTTTAGTCTCTGCTAGTTGTTTTTCTAGAAATTCAATTTGTTTTCCAAAAGCTTCTTTATTAACTGCCTCAGCGTTAGGCCCAAACAAACTCCAAAGCTCGTCTGCAACTTGCTTACTTAACTTACTTTCATATATATTAGTAAGGTCAGCAATACTGTTTTCCATGCTTTTTTTGGTAGCAAACAGTTGTTCAAATCCTTTTCCTTTGTAATTATCTACTAGACTTCTAAAGTCTTCGTCTTCTGGAAAAATAGACTTTAACTGTCTTTTAAAGTTATCTGCAGTTTGATAGGCAGAAAACAAAGCAGCTACTTTATTCCTAGTAGAAGCTTGAGATCCTAGGAAGGTTCTAAGGCCTTTAACCATTCCTTCCAAATACATGTTAGAACGGTGAAGATACATATTAAGGTACTCAATAGACTCTGCAATGTATTCAGGAGTAATAGCCCCTCTCTCTGCGCTATTTAATAGTTTTTGTAGAGCAAGACGAGGAAACTCTGTATTAGCTCCTTCTGTTGTGTCTATGAGTGAGGATTTAAAACTATTTAAAAGTCTGGTTACGTTTTCTGTTTTTGTTTCTGACCAGTTGGCATTTAAGTTCTGTGCAAGTTTTTCAAAATACTCATAAGACATATTAGCAGAGTCTTGTACTTGTATTTGAATTTTATAGTCTTCGTATTCTTTAACAGAAGGAATAGTATCTACTCCGTTGTTTTCTTGCCAAATATTAACAACAGCAGCTATTACTTTTTCAGAGTCAGTCGTATTAGTGACTAGATTTTTAAACTCTGGGGAATTTTGATTTATACACGAACTCATTTGCAGTTTTGATTTTGATAAATTATTGTAGCCATTACATCAGGTACTTGTGTAATTGGAGTAATTGTTGGTTTTGTTTTTACAAACTCTTTAAATCCTTCTATATCTTGTTTGGTTCCTAGTATGTGGATTTGTTCTGGTTCAAACGCAACTCCAATTTCATTTGGAGTAATAATAGCGTCATAACCTTCCTCCACAAACTTATCTTTATAAGTTTGTTCTAGACTATCATATTGAAGACTATCTTTTTCTATAAAAGGATTTTTAAAATTTAAAATTAAACTTTTTGTTTTATCACCAAAAATACTAGTAGTTGGTTTGTAGTAACTAAAATAAATTACAGGACTTTCTGTGGATTTAGACAAATCAAATTTTTCAAAATCTTCTTTTCCTTGATGATAAACAATATCTTTTACTTTACTATCAGGAAATATAGTAGAAAGATACTGCATATACTGAGCTTTAGTGCCAATAGCTGCAAGTTCTGGTGAATCTTTAAATACACCATCAATGGCTTCCATTTTTCTTTTAAATGAATCCATAACATCTTTATTTTTAATAATAGATGTAACAAACTCATTTTTATTATTAATAAAATATTCTTTGAATTGTTTTTCAGAATACTGTTTTTCTTTATATGTTATAACGCAACTCATACTTCTTTCCAGATTTTATTATTTTTAATTTTATATATAGTCATTTTAGCAACATTATACTTGATTGCTAAATCTTTCACAGCTAAATCGGAGTTTCTAATTTCTTTAACGATATTCCAGTTTAATTTAGATGAAGGGTTATTTTCACCTTTAACTTTTTCAGAGAGTTTATTGCTTCTGTTTAAAGCAGCAAGTCTTAGATTTTCTCTATGTGTTTTAGAGAAAACTTTTTGTTTTCCTGATTCTGACATTTTTCTTTTAGTTTCATCAGATACATAATGAGGTTTACCTACTTTAGATAAACTTAATAAATTCTTAGTTTCATCAGATACAATTTTACCTTTTAATTTTTTAGATATTTTTAGCTTTGTAGATTTTTTTGTAACCCTGCCTTTAGCACTATACGCAAATTTTAAATGGTTTAATAAATTTTTTGTATTATCTAAAAACCATTGTTCTAGTTTAATACAATATTCTGGTGGGCAATAAGCAACTATAGCAGTGCTAAATACTTCTTTACCATGTTTATTATAAATGTTTTGAAGTCTTTTATTGCTGTGAATATTTTTCTTCAAACAAAAAAAGTGGTCTTTTAATCTTTTTTTAAGATTAACAGAACTTCCTACATAGTTCTTATTTTTATAAGATATAATATATACACCTGAATTTAATTGCATTTTTTCTGAATTATATTTTCTTCTTTTAAAATCTTTTCAACTTGTTCATAATCTTGTAAATATACATCTAAAAACTCAGAAAACAAAGAACTTGCTTGTTGTTTTTGTTGCGGAGTTATTTGAGGTTGTTGAAAAAATGCTTCTTCAGAATATGCTATAATATCTTCTAAAATAGAAGTATTTGTAAATCCTAATATTTTAGCAATAGCATCTACAAAATCTTTAAATAAGTTAGATTTTTTACCCTCTGTAGGTATTTCTTTAAGTATATTTATTAATTCAGGGTTTGTAAATACTTCTGAAATAAACTCATGTAGATCTGTTTCAGATTCAGTATAATTTGTTCTTATAAAATAATCATAAGTACCAAATCCCCTATCTTGTTTTTGTATCTTATCTTTATTTTGTTCTACATAAGATACTACCTTATTTCTTATTCTAACTAAATTATCTAAAGCTTCTATTTGAGATTTACTTAAATCAACAGGTTTTATATAACCTTGTTTAATAAAATCTTTATAATATTTATCAGTAAAATCTACTGTTCCTTTTAAATTCTGATAGCTTAATATTATATTATTAGTTACAGAATGAAGTAACTCATGTCCTATTTTTTTAGCAAGTGTAGATTTATTTTCTCCAGATGCTTCTATTTTTTTAATATTAGGTCGCCAAATTCCTGCTTCTGAAAGACCTAAGATAATCTGAGATTCTTTTATTTCAGGTAAATATTCTCCTTTTAGTAATTTATTTATTAAAATAGAACTTGGTAGACTTGCTCTTTCTCCAGAAGTAAGTTCTTCAACTACATCAAAAAATCTTGGTTCGCCATATTCAAATTGTTTACCTTGTAACTTTGTAGTAGGTATTTCAAATCCTAATGCTTCATATACTTGATTAGCTAACTCAGGATTAGAATCAAATAGTTCTGCCACTCCTGGTTTTACAGGAACAGGAAACTCAAGTTTAAGTTGTTCAACTTTAGTTTCCTTAAGAATTGGAAAATTATTCTCAGAAGTAGAAGGATCGAACATAGGAACTCCTTCTTCATTTACGATAGGATTAGGAGCTCTGTTTTGAGCAGCCCAAGCTTCATAAGGAATCATGTTTAAGGGTTCGTCTTCTCTTAGTTCTTGTTGGTAAAGAGCTTCGTCTTGTAAGAAGGCTTCACGAGATACATACTCAGTTCTTTTTTCAGGTTTAACCTGGGCATATAGTTTTTCTATATACTGAGGAGTAGGAGTTACTGTTAGTTCTATAGGAAGCCAAGACTCTTCTGGGAGACTTACTTGTACGAATATGTTGTTTCCATACTTGTTAATTATAGCTTGTCTTAAACTTAAAGCTATTTCTCTAGCTTGATTTCTAGTTTTTGCTTTAGACTTACCAGCAGTTTCTGCTGTGTTTGCTATTCTAAAAGTATTATCATCTAGTCGGTAGTAAGTATGTCTTCCATCTACGAATATTTGGTCAACTTCGTCTAGTATTATTTTTTCTATGTCTTTTCTACAGGCCATGGTTTAATTTAAGGATTAGGACAGATGCTATCATCGTCTTGTATGTCGTTGGCTTTGTCAATAATGTTTTGGTCAGAAGGAGTATCTTTAGCGGTAGAGTCAAATATTGTTTTGGTATTTTCTGCGGTTAAAGTGTCTACATCTTTAGAAACTTGAGTTTCTTTTACTTCTGTAGTTACAGTAGGTGTAGTAGGTTTAGACCATCTTGAATATCCATTTAGTTTTTCTTCTACATATCCACTTTTTTGTAAGTATTCAGCTACTAGTTGGTCCGAAAGATTACCTTTTGCATATTGATTACCTACTCTGAAAGATGCTCCAGCTGCAATGGCTTTATTAAGTAATGGTTTATATTTAGATGATAAAGTTAGTTTAATTTGATCTGCTGTTACTCCTCTAAATGTGCCACTACCAGATACCATAATTACATCAGCAGAAGAATAGTTGCCTGTATTTGCAAGTGTCCCCCAAGCTTCTCTATATTTATTAGTAGAACTAACTGCTGCGTTACCAGACTGGTACCCAATAAATTGAGTAGACTCTCCCGCCATTTGAATGTCTTTAGCTGCGTTACCTAACATATCTGTTGGTTTAACTCCAGCTTTTAACAATGGGTTTTCTTTTACAGAAGTTACAGGAGCTTCAACTATAGGGGCCATAGAAGCTACTTTTGCTTTAGAGACTAAAGGTGGGTATTCTGCTAGAACTTCTTGAGGAGTTGCATTTAAGTTGTAGTTACGATAAAACTTCAAAGAAGGGTTAGGAATTCTTTCATCTCCGTAAGGAGGGTAGATGTCAGGATTATTAACTCTAAATCTAGACAAGAAGCTAGCCAAGTAAGGAGATTGTTTTCCTTTAGATAAGTCTTTTGCAGTCTCTCTAACAAATCTATCTACTACAGGGGTATAGATTTGTTCAGGAATAATTTCCAAGAAAGAACCGTGAGCCTTATTCAACTGAGTTGAGATTATACCTGTATAGGCAAAGATACGGAAGAAGTTTCTAACTTTTTGTCTAAACTCTTCTGGAACTTGTTGTTTACCTTCTGCATCCCAGTTAAGGTTTTGGTTAAACTGTTCTTTCTTAACGTCTACATCGAATTCTTTAT
>Ga0315906_10005063_pt1 | contig 16667 bp, 20 predicted proteins | sample LakEriMetagenome_4_FD_203526 | JGI IMG/M metagenome (GOLD analysis project Ga0315906, IMG submission 203526) | Freshwater fungal communities from buoy surface, Lake Erie, Ohio, United States - Buoy 2 MA122 | ecosystem: Environmental > Aquatic > Freshwater > Lake > Lake biofilm | place: USA...
TTGGAAATGGCGCACAGGATAGGCGCTAGTCCTTTAATGGTTATGCAGAATCTCCACATTATCCAAGGCCGCCCCTCGTGGTCGTCTGCGTTTATAATTGCGGCGCTTAACAGCTCGGGCCGATTCACTGCCTTAAAATTTAAGGCCACTGCCACAGCGTGCCAAGCCTACGCAACCGAAAAAGCCACAGGCGAACTATTGGAAGGCCCTACGATTACGATTGAAATGGCAAACGCTGAAGGATGGACAAATAAACAGGGTAGCAAATGGAAAACAATGCCCGAGCTTATGTTGCGTTATCGTGCGGCGGCTTTCTTTGGCCGATTATATGCGCCCGAGATAATGATGGGGATGCACGCCGTTGAGGAAATACAAGACGTTACCGAGAAACCCGAAGGCATAGCTAAGCTTACGGAAGCGGTAAAAAAGTAATATCCTTACTTCCTATTAATGTGTAGGTGAAGCGGCTGCCGTAAATCGTGGCCGCTTTTTCTATGATTTCCATAAACTCGTCAAAATCCTGCTCAATCTTAAACACTTGGCAACCTTCGCTCCAGTTCTCCACGTAGGTGCTGTTTTTGCCTGCCTTGTGTATATTTACTCCAGCGTTCCAAACTTCCTGCTCCTGCACTAAATCAAACTCCATATCTCTATCGCCGTCGCGGTAACCACGAAGCGCGCCGCATTGCCTGAGCGCTTTATATTTCCCCTGATGCAATCCGATTTCATGCGATCCGCGATACTGCCCTTCCTTCAAAATAAAAACGCCTCCTTTGGCCTTACCTTCAAGCATGCCCTTTTTACCTGGCTCGGTTGTTGCCGCGTAAATCTGATAGCACCACTTGCTCTGCTCCTTCCAGCTTATAGTTATCCAGTCGTCAAATAGGTTAGTTACCTTGCTGCCCGTGTCGCTGTTGCGTATGCCTACAATATTTACGTTGTAGTCGCCATTCTCGAACCATTTATACCCCAACCGTTTAACGGCTGCCTCTACCTCACTGCGCCGCGGTGTCCTCATAAAAGAAGTTTGTTAAAAACTTACCGATTACCCCCGTCACTTGAATACATATAGCCAGCGTTGGGTGCGTAATATTTAACGCTGCTAGCGTGGTAGATAATAATAGCAGGCCGTCGCCTATTTTGCGCCACTTTGCAGGCGTTGGCTTGGCGTAACCTTTAACGCTTGCCTTGGCCTTGGTATGGTTTGCTTGATTCATGTTTGTTGCGGTGTTTTTTATGTCGTCCTAGTTTTTTGCGCGGCTTAGCCCTAAACGTACTAGCTACAGATTTATTTGTTTTTGCCATTTAATTGCTTAATCTTACGTGCGTAATAGATAATCGCAAACATTCCCGATACTATGCCGACAATGGCAAGTACAAACGCTGCTACTGGCTGCCAAGTTTGAGAGAAATGTATTATCGTAGCACTTCCACTTATTCCTGTGGCAATGGCTGCGGTGGTGTCGTTATCAAGGTGTTTCATTACAATGTTGGCTTAATGGGTTAAAATCGCAAAATCTTTGTGTATATAATTCCTCGCATCCTGCAAAGGTGTGAACACCAATTGGATCGGGAAATACTTCGTAAATTGCAAACTCATCGGGGATTGCATCAAACCACATAATGTCAAATGCATACAATGTGTTTATCTGTCCAAGTTCAACAACTGCACAATTCACATAGGCATCATTTACATAGATAATGGGTTTTAATTCTTCCCATTTTTCTAAACTCATTTCATATTTACAGAATATCATATTGTTATGTTGTTAAGGCTGTGCAATCTGCATCACTTAAAGGCGTTGGGTATAGTGCCATTGCTTGGATGAAGTTAGGGACTTGTCCTAAATTGAAACCAAGATTTTCCATAATAGTTGGCGTAAATGAAGTTGCAGATATAACTTTTACCCCGTTTTCAAAGATATCCGCACTCGTTCCATTCCATTTGATGGCAAGTTTTACTGTGTTCGTTGTAGTCATATATAAAGCAGTGCTGACTCCTGCAATTACTTTATTTATAGACAACCTAACTGCACCACCACCACCATTTCTGATATTGATATTGTTGCTTGTAATGTTTGTTGTGTCGGATATAAACAATCCTACAGTAAAAGTATCCCTCGTATAACCCACATTATTCCTCAACTCAACATACCAAGTACCACCACTTGCAGAAATTAACCCATTGGTGTAGATGTTGTTTCGGGTGAATGTATCTACCAATCGTGTTGCTGCGGCATTGGTTGTATCTATCCAAGTTGTTGCGTATGCACCAAGTTCCACTTGTGCGGCTGCTATGCGAATAGTGAAATCGTAAGTGTTGCCGATGGTTACAAATGCATTAATCGCATTATTTATTCGTGCCGTTGAAGCGTTAGTATTGGTTCTTGTAAATATATTTCGAGTTAGAGTTGATGATATTGTAATTGTTTGGATATTGGTAGCCAGATTAGCACCCAAACTATCTCTTTCTGAAAGTATATTTGCTAATGAATTAGCAGGTGAAGGTGCAGCAATTTCTTTAACCCAAAAAGAACTTGTCCAAGTTTGCCCGTTGGATGCTACAATTTGTGTAGTTGTTTCAAATCTAATTTGACTACTTGTAGCGGTTGCCGTTCCACTAAATTGAACATCAATGTAAGGCAATCCATTTTCAGTGCCAATACCGACAACAGTTTGTGTTAATCCTGCTGTTGCTGTTGTCCAGTTAGTCGGCAAAGTACTTGGTGAAGTACTCGCACCTTGCATCGTAGAATTACGCAAACTATTCGTCCTCTGCGGTTCTAACAACAATGCAGGGCAACTACCATACATATAGGATAATCGTGGTACGTTAGCAGCAACACTACCAATATTGCCATCGGATTGCGTTCTATTTGCTACACTATTTCTTGACCACGTTAAATCGCCGTTGCCATTGGCGGGTAATTCAGCATAGACAACACCTGCTTTGTAACCGCTTGGGATTAATAATAATGATGCGGATTGCAATAATGATGATGCAGCCGCTACGCATTCCAACGACTCAATAGTTCCACCATCGGCAATCACACGGGATGAATAACCGTTTTGAAATTGCCCATATCTTTGGCGATTTAAACCTACGCCAACGCCTATTAGTGGCATATTAATAAGCTATTACAGATCCTGAAGATATTACAAATCCGGTAATTTCAAACCCCTTACCTGCTGGTAAGAATGTACCTGCTTTTATTGTTATTCCAGAAAGGCCGCGCGCAGTTAATACGTTAGTGCCACTTGCTTCGTTATTCCCTTTTACAGTAAAAGAAGTAAAAACGCAGTCAACATGTACAACTAATGAATCGTATGTAACATTGGTTACGGTTTCTGCGCCGTGATATTTAAAACCTTGACCGCCAACGGCGATATCTGCACTAGGATTGCTCATAATTTCAAATATAATACAAATAAAAAATACATAAGTTAACAACTATACCTTGCCAACTATAAACCATTTGCTTCCGTCGCTCATAACTGTTTTGCTCTCGTACTTACTGCTAATCGTAGTGGTGGCGCTGTCGTTTATTAGGAACGTTCCGGCGTCAATAGTTACAGTATGGTTGCTGTTTGTCTTAATAAATATATATTTCTTTCCACGCGATTCGTCAGCATCGGGTAAATTTACTACCACGTTGCCGTCCTGAGAATCGCAAATAACAAGCTCGTAACCATTCGTAAGCGTATGCGTCCCAACTGTGTAACTGATTGGTGCGCCATGTTCCTGCAGGTGCCAAACAACTTGCTCGGTGCTGTCGTCATATCTTAACTGCGTTTCCCATATTATATTCTGCGTTGGCTGCGCTGTTGGTGCGCCGTCGGCTTCGTTAACCAGGTATTCCAAAAACGTTGCAGGTTGGTGGCTTATTGCAGATTGGTAGTTGTTTACTTGGGTTTCAATCAAATTTACACGATCGCGCAAAATATCGCCCTGCTCGTTACTGATTCTCAAGCCCTCGCCTGTCGTTGTGGTATTGGTGTACACCGGAGCCACTCCTAACCATTCGCCCTCCCACGTGTCAAACCTTGGGTTAAACGATACGCCGTTTAAAACCCAAACATAGTTATCAAAATACAAGGATTTCATTAGATGGTAGCTACCTGAATCTATCCAGGTACCTCGAACCACGGGCATGAAGTCCGCATATAAGGACGACAATCCCACGCCTAACATTTTAGTGACGGTGCCTTTCGTTACCGAATCCCAACCGCCATAGAACTCATCCGCAATAACGTACTTAGTCCCATCGTTAGCCCATATATTACCTATTCCATATTTGTTGCCGCTGTAATAGTACTTAGGATTAATCTGCACTTGTGTGCTGTTTACTGAATTACTAGTGTTGGGTGTGAAATCTTCCGAAATATTCCAAACAAAATCGGGATTTTGGTAGTCGCTAGTTTCGGCAAATGCCACCTGAATACTGCCCCAATAGCTTACGTTAAACGCCGCAGGTGTACTCCATGTGCTTGTTTGTTTTGCAGGTCGCAATAACTTGGGTAAGTTGTTTTGATACAGCAAGCTAATTAACGTTTGCACGCTGTCAATTTTTACCTTCAAAATATTAAATCCTGCTGGCGGTGTGGTGCATTGCATTTCAAACTTATACGTCACCCAACTACCTTGCATCTGCGTAACTCTAACTTTCTCCACTCCATTTGGTACGCTAGTCGCTGTTATCCAATAGCCGTCGCCGTTTAATATCTTAATACCGCCCAATCCATCTTCAAGCCATATCTTTAATTTATATTCATAATCTACGCGAGCATCATTCTGCACCGCTGGGAAGTTGGATTTAACAACTACCTTGATTTTCAAGGGTGCCGCGTCGGGGGTGCTGCCTGTTGGAATTTCTGTAAACTCTGCCTCTAGTGCTGACGTGCTTTTGTTTGGCCGTGTCCGAAATACTGTTGCGGCGTTTATGCGCTCAGTGTCAACTGTCAATAATTTAACAGCAGGCTGATAGTACAATGACGGCTTAGCTGCCCATTGCGGCCGCGCTGGTAGCGTTCCAAGTTGCTGCCTGTGCGTAAGCGTTCCCGTGCCTTGGTAGTTGGCTGTGTAATTATAGCGGCGATACGGAAGCGTTACATCCTTATAGCTCGAAGCATCGTAGAACCAATAGCCACCCTCCGCGTGAATAAAACGACAACCAAAAATCTGCATCACCTGCTCTAATGCTTCTTTGCAGGTTATCATGTTCAAATCGTAATACCAATTTGCTGCAAGGTCAATTGCCTTCACGTCTTGAAACGGATCGTAATCCTCAAGGAAAGTGTTAATATTAACTCGCAGCATATCAAACCCCTTACGTGTTGCATCGGCTGCATACATGCTCATTGCATCAAATAGGTAATAATCTGATTTACCTAAGTACGGCCAATAATCGTGCAGGTCCAATTCGTGTAGGCAATTTCTTACCAATACGTTTACCTGAATATTGTCCGAACTAAACCAACTAGCCTTAACGTTATAACCGTCTAACAACTCCAAGCCATCCACGGCCGTTAGTTTAATAATCGGCTTGCTGTCCAACGATTCGCGTAGTCGCGTCATTTGGTCGGCAATAATACGGCCTACAAAAAACAAATCACTACCACGCCATACTACCATAGTCCAGTAGGTTTCCGCCTCCGTCTGCAACGCAAGGAAATCCGATAGTACCGTACTATTTGGCATAACAAATTCAGCGGTTATACGGCTAGCCAATACTTGAGAATCCCACCACTTATTGCCCTCTCCGTCGCGCTCTAGGCTAAATCCATCAGTCGCTAGTTTTAGCTCAGTCCCTGCCGTAGTGCTGCCCGTTGGCGCGTCGTGTATCTCTACCTTGTAGGTAATGTTATTAATGCTTTTAAAGCTTCCGTAGTATTTCCGTGCCATTATCCCCGTGAGTAATCGTTGTTATGTCTGTGTAAAACTATCGCCAAATCGCGGCCGCTAATATGCGTGCTTGCTATAAATCCGCCATCGCCTCCGCTTGGTGTAATTAAATCGCGTAATTTATCCAACGGCGCAATAACTTCCGGGTTACTTCTAGCCCCTGGATATTCTCCCATAAGTCCGAGCGTTGGTCCGTAAACGATACCACCATCGGCAAATTTCTCAAACTCAGGTCCTTTCTTCAATTGTGCTGTAATTATCGCGGAACCTGCAACCAACGCAACACCTGCCGCAGCGGCTGCCATAGGGTTTGCCAGAATTAATTTTTGGAATGCATCCGAAGCAATTGCCGTGGTAATTAATGCCGAACCAAAAGCCTTCATAAATTGAGCAATCGAAGCTAGTGCGGCCTTACCAAATTTTTCAAACGCGCCCTGTTCGCCTGCAATCATTTCTCCGATTGCAGTACCTAACGCCGTCAAACTATCCTCAATCAAACTCTCAAACGCGCTGTCAATTGCGTTGCGCATATTCTCCAAGTCCTTAATAAAACTAGTGTATTCCGTCTGCGTTTGTATTTTTAGCTGTATGGGCTTCTTAGATATTTCTTTTTCGACTTGCTGCAAACTATTTGTAATTTGCAAACCCATGCTTTTGACCGTTTCGGGTTTCATAGGGGTAGTGCTTGCCGCTTGGCCGAATCCGTTTATTATAGCGCTATAGGCTTTACTTCCAAATTGTTGGTAAACCTTATGCGCAAACTCTACAGTTTCTTGAATTTTTGCCTTTTCTTTTTCCGCTGCTTCCGCTAGTGCCGCCGCTCTTTTCTTATGCGCGTCTACTATATTCTCAGTGATTAAATCCTCTTTACGCTTAGATAAATTAATAATATTGCTATTAAGTTCTATCCATCTATCAGAGTATTTTTTCTCCTCTCCAAGTTGCTTAGTCCGTGATGCGATCGTGTCCTCTATGGCTTTTATCTCAGCGTCACGAAGCGCCTTATCCGTTAACCCTTTACGCTTAGCGTTGGTTATTTGCCTGTTAATTATTTCGTCATCAAATGCCCGTATTGCGTCGCCAGTTTCCTTGGCTTTCTTTTTCTGTAATTCGTAAAATTCGTCTGTGTATTTTGAAGCGTACTGGGTTTCCTTGCTTATCTTATTAAATATATATGCAATAGCCGCAATACCTGCAATGACTGCACCAGCGGCGGTAGCTACCAATGCAGCATTATAAGCACGGGCGGCAAGTGTGGCCTGCCCCATTACAAACGTTTCAACTTTTTGAGCGGCTGTTTTTACCCCCACTACTAGCGCGCTCTCCGCTTGTAATGCGTTTTGTATTGTTTGCAAGGAATTTAACAAAACCATAACCCCCTGAAGCTTAGCCATGGTTTTCTGCAAATCCTCGTTTTCAATCCCAAGTGCAGCCATTGAACCCTCGACAACTCCAAACCCTGCGGCCATTGCTTGCGCTCCACCAATTAACGCATCAAGCCTGCGCGTGTCGCTGGCAAAATATCCAATCTCCGCGCGCGTGTCGCCAATTTCGTCCTGCATTTTACCCGCGGCCTTTACAAATTGGTCAGCCATTGCCGCAAACTCCGGCCCCATTGCACGGGCTTCGATTGCCATAGTTTGCAATTGCTTTACAACTCTAGCCGTCGGCTTGCTATTCGCTAGCGTGTTTAATCGGTCTTGAATATCTTTAGCGGCCTTTGCTACATCGGCCGTCATCTCCTTGCCGCCATCGGCGATAAGCTTAATAGCTTTGCCCCAGCCTTTTTCTAGTTCGGTAATATCCGCTCCGATAGCTACGTTCAACCTGCTCATCGTGTGTAATTAATTAAATAGTCCTGCGATATTTGATAAACTCCTGCAAAGTCCGCTTCGTCGTCCGTCAATTCCTGCTGCCCGTCAAACTCAATGGTTTGCGTTTTAACTGTGTTGAATGTCCCCGGAAGTGCCACAGCCTCAAACGCCGTGCGAACCGCATCTGCCACCTCGCTGCATTTTTGATAAGTCGGCGCAAATATGCTAACCTGCACGCGCGCAAAATCTGTGCGGCTGTGGCCTGACTTGGTAGGGGTTGGAATTATGCTCACTAGGTTGTAAGCTATCGCAGGAAACGCGCTGCCTTGCGGTATGCGTAGCGGATTTATCCGCGTGCTTACCAGCGTGGTCAGTGCCGCGTTATTTGCTAAAATATTATAGGCTACTTTGACTGCACTCATGCTGTTGGTATTGGTGTTAACTTCTCAAAGATACTCCGATATTTTTCAACCTCTTCGATTATTGTTAACTCCTTACGCTCCCAATCGAATGTAATTAATTTCTTCGGATCAATTGGCCGCTTGCTATGCGGCGATAATAATACCGAAGTTTGCCACCGGCACCGCTCCCAATCGTTGCGATATTGCTGCATCTGTGCCTCCCGCATCCCATGCAATCGGATTCGGAAATATCTCGGCGTGCATCGTTTAAAATCGATTTCATTCATGCACATCTCGCCAAACGCTATGCGCTCAATTATTAACCAAGTTAGCGGCGCGCCTTCGCCCTTGGATTTTTCTTTCCCCCTGCTTCGTCCGATTTAAAAAACTCGCTGGCGCCTTCGCTAAATCCTGTAATCGCTGGAAGCAAATCGGTAAATCGCTGCACCTGCCTGCCGATATCAGCCAACAATAAAAAAGGCTTAGGCTGTCCGTTGCACTCAGCCGCCTCGTTAATCCCGTGAAACGCGCACAGCAATCCAAAATCTAGCTGCTTTAATAAGTCGCCACTGGTTTGCAGCTCCGCAAATGTTTCTATTCCCGCGTCCACCATGATCGCCTTTAGGCTGTTCATGTTAAACATCATGGGGTAAATTTTATCTTTTAGTTTAATTTCCATGTTGCAAATATAACACAAAAGCCCGCTTTTTAGGCGGGCAAATGTCATTATGAAAACCAACCAAAATTAGATTGTGCCTACTGTCAACGCTCCAGTACCTTGGATGGTAGCTGTAAACGTTGCTTTGTCGTTGTTCGGTGCGGTTAAATTCAAGTTGCTGAAAAAAGCCGAACCGCTTAATTTAATGTCGCCGCTTACGTTGGAAGTCATTACGATAGTAACGGAAGTTCCAGCAGTTAGGTCGGTGATCACGTCTTTCCAAGACAATGCACCGGCACCAACTGAGCCGTCCTCTTCAAAAATACCTTCCACGCTCATAGTGTAGCCTTTTTCTCCAACGATAAACTCCTTCCAGCCTGCGCTGTCTTTGTTGGTAACGTCTATCATATCCGAAGTAATATCGAAGCTGTTAGAAGTGGCGTTTGCGATTTTGGTAAGTGTGCCGCTAATATCTTTATATATTGCGATCAACGTGCCGTTTACTGGTCCTGTAGTTGCCATGATTATTTTAAATTATATTTTTCCGCTAATTTAGTTACTTTTTCCGTTAATCCTTTTTTGATCCCGTTAACAATTGCTTGCCTGTTCTTATCCAGCGCAGGTCGCATAAATGGCTTAGGTATCAATTCACCTGTATATCGGCCCGTAGATTTTTGGATTCGTGGCTCGGTGCCAAACTCAAACATCACACCAAGGTAATGGTTATAGTAATTTTTACGCAGGCCAATCAATACCGTGTTTTTAAACTTGCTATCCTTGGCCGTAATAAACCCAATCGAATCGCGCATGTCGCCACTTTCCACAGGAGCCAATGCCTTGGCGTCATCAATAACGCGCTGGCCTTCTTTTTTCAACGTGTCCTGAAATTGAAACTCAGCGCCTGCCTTACGCAGGTCGTCAATCAACTTTGCCAAGCCTTTAACCTCATTCACTTAATTCGGTTTGTATTTTTAAATACATTCTGCGCTGTAATTCCTGCAGATTCAGGATATTAAAATAACGGTTATTCCAGCTCACGCGGTGCTTCACATCTATGTCTGCGTCATATCTAACAGTAAAGTCAACAATTTGTTTGTGTTCGCGCTTATCGCCGTTCACCTGTTCAATTCCCACAGGTGCTTCGGTTACTTTAGCCCAAGCAGTTCCGTAAGTTGTCCACGTCTGTAGTTTTTCCCCTGTGTTGCTATCCGTTGTCGTTGTGTAACTCTGCAACGTGATAAGTTCATCAAAAGCGCCTGCATTCATATAAACTGAATTGCTCTATAGGGTTGTAGTAAAAACTCAATACCATACTCCATAGCCGAATTTTGGCTAGTGTTAGCGGTTGCTTGCCTGTTATCGTACATCTGCCCCACTAATAGCAACGCGGCAAACTTAATCGCTTGCGGAAACAATAAACCCGCATCTACCTGCGTGGCCGTGGCAAGTTCAAAGCCCTCGGTAACCGTTACCAGGTATTTCGTTACGTCATCGGTTGTGCTGCTTGGTGCGCTTGTTATAAATATGGTGCGGCCGTAAGTACCCAACGGCTGAGGCGATACAATATAATCCGTAAACGTCTGCGCTGTGTTGTTGTCATCTACATATTGAACAGAATCTAAACTAATTACACGGGAAGGAATACGCAATAAATTACCTACTGGCTGCTCGGTGCCGTTAACTGGATTCATAATAGCAGGCTGCCCCACCAATGAATCGAAGCCATATTGCACGCTTGCCTTTCGAACGCTGTAGCCTAAATGCTGGCCGCACATATCCAAGGCCATCGAAATAAGATTGCTGATATAGGTATCGTCCGCCGTGGAAGTCACGCGCAAATGCTGCTTAGCTTCCGTTAGTGAAACGTAATCCGTGGCCGCTTGGCTATAGCTTATTATGCGTTTTCCGGTTATCATCAGTCGCCCTCTTCGGGGTTAATGGGTTTTACTTTTTTTGGTTTGGCCTCTTCTATTACCGCCTCGGCATCGCCTACCTCGATTAATAACTCAGCCTGTTTCTGTTCTAATTCCACAACCTCCCCGGCATTGTAGGATAAATTCCACTTGCCTGTCGGGTTAATCAAAAATTTAACTTTCATAATTAGCGGCTAGTGTTGAGAATTAACCAACACTAGCCCACGCAAGATTATACAGTTTGCGCCCTGTTATAATTAGGCTACAATGTCCTTACAAACTGCAAAAGCAGCAGGCTGCAACAAGTTGCAATCCATGTAAGCATTTAATACCACGTTGGTCAAGCCAGCAGTTGCACCGCTAAAAGGATCTACCACTAATTCCATGCCACCCCAAGAAGCTAAAGCCATCTTAGAGAAATCTCCAAAAATAGCAGCGCTCAAAGTGCTTGAAGTACCTTTGCTCAAGTTGCTAGGAACCAAAGTCGAAGTAGCTACAGGGTAACCGTTCAATTCAGAACCGCCAGCAGGCCAAATGAAATTACCTTCTACGCCGCTTGATTGACGTGGGGTTGTTTGCAATTTAGCTTTAACCAATGGGTTAGTCAAATAAGCAACTCCATCGCCGTTGGCGTTTTCAACTGCCTTCATCAAATTTACAACGTCGGCCCAAACAGGTGCAGCACCGTTGGCGTTGGTTGAATTTGAAGTTGCTCCACCTGCGTAAACAACGTTCACGCTGCTGTTAGCAATAATACCAGTTGGCTCGTTAGAACCACCGCCCTTAATAGCAGCAGATTCCAAGCTCTGAGCCATAGCCTGCAATAACCAGTTACGAACATAAGCGTCGATGCTGTTGCTTGACTGCAACATTAACTGGTTAGAAACTTGGATATAAGCAGCCAAACGCTTAGGGCTAAAAGTCACCTTAGAGAAAGCAGGGCTTTTCTCGGTAGCTGTGCCGTTTTCTGTGTTCCATCCAGCAGAAGGCAAAGTGCTTGCAGTTGGAAGGTCTAAGTTTCCAACCAAGTTGCTCAATTGCTGAACACCCAAACCGCGCAACACGGTCTTAGGAAGCAACACGTCAATAATTGAACCTACTGAAGTTTGGATATTTACTCCACCCTCAGAGCCTGAGCTTCCACCGGTTGCAGTCATGTCACGCTTAAACACCTCAGAAGGAATTTTAACGGAATGAGCAGAAACAGAAACACCGCTGCGCTGATATTCTTCAGCAGCGATTGAGTTAAACTCACCTTCAACGCCATCACGACGGCCGCTGATAGCCATCTCCATAGCACGCTTGAAGCTATACTGCTCCTTCATTTTTGACTTTTCCTTTTCTTCGCTGCGGCTTACGCTGTTTCCAGCAGCCTGAGCGGCAAGGGTTTGCAATTTTTCCAACTTCTCAACCTCGGAAGCGATAGCCGATAAACGGGCTTCAATTTCGGATAATCTAGAAGTTTCTTTTTCGCTCATGCTTCTAGCTTCACGCTCGATAACATTCTGCAAGCCAGCCAACTCGTCCAACAAGCTGCCGCGCTCTTCTTTAAGTGCTTTTATGTTTTTCATGTTTTAGTAATTTTTATATCTTATTGCAATCAATTTAATTATATCCACGTCCGCCTTAGATTGCTCGGCGTCGCTTATCTGTCTTTCTTCGTCGCGCATTTTCAAAATACTACGCGCATCGGCTTCGGTTTCTTCGTAGGCTGGATATGTAACAGGGCTGACGTCGTATAAATCCTCGATAACGTTCACCACTCGCTTACCCATATTCCCGTACTTTTCGGATTCTGTCCAAGTTTGCTCACGTATTGTAAAGGCAAAACTCGATTGTGTAATATCGCCGCGCATAATTGAACGCACCACGCTTACGTGAGTAGGGTTTTCGTAATCAGGAACCCAAGTGTACTCCAAATTGCCCTGAGCGTTTACAAACACTTTGCACGTGTTTGCCTTGGTGCGGCCTAATATTAATTCGCTCTCATGATTGAATAAGCAGCGAATATCGTAATCTTTTTGCAGCGCGTAATCAAACGCCCCTGGTGCGATTACTTCCTCAAAATATCCTAAATCCGTTACGCTATTAACAACCGCAGCAATGCCGCCCAATTCCTTGGGCATTGCATCGCCTTCGGCTCTATATTCAATCGTTCCGGTTATCGTTCTTTTTTCAATCATGCCTGTGTATTATTATTGTCACCCGTTGGGTTATTGTTGTTTAATGCCTTGTTTGTTAAGTTAATTATCTTGGCCTCCATGTATTCGTCCATCCTGTCCGCTGGTATTAGATTTGATTCAACCATATAGCCAGCGCCCTCGGTGTAACCGTTCATATCTTCCCACATGCGCGCCTCGTTGGGCGATAACCATCCGCCGCGAATACCTTTGTTATAAAAGTCCGCGCGATCGTTAGCCGTGGCTCTCAACAGCGAATTAAAATTAAACTTAAAATACATCGTAGGCTTATCCTGTTCAGTCAACAGCTTGCGCCCCATCTCTTGCTCGATATTAATCGCGTAAGCTAACAGCGTGCGCGCATAAAAATCCTGAAACTCTTGCTCAACTGACGACTTCACGCCGCCATCGTTGGCGCCAATCATAGACGAAGGAACGCCAAACATACGGGCGATTTCCTGCGCTGAGAATTTACGCTGTTCAATATACTGCGCTTCCTCAGGCGACAAACTCAAACGCTCCATTTTTACGCCGTTAGGCAATACAGTGCTGCGCGCCTGTCCGTTAATAACATCATCCAAACTATTTTTTAACGCGCTAGCCTGTTCGGGTTTTATCATTGCGTCGCTAGTCAACAAAAATTTCAATATCCCGTTTTTGTAAACGCTAGCGCTGGAGCCAATAGCGGCTAAATCAATACCCAAACTCTCGGCATGCACTTGGATGGGATTTTTCCCCTTCAATGGGTTATCAGTGCAAAGGCCTTTAAAGTGCAGCATATCCGTTGCCGGAATCATGCCGGGAAAGCCCTTAGCGTTCACTTTATAAAACAGCTGCCCGTCTTCCATAATCGGCTCGACAAACTCGCTACGTATTGGGTGCAATTCGATTGCGATAAATCTAGCGTCACGGTTTATAAAAGCGTATGCGTTGCCCTTCAATACTAACTGCCCCACCATGTATTTGATAAAATCAAACTTGGTTTGGTAGCTGTTAGGATCGTTCAATAAAGCCGCCGCATAGTTATTTGTTATCTGTATTTTCTCGCCGTTGCTGTCGTTGTATATTTTCAAGCTTAGCCCCGCTATCCCGTCCGATATAACGCGGACGCAAGCGTGAACGCTGCTAATACTTAGCGCAGTTTGTTCGTTCACGGCCTGCCCTGATTTAGTTTGAATACCGAATATATTGCTTAGTGTATTTACTAACCAGTCAGGCGGCGCCGATAAACTGCTCCGCTTTTCTGTCCTAAATTTTGGCCATAGCCTGAATTGCATAGTTACAAATTAAATTTAAATTATTTACTTATCGGTTAACAACGTTTGTTTATTTTCATCCACCGGCATAGCACCACCCTGAACGTGGCATAGTTTGCGTATCGGTTGCGGCCAAACGTTTTCATATACTGCCGCTCGATTTCTTCAAAGGCTTTCTCATAAGTCGGCCAGTTCGGTAGCTCTGCATAGTAAGCTTTTACATATTCATCGATATAAATCAATTCGGGCCTCACAATTGAACAAACCAAAAATCCTGTTTCGATTCCGCAGCGCCTGCCATGTATCCGCCCAACGCCATAACCATACTAACCGCGCCGTCCACCTTGTCCCCTGATTTAGCCTTGTCGATTTTAACATTCCCTGCTGGATCAGTTTTCAAATATATGTTCCCCATCATCCACCTAGTCACAGGATTGCCGTCATGTGTTAACTCTTTATTTTTTACTTTCCGCTCCAACTCCTTAGTAGGCGCGCTCATGCTTACAAATCCTTGGCCAAAAGGGTACATGCTCAACCCGTCATTTGTTAACTGGATAACTAACTGGCTGCTGTTATAACGGTCGTAGCTTATCTCCTGCACGTTATACCGTTCACACAACTCGCCGATATGCTTCCAAATATAATCGTAATCGGTTACGTTCCCCGGTGTTTCAATTATCCACCCGTCGCGCTGCCACTGCTTATACTGCTGTCCAACCGAATCCGTCCGCCTGCGGATTGCTTCCTCGGGTAAATAGTACCAGGTGCGCACGGCGTGATATTCGGGAAACCACAAACTAAACGCGCAGAAATCCGACGTGCTTGCAAGGTCTAACCCTGCATAACACTCAAGCCCATCAAGGTCCATATCCTGCTCGCAAGCCATCCAGTCCGAGTCACTTATCCAAGTCATTGCCGTATCGGTCCACACATTCAGCAGCTTGGTTTTAAACTCTACTTCCTTATGGACAAACTCGCGCGCCTCGGTTAGCGCTTGGTGCAACTGCCTCGGGTAAACGCTCACGCCCCAATTAGGATTCGCCTTAATCCAGTTTTTCTCGTCGCCCCAATCGTCGCCGTCGTCCAACGTGTAAATAATAGTGAACAACCCATCGTCTTTTAATTTCCCCTCCAACACATTCGCGCAATACACGCGGTGGCGGTAGCATGGTGCTTCGCGGTTAAATCCTGCCGTCGTAATCGTAAACAATAGCGGCTGCTTACGCGCTCCCATGCTGTTAAATATTACGTTGTACAATTCGTCCGTAGGGTGCGCGTGGTATTCGTCTATGCAAGCGAAGTGCGTATTTAAACCGTCCTGCTTATTCGGATTCCATTCCAGCGGCTTGTATAAATTCTGCCCGTACAATATCCGCCTGTTGTTAACGCTGTTGTTAACCGTTACCTCGCCTTTCAGCCAATCCGTATTTTGACAAACCCGAACAGATTCGCCGAATACCATCATAGCCTGATCCAATTTCGTAGCTGCACTATAAACCTGCGCGGCCGATTCGCCGTCGGCCAATAATCCGTACAACATCAGCGCGCTGCTAAAAGTCGACTTCCCGTTTTTACGCGGAACCTCCACGTAAGCCCGTGTAAATCTGCGCGTCCCGTCAGCGTTTACAAACCCGAACAGATTAGCCACAATGAAATACTGCCACTCTTCAAGGATAAACTTACGCCCTGCATATTCGCCCGTTGTATGCTCTAGCTCTTGGATGAAATTCACCGCATGCTCAACCAGCTCGGCGTTATAATTCCAAGCGTCCAAGTCAGCGGCAAACCTGTGGCATGCGTTCACCACATGCTTGCAGGCCGTTATCTGTCCGCTGATTACTTTTTGCGCGTATGCTTGGGCTTTGTCCATTTCACCACTACGTCCGTGCTGTCGTGATCCGTGCTAACCGTTACCGTGATATTTTTCAAATACCGCTCAGCTAACTGCGCAAGGTATTTATTGCGGTACACGTGCGGCGTGTCGCTTGGCTTGCCCCACTTGTCAACGTCCGCGCCGTCGATGGTTATTACCCAACCGCCTGCCTGCGGTTTGATTTCAAATTGTTTCATGATATTTTTTTCTTTAAAATTTCTAGTTTACTAGCTGGCTGCTGTTGCTGCGGAATCCTAGCACGTGCGCTTGGCGTGATTCCAAACAGTTGGCCGATTTGTGTCGCTTGCTTCAAACTACGCTCGGCGATATCGTACCAGGGGGAAATTTTCCCTTCCTCAGTTACCATCGACGTGGCACGCAATTGCGCATCGGCTTGGAAATATCGCTCCAACGCTTTCGCGTAACCTTCAATTAAGCCCATGTCAACGTTTGCAACTATGCCAATATCGCGCAGCTGGTTAAACGTCAGGTCCTTTATGCTTTCCCAATCCTTGCCAAACTCCAACGGGATTTTTGCAATTTCAAATTTTACTTCTTCATGCAGCCAGCGTTTGTCCTCAGTTCCTTGAAGCTTTTTAATTTCGTTTGGTTTTTTTGGCCTCCCCCTCATTTTTTGTCTAATTTGTTTTCTCGCGGGTGTGAAAAAGAG